>Ga0123352_10016086_pt1 | contig 11911 bp, 12 predicted proteins | sample TergutLab28metaG_FD_89700 | JGI IMG/M metagenome (GOLD analysis project Ga0123352, IMG submission 89700) | Labiotermes labralis P1 segment gut microbial communities from Petit-Saut dam, French Guiana - Lab288 P1 | ecosystem: Host-associated > Arthropoda: Insects > Digestive system > Gut ...
CACGGTGCTGCATGTACAGTGCCGTATATTGCCGTAACTGTACACGGTGCTGCATGTACAGTGCCGTATATTGCCGTAACTGTACACGGTGCTGCATGTACAGTGCCGTATATTGCCGTAACTTTACACGGTGCTGCATGTACAGTGCCGTATATGGCCGTAACTGTACACGGTACTGCATGTGCAGTGCCATATATTGCCGTAACTGTACACGGTGCTGCATGTACAGTGCCGTATATTGTCGTAACTATACACGGTTCTTCATGTACAGTGCCGTATATTGCCGTAACTGTACACGGTGCTGCATGTACAGTGCCGTATATTGCCGTTGCTGTAAACGGTGCTGCATGTACAGTGCCGTATATTGCCGTAACTATACACGGTGCTGCATGTACAGTGCCGTATATTGCTGTAACTGTACACGGTGCTGCTTGTACAGTGCCGTATATTGCCGTTACTGTAAACGGTGCTGCATGCACAGTGCCGTATATTTCCGTAACTGTATGTTGGAGTGTTGGAATTTAGGAGTCTTGGAGTGTTGGAATGTTGGAGTGTTGTATTGTTGGAATGTTGCAGTGTTGGAGTGATGGAGTGTTGCAGTGTTGGAGTGTTGGAATGTTGGAGTGTTGGAATTTTGGAGTGTTGTAATTTTGGAGCGTTAGTGTGTTGGAATTTTGGAATGTTGGATTGTTGCAGTGTTGGAGTGTTGGAGTGTTGAAATGTTGGAGTGTTCGAATTTTGCAGTGTTGGAGTTTTGGGGTGTTGGAATGTTGGATTGTTAGGCTGTCGCAGTTTTGTAGTGTTGCAATTTTGGAGTGTTGAAATGTTGGAATGTTTGAGTGTTGGAATGGTGGAGAGTTGGAGTGTTAGTGTTTTGGAGTGTTGGGGTTTTGGAGTTTTGTAGTTTTGGAGTTTTAGAGTGTTGTAATGTTGGAGTTTTGGAATGTTGGAGTGTTGGAATATTGGAGTGTTGGAGTGTTTGAGTGTTGGTGTGTTGGATTGTTGGAGTGTTGAAATATTGGAGTGTTGGAGTGTTTGAGTGTTGGTGTGTTGGATTGTTGGAGTGTTGGAATGTTGGAGTGTTGCAGTGTTCACCACTTTGTATTTTTAAGTGGGTATCTGCTGTCTGCAGCGAGATTTATTGTGGTTTCTGTCAGTCGCTTTGCGCGAGTACGGTTTGTGCTTTACATCAGGGCAAGTGCGCTCTCTGCCTCATCCTTTCAAAAATCATTATTTTCTTATCGTCGCTATCACTTGACCCTATGCGGTCAGAACTGCTACTGACATCGTCAGTACGTAAGCACTAAATAACCACGAGAAGTGACATCTGATGCCCACCGTTTGGTGGCATGTGTCGGACTGTACTGCAGGCAGAAATTAGGACGTTTCGGATAAACCCGCCGAATTCATTCCAAAGGCATTAGATGAAGGCGACATGTTCCTCCAAAATTTCGGTGGATTTCTAGCGTCATGTTCTGGAAGAACAGAAATCCAAGTTACATAACTGCTGATACCTAAAATCTCGCTTCCCATGAGGTTATGTGACGTCACATGGCTATCTTTCAAATAAGAAAATAATAGGATATTTTGGTGTTCGACACAAGGACCTTTGACGAGTGGCTGTATGCAACATTTGTAGGTCAAATTCCTTTCCGTTCCGTCACGCGTGATGCGTGCTTTCAGCCTTATAGGGAAGAATTAAGCGCATGTTTTCAGCTGAGCATTTTCTTACCGCCACACAGCCTCGTCCAACATTGGTGCCACCGTCAATATCAGTAATTAAAGTGCTCTAAGTTGGCTGCAATTAAAGCAGTTCTGCTGGAACTGCAGAACGCATTGAGCCAGAACTTACCACAAAGCGCGGTAATCAGGGTCTTCACAGTAATGGTCATGGCCGTCGTCCTCCGTGGCAATGGGCTGAAAAGAAAACAGAGCATCTTATTAGGCACAGTTGCCAATGCGGGGTTGTCCTCAGTCACTTATTTGTTTTAATGTTATTGTAACTCACTGATGTTACAAGGGAGGAAAAAAGAGGAACCCGTGAATTCTCCGCTACGATGGGACTTTAACAGCGCAGATCGTCAAAGGTCAAGCCTTTGAAGGCTGGGCCGAAGGGCTGTCCAGAGACGTCGGGAACTAACTGCCATAACGTCGGGGGAGGACTGAAGTGAAAAAAAAACATTGCTCCTTGTTAAGAGGTTTATGTTTATTGTTGAACGGTGACAGTGCATATATAACAGGTTCTCAGCTAGTCAAGAAATTCCCCGCATTTTATGGAACCACAAGGCTCACTGTCTCATTCACAAGAGCCCACCACCGATGTCCAAGCTGAGCCATATCTATTCAGTCAAAGTCCCCAATTCTTCTTGAAAATCCGTTGAAATATTATCCTCACATCTATGCCTGAGTTTTCCTAGTGGTCTCTTTCCATTAGCTTTTCCCACCAAAACCCAGTATTGACTTCTGTCCTCCCCTGAATGCGCTACATGTTCAGCCCATCTCATTGTTCTTGATTTGATCAACAAAATAATGTTTCGTGAGCAGTACAGATCATACAGCAGTACAGATCATACGGCAGTAGTGATCCTACAGCAGTACTGATCATACAGCAGTACAGATCATACAGCAGTACAGATCATACAGCAATACAGATCATACGGCAGTACAGATCATAGAGCTATACAGAACATAGAGCAGTACAGATCACACGGAAGTACAGATCATACAGCAGTACAGATAATAGAGCAATACAGAACATAGAGCAGTACAGATCATACGGCAGTAGTGATCATACAGCAATGCAGAACATAGAACAGTACAGATCATACAGCGGTACAGACCATATAGCAGTACAGATAATACAGCGGTACAGATCATACAGAAGTACACGTCATACAGCAGTACAGATCATACGGCAGTACAGATCGTACAGCAGTACAGATCATACAGCAGTACAGATCATACCGCAGTACAGATCATAGAGCAGTACAGATCATACCGCAGTACAGATCATACCGCAGTACAGATCATACAGCAGTACAGATCATACAGCAGTACAGATCGTACAGCAGTACAGATCATACCGCAGTACAGATCATACAGCAGTACAGATCATACAGCAGTACAGATCATAGGACAGTACAGATCGTACAGCAGTACTGATCATACAGCAGTAGAGATCATACCGCAGTACAGACCGTACAGCAGTACAGATCGTACAGCAATAGAGATCAACCGGCAGTACAGATCATACAGCGGCACAGATCATACAGCGGTACAGATCATACAGCAATACAGATTATACAGCGGTACAGATCATACAGCTCCCCGTTATGTACTTTTCTCCATTCCCCTGCTACATCGTCCCTTTTAGGCCCAAATATTCTCCTACATGGCCTGTTTTCAAACACACTTAACCTGCGTTCCTCACTCAACGTGAGCGACCAAGTTTCACACGCGCACAAGATACTGACAAAATTATTGTTTTGCATATCTTAATTTTTATGTTTTCGGATCGCAGACTCGAGCACAAAATATTCTGCACTGAATGGCAGCAAGCATGAAAATAAACTGTTTGTGTCATTGCGTGAATTGTATGTGGTGCAGAAGACTGCTAAAGCAGTAATGTGATTAATAAAATTCAGCTCGGATATCGCTGTAACCGGACATGGCTGCACCGGACATCGCTGTAACCGGACATTCTGCAAGCGGACATCAATGCAAGCGGACATTACTCCAACAGGACATCGCTGCAACCGGACATCGCTGCAACCGGACATCACTGCAAACGGACATCGCTGCAACTGGACATCACTGTAAACGGACATTACTCCAACAGGACATCGCTGCAACCGGACATCACTGCAAACGGACATCGCTGCAACCGGACATCACTGAAAGCGAACATCACTGCAAGCGGACATTACTCCAACCAGACATCGCTGCAACCGGACATCACTGCAAGCGGACATCACTGCAAGCGGACATTACTGCAACCGGCCATCGCTACAATCGGACATCGCTGCAACCGGACATCACTGCAAGCGGATCTCACTGCAGCCGGACATCACTGCGACCGGACATCACTGCAAGCGGACATCACTGCAAGCTGACCTCACTGCAGCCGGACATCACTTCAACCGAAAATCACTGCAACCGGACGCGTAGCCATAACCTGTACGTCCTCCAGTGCAGCAGCAGCAATACAACAACATCTGTACATTCAGACGTACAGTACAGTACAGTACAATACAGTATAGTACAGTACAGTACAGTACAGCACAGTACATTACAGTACAGTACAGCACAGTACAGTGCAGTACAGCACAGTACATTACGGTACAGTACAGCACAGTACAGTGCAGTACAGCACAGTACAGTACAGTACAGCACATTACAGTACATTATAGTGCAGCACAGTACAGTACAGTACAGTACAGTGCAGTATAGTACAGTACCCTACAGCACAGTACAATACAGTACAGTACAGCACAGTAGAGTACAGTACAGTACATTACAGTACAGTACAATACAGCACAGTACAGTATAGTACAGTACAGCACAGCACAGTACAGTACAGTACAGCACAGTACAGTACATTAGAGTGCAGTACAGTACAGTACAGCACAGTACAGTACATTAGAGTGCAGTACAGTACAGTACAATACAGCAGAGTACAGTACATTACAGTGCAGTACAGTAAAGTACAGTACAGTGCAGTACAGCACAGTACAGCACAGCACAGCACAGCACAGTGCAGTACAGTACAGTACAGTACAGTACAGTACAGTAGAGTAGAGTAGAGTAGAGTAGAGTAGAGTACAGTACAGTACAGCACATTAGAGTACATTACAGTGCAGCACAGTACAGTACAGCACACAGCACAATATAGTACAGTACAGTACAGTATAGTAGAGTACAGTAGAGTACAGTACAGTACAGCGCAGTACAATACAGTACAGTACAGCACAGTACAGTACATTACAGTGCAGTACAGTACAGTACAGCACAGTACAGTACAGTACAGTACAACACAGTACAGTACAGCACAGCACAATACAGTACATTACAGTGCAGTATAGTACATTAAACTACAACACAGTAAAATACAGTAGAGTACAGTACAGCACAGTACAGTACAATACAGCACAGTACAGTAGAGTAGAGCACAGTACAGTACAGTAGAGTACAGTACACTAAAGTACATTACAACACAGTTCAGTACAGCACAGTACAATACAGTAGAATACAGTACAGCACAGTACAGTACATTACAGTGCAATAGAGTACAGTATAGTACAGTACAGCACAGTACAGTACAGCACAGTACAGTACGGTACAGTACAGTACAGTACAGTATAATACAATACAGTACAACACAGTACAATACAATAGAGTACAGTACAATACAGTACAGCACAGTACAGTGCACTACAGCACAGTACAGTACACTACAGCACAGTACAGTGTAGTAGAGTACAGTACAGTACACTACAGCACAGTACAATACAGTACAATACAGCACAGCACAGTACAGTACAGTACAGTACACTACACTACACTACAGCAGAGTACAATACAGTACAGTACAGTACAATACAGTAAAGCACAGCACAGCACAGCACAGTACAGTACAGTACAGTACAGTACAATAACATATCACGTTTCCTGCTCTGCGGACAGGACGCACCAACATTCCAGTCTGCAATACAGCAATTGGCATGGAACTTTCCCCTCCTGCGGTTACACACTCCACAAGTCATGGGTTCCGTGAGCATCTGAATAAGACCATGGTTAGTAGGTAGCAATTCTCCCTTTGCTGTACTTTCTGTGTCTGTGTGTGTGTGTGTGTGTGTCCGGCGACCTGCCTACAAGTGTAACGCTCCCATTGTCCAGTTGGTCCACTTCGCGTGGTGAAAACAGTTGATAGCCGTTACGTGATGCAGCATAGGGCTCGCAGCGCGCCGTGACGGGCATCTCGTTAGCGGCCTGCCGGGAGAAAGTACAAGAGGCTGACGTTTACATAATCCCTGCATTGTGTCAATCTACGGTACATCCGGCCTTCGGTGTACGTCTATTCTTACGTACAGTGTTCCGGTCTTCCGTTCGCTGTTATCCTTTCTTGTGAACCGGAATGAGATTTACGGTTGATCCTCCTTTATGATATGTCGCCAGGGATGAAGGCTTTGAAGTGGCCGTGAAAACGCGAATGTGTGTTTTGCTTTTCATTGGCTTCTGAAGGCTTACGACCCTTCTTCTAGGAATTCATAGATAGTCGGCCAGTTTTGTAGTACGTTGCAGTGAGCAGAATGGAGTGTGTGCATGTGTGTTGGTACACTGAAATTCCTTACCGAGGGAGTCGAACACATGTTTAGGTCTTGGGAAGTTCTAGATTCAAATCCCGGCCTGTATTAAGGTTAGGTTTCGCTGGCATCCCTCAGCCCCTCAAGGTGAATGAAGAGACAAGTGTCACGTGACACCACGACTCTCCCCTCCACATCCTCTAAGATTTACCGGTCTCTAACCACGTGGTTATTCGAAGCTATACAATCTGAGATGTTGAAATATTCATGAAATAAATAGCAACATAAATAAAATAGATTGAATTGTCAAAATTCATGTTGTGGTCTTCTGGGTCAAGAAGCCCTGAACTGCATGTAGTTTATAGCGAAAAAGATTCACGGTAAAATAACGTTTCCTTTTGAGCATTGGAATTACAAGGACGCAGCGACTTCTTTCGCAAAGTTGGATCATAATTACCGGACTACTGGATGGCACTGCTCAGAAGAATTTCAACACAAGCACACACGCGCGCGCGGGTGCGCACAGGCACACATTATGATTATTTAAATTGCACGAAATTGGAACTCTCCCATAACCTCACATTCTACTGCCTACCGCGCGCTGTCTTGCATTCTGTACGCACTAATAAGCGTTAGACGGCCGTAAGTGGAGCTTGTAGCGGAGCTGAGCAGAGGGAGATTAGGAGAAAAAATTGAATTGTCACTGTGTACAGCTATGAAGGCATATAGGGATAATTAGCTATAGCTGAAAGAAATCTTAATATTTCCATGGCGTGAGATGAGGGAGAGAAAGTCTCAAATTCGGAGAATAATCCCTAGATATCCACTGTGTGGACACAGAAGTGGCAAACGAAAGAGCCCTTGTTATTGGAAAAGAGATTGTGTGGACACAGTAGTGACAACAGAAGCGGTCTCTTGATATAGGACAAGATATTGTGTGGAAACAGAAGTGGCAACAGAAAGAGTCCCTTGTTATAGGACAAGATTTTGTGTGGACCCCGTAGTGGCAACAGAAAGAGTCCCTTGTATTACGAGAAGATTTTGTGTGGACCCAGTAGTGGAAACAGAAAGAATCCCTTGATAGAGGGCAAGAGATTGTGTGCAAAGAGTAGAGGCAACAGAAAGAGTCCCTTGATATGGGACAAGAGATTGTGTGGACACAGTAGTGGAAACAGAAGCGGTCTCTTGTTATAGGAAAAGAGGTTGCGTGCACACAGTAGTGGCAAAAGAATGAGTTCTTTGTTATAGGAAAAGATATTGTGTGGACACAATATTGGCAACAGAAAGAGTCCTTTGTTATAGGACAGGAGAATGTGTGGACACAGTAGTGGCAAAAGAAAGAGTCCCTTCTTATAGGACAAGAGATTGAGTGGACACAATAGTGGCAACAGAAAGAGTCCCTTGTTATAGGACGAGAGATTTTGTGGACACAGTAGTGGCAAAAGAAGCGGCCTCTTGTTATAGGAAAAGAGATTGTGGGGACACAGTTGTGGCAAAAGAATGAGTCCCTTGTTATAGGAGAAGAGATTGTGTGGACACAGTTGTGGCAAAAGAATGAGTCCCTTGTTATAGGAGAAGAGATTGTGTGGACACAGTAGTGGCAACAGAAAGAGTCCCTTGTTATAGGACAAGAGATTGTGTGGACACAGTAGTGGCAACAGAAAGAGTCCCTTGTTACAGCAAACGAGATTACGTAGACACAGTAGTGGCAAAAGAATGAGTCCCTTGTTATAGGGCAAGAGATTGTGTGGACACAGTAGTGGCAGCAGAAAGAGTCCCTTGTTATATGAAAAGAGATTGCGTGGACGCAGTAGTGGCAACCGAATGAGTCCCTTGTTATAGGAGAAGTGTTTGCGTGGAAACAGTAGTGCCAACAGAATGAGTCCCTTGTTATAGGACAAGAGAATGTGTGGACACAGTAGTGGCAACAGAAAGAGTCTCTTGTTATATGAAAAGAGATTGCGTGGACACAGTAGTGGCAACCGAATGAGTCCCTTGTTATATGACAAGAGATTGCGTAGATAAAGTAGTGGCAAAAGAATGAGTCCCTTGTTACAGAACAAGGGATTGCGTGGACAGAGTAGTGGCAAAAGATGCGGTCCCTTTTTATAGGACAAGAGATTGTGTGGACACAATAGTGGCAACAGAAGCGGTCTCTTGTTATAGGACAAGAGATTGTGTGGATACAGTAGTGGCAACAGAAGCGGTCTCTTGTTATAGGACAAGAGATTACGTGGACACGGTAGTGGCAACAGAATGAGTCCCTTGTTATAGGACAAGATAATGTGTGGACAGAGTAGTTGCAACAGAAGAGTCCCTTGTTATAGGACAAGAGGTTGTTTGGACACAGTAGTGGCAAAAGAAAGAGTCCCTTGTTATAGCAAAAGAGATTGAGTGGATACAGTATTGGCAACAGAAGCGGTCTCTTGTTATAGGAAAAGAAATTGCGTAGACATAATAGTGGCAACACAAAGAGTCCAATGTTATAGGACGAGAGTTTGAGTGGACACATTATTGGCAACAGAAGCGGTCTCTTGTTATAGAACAAGAGATTGTGTGGACACAGGAGTGGCAACAGAAAGAGTCCGTTGTTATAGGACAAGAGATTTTGTGGACACATTAGTGGCAACAAAAATAGTCCCTTCTTATAAGACAAGAGATTGCGTGGACAGAGTAGTGGCAACAGAAATAGTCCCTTGTTAGAGGACAAGAGATAGCGTGGACACAGTAGAGGCAACAGAAAGAATCCCTTGTTATAGGAAAAGAGATTGTGTGGACACAGTAGTGGCAACAAAAAGAGTCCCTTGTTATAGTGCAAAGAGATTCCGACGACATATTAGGGGGAACTGAATGAGTCATTTGTTATAGGACAAGAGATTTTGTGCACAAAGTAGTGGCAACAGGAAGAGTCCCTTTTTATAGGACAAGAGTTTGTGTGGACACAGTAGTGGCAACAGGAAGAGTCCCTTTTTATAGGACAAGAGATTGTGTTGACACAGTAGTGGCAACAGAATGAGTCCCTTGTTATAAGACAAGATATTGTGTGGACACAATATTAGCAACAGAAAGAGTCCCTTTTTATAAATCAAGAGTTTGTGTGGACACAGTAGTGGCAACAGAAAGAATCCCTTGTTATAGGGCAAGAGTTTTTTTGGACACAATGACGGGAACAGAATGAGTCTTCTGGGTGGAACTACTTGGCTCCATTGGCAGTCATGGTATTTAGTGGACCCAAGTGGGTCATAAATCTAGAAAACTTTGTTACTGGAAGTGAAATCCATCTGGGAGACCTTGATTTGAGATAAGAAACTAATATTTACCTTATGGCGCAGGAATTATTTTTTAAATTTTAGCACACCCTGTATATAAAATTTGAAAAATACAGGAAACAAATACGTTAGAATTATGAAACAAACTGCATTTTGAAGAGAAATAACGCAGTGTTTATACCATGTTTATAATATTCAGTACCTATATTTGTTGAATAAATATATAAAATGCAACTTTACAGGTTAACGGTGCGGTACGACCACTATAGTTGACATTAGGCGTCTAATGTTTAATATAGTGTTAATCTAATATTAATATAATCTCAAAGAAAAAGAAGAGAGAAGCGTGGATTGATTTCATTTGGCTCAGATCAGGGAAAAATTGGGAGCTCTAATGAACGCTGTGATGAGGCTTCAGGCCCCATAAAATGCGGGGAATTTCTTGCCTGGCTAAGGAACTGATATTTTTTTTCAAAAATAATTCCTCTCCAGTTAGTTACAGGGAGGTGGCTCGGCAGGTGGGCAGATTGAATGGCAGTGGTGAACAGTGTTATACCGCTCCTTATAACAAAACCAACCAGATGCACTAATTTCTCAAATTTATTTTTGGTATAAAAATCTACATGTTTCGGACCGTTCCTCTGTCCATCATCAGGAGTTTTTCACTGTGCACACAGCAATGGTATATGGCATACAGCTTGCGGGCAGGATCAGGACGGAACTCAGTTCCATCCTGATTATAAGTATATATCACGATGCACGGTCACCTAAGTGGGCCCGGTAGCTGTTTTTTTCCAACCCCACGGTTAATACACTGCGTCAGCAATATTAAGACCAGTCGGTTAATAATGTTTTTTTTCCAACCCCACGGTTAATACACTGCGTCACCAATATTAAAATCAGTCGGTTAATACTGTTTTTCCAACCCCACGGTTAGTACACTGCTTCAGCAATATTAAGACCAGTCGATTAATTCTGTTTTTTCAACCACACGGTTAATACACTGCGTCACCAATATTAAAATCAATCGGTTAATACTTTTTTTCCAACCCCACGGTTAATACACTGCTTCAGCAATATTAAGACCAGTCGGTTAATTCTTTTTTTTCAACCACGCGGTTAATTCACTACGTCACCAATATTAAAACTAGTCGGTTAATACTGTTTTTTCCAACCCAACAGTTAATACACTGCGTCACCAATATTAAGGCCAGTCGCTTAATTCTGTTTTTCCTACCCCACGGTTAATATACTGCGTCACCAATATTAAGACCAGTCGGTTAATACTGTTTTTTTCCCAACCCCACAGTTAATACACTGCGTCACCAATATTAAGACAAGTCGGTTAATACTGGTTTTTTTCAACCCAACGGTTAATACACTGCGTCGCCAATATTAAGACCAGTCGGTTAATTCTGTTTTTTTTCAACCACACGGTTAATACACTGCGCCACCAATATTAAAACCAGTCGGTTAATACTGTTTTTTCCAACACAACGGTTAATACAATGCGTCACCAATATTAAGACCAGTCGGTTAATTCTGTTTTTTTCAACCACACGGTTAATACACTGCGCCACCAATATTAAAACGAGTCGGTTAATACTGTTTTTTAACACAACGGTTAATACAATGCGTCGCCAATATTAAGACCAGTCGGTAATTCTGTTTTTTTCAACCACACGGTTAATACACTGCGTCACCAATATTGAGACCAGTCGTTTAATACTGTTATTTTTTCCAACCCCACGGTTAATACACTGCGTCACCAATATTAAGATCAGTCGGTTAATATTGTTTAGGGAAATAATTGCTGTTTATTCTAGAGCTCTCACGGAACACGTGAATACATTCCGTGGACAAAATGAACATTTTAGTGTAGCAGAAAGGGATACAATGTGCTTTAAAAGTCTGTGGTCAAAATTATTATCGTGGATTGTAACAGTCTGGAACAAATCAATTTTACACACAATCCCAAACTTTTGAATTTACAAAGAGGCATTAAGAAGCAGAAGTTTAAGAAAAATCAACAAAAAATTTTACTGTAATTTTTCGATTTCAGCTGGACATTGCAGCCGGTAGAACGGAAAGCGACGTCGAGTTCAAAGCAGATTGAATGATTATAACAATCTAGTGTCAAACAGAAGTTTAAATATCGACGGTCAAGTGGGAATGATAAATCTATCTTTAGATAGGATCCTGCTCAACTGGAGGGACTGCCGATACACACGACAGATAGGATCCTGCTCAACTGGAGGGACTGCCGATACACACGACAGATAGGATCCTGCTCAACTGGAGGGACTGCCGATACACACGACAGATAGGATCCTGCTCAAC
>Ga0123352_10016087_pt1 | contig 11910 bp, 10 predicted proteins | sample TergutLab28metaG_FD_89700 | JGI IMG/M metagenome (GOLD analysis project Ga0123352, IMG submission 89700) | Labiotermes labralis P1 segment gut microbial communities from Petit-Saut dam, French Guiana - Lab288 P1 | ecosystem: Host-associated > Arthropoda: Insects > Digestive system > Gut ...
CGTTTTAGAGCCGTGTCGTTTAGAATGCCACCAAAACTCGCAACGCCGCATCTTCCTCTGACCATTCGTTTTAGAGCCGTGTCGTTTAGAATGCCACCAAAACGGGATTGTGTAGCAATTATCATGTGAATCCGTTTTAGAGCCGTGTCGTTTAGAATGCCACCAAAACGCCGTGTCTGCGTGGTGTAATGCACTTTATGTTTTAGAGCCGTGTCGTTTAGAATGCCACCAAGATCAATAAAACAATATCGGCTTACTATATAATTACTCATTTACATTCCGATAAAGATATGTTACGATAACAAAGACAGCGATACTTTGTAATTATAAAAGCGGAGGTGTATTTCTTTGAAGAGAAGTATTAATGGAGTTTTTAGGTATTTATCTGTGATTGTTTTTATCATGATTGGGACTCTGGTTGGATGTTCCTATGAAGAGGCGTCAATGGAGTGGGTTGTTGAAGTGGCTCTGCCTGACGAATTAGCCGAACAGGGATCTACCTATACAAACAACGAGGACGGGTGCGATACAGAGACAAAGAGCGACACGACAAAAGAAGCTTTATGTAGGCTTTATGAAGAATGCCAGAACAATAGTAATAATGACGAGTATGTAATCGTGCGAGTTTATTATCACAGTGTAGATTTAGACCCCAATTTTGAATTGCTTCCCGAAGCTTACTTGTATAATATTGAGATAATCCCTAAACGATACTTTCGAGAAGGATTCATTGAACTGGTTCACAGATGTATAGGAATCAGCATTCTTGATTTATGGTTCGAGCATGATAAGCTATATGTTGATTTGAGCGAAAACGAGATGGTGAATTTCGATACGTCCGGTTCATTAGGTGCTTTAGATAGGGGAATACGCCTACACAAGACTCTCGCAAGTATACCCGGAATATCCTACTTTGAAACATTAGTGGGGGGACAAAGAGGTGTTTCGGTGTTTCATCATAATTTTGGGGGCATTGGTGTAGTTAAGAATGGTGGTCTGTATGATGTAGTATTTCGATAAATCAAAATATTTGTAGTGACATAATAGAATTCTTTTTGAGCATACACAAAACGCCGCTGGATTAATAGAGCGGCGTTTTGTTTGATGTCTCTAATACATGGGTGAGAGTATCAAATTAAATATACTAATATGTACGCCCAACACATATTTCAGTGTCTTCTAAACATCCTTTTTTGCTATTTCAAGCATTGAACAAATTGAGATTTAATTATGTTCATTACTCCCGCTTCCGGCATCGATGATTCCTCCTAATATAATGCCTGTGTTGGGTTCTAAAAATAATCCGGACGGTAACTCGCCTTCGTTGGGCACGATACTCCAAGTTACCGGGGTGTCACTGGAAACTTGCAAGGGATATTGATATACTTGCTGCAATATTCCGTTAGGCATGCTCATTGTTCTGATAATAGGAGCTTCATTAATTAAGTTGCGAGGGATCGGTCTTCCGCCTATGGCTTCGGCTATTGCTGCGCAAATACCCATAAAATGTTTGCGGTATAGTTCGACATCACTTTGGTTGCTAACAAAACAAATTTCTGGATACACAGCTTGGTCTATATTTGTTTCGTTCAAAAACCTTAAGTTGTTCCTGGGTACAGCTCCCTGATCTCCACGAAGTCTCAGACCTGATTCTTGCGATATTTTACCTGATATCTTTTGGGCTAAAGCTCTCATATCATCATTATTTGTCCTATACAAAGTCTCTGTTCCGTTAGATAGTGGGTCGTAGAAGCTATTAAAGTGTATTGACACATCGACATCCCTCTCCTGATTGTTGTGCCAATTTATTATAGTGTTAAGGTTTTCATTTTGACTAGTGCTGGTATTGTCATGAAAAACGCTTACAGGAACACCGACAGAACGCAAAAATCTGGCAACCTGGTCCGTCACAGCTCTCGCTTCAGTCACTTCATCCATAAACCCGGACGCCCCAGCAACATACAATCCATGACCAGATGAAATCGCTATTCTTTTTGGAGGATCCAGAGTTTCCACCCTAAACTCCACATCCGAAACACTCCTACGGGTACCCGATATTGCATGAACCCGAACCCTATACGAATGACCAAAAGCAAGCTGGTCTCGTCCTATGGTAAAGCTGGAACCGATAGCTGTACTTCTAAATACCTGCTCTTCTGGTGGTAGGTATGGAGAACCGGCAGGATTTTGGCGTAAAAGCTCCACTTCATAACTAATACCGGCAAAGGATGTCCAGCTAACAACAAGATCATCATGGGGAACAACTTGGTTGGGTTCCGGTGTCCTTATTGTTGGATTATCTAACCTCCATCTGGCATGCAAAGTTATGGTGTTTGGCATAGGACTTGGCATACCAAGATTGAATGCATTTATAATGGTGCTTGCTGTTACCTGCCTTCCACCTTGCGTCCACCAACCTGTAAAAGTATGACCTGGCATAGTGGGATCTGGCGGGAAGTTCTCTATAAGCCCATCCATGCGAGCCGCCCTTGTTATACTGCCCAAGTCAAGCTCGAAGCGAACTGTGATATGAGAAGTGGGCCTCCATCGTGAATGAATATCTGTGTTACCATTCGGCACGCTTGTATACACACATTATCTACACCGACAAAGCCGATAAATACGTTGATTTTCAGCAAGTTAAAATCTAAAATGCCATTCAAGCCCTACGTGCATGAGTGGCATTTTTCATGCTGAAATACAAAATCCAAATTTGAAGGAGTATGATAATATGGCAGTATTCAGAGTGCATAAAGACAAGAATTACACGGTGATGAGCAACCATCATTTCAGAAATAGAGAATTATCCCTAAAAGCAATGGGGCTGTTATCCCTCATGCTAAGTCTACCCGATTCATGGGATTATTCGCTCAAAGGACTTGCTACAATATGTGGTGATGGGCTTTCAAGTGTCCGTGCGGGGTTAGTCGAGTTAGAAAATCACGGCTACGTTAAGCGTGAGCGTATGCGTGATGCGCATGGGCGGCTTGCGAATACTGAATATTCGATATTTGAAAGCCCGCAGAAACAACAGACCGCATCTGCAATGACAACGAATAATCCTTAATGTTAAATATTTCGTAATGTTATGAATTGATTAACATTAAGAGTTGTTTCTTCGATATAATAAACCGACAGGAGGTTAAAAAATGGCAAGGGAACGATTGAGCAAACTTCAAAAGTGGATTTTGATGCAGACGTATAAGCTGGAGGTACTGCATGATTCAAGCGTGGTCGGCAAGGCAAACAGTCATTTTCATAGATATACAGTTAGGGGAGATGCCTTATACGCCAATCACAGTCATGCCTACAGATATTTTGAGCCGTGGATTTATGAGCATTATTTTCAGCTATCAACGAAATACGGAGATAGCCAACATAGCTTAAATGAATACAACAAAGCCCATGTTACAGTATATAGGGCAATTAACAACATGGATGTAAAAGGGCTTATAGACGTAACCAGATATTACCGCTACAAAATGAAGAACTGGGGCTTGACCGAAAAAGGTAAATCTGTGGCAGAGAAACTCCTTAATGTTAAAGAAACGCAGGTGCCTGATATTGTTTAACATTAAGAGCGTAGAGAATAGCTCGATTACAACGCTCTTTTTCAGCCCGTACGCTTTTAGAGAACAAAGCCCTATTACAATGATTTTTATAGACACACACCCAACCGAAGGGCGGTAGAGTGTGTATTTAATTCATTGTATGTTTTTTTCATTAAATACTTAATTACCTTAGTATTTAATAGCGTGTGAAAATCCTACATAGGAAAAACCTACGTTGGATTTTCGTATGTAGGTTTTTCGCACCTCCATCGTGCATAATCGCCAAATGCAAGATGCAAAAGTTTATGTTGGAAAAATAACTTTGGCCTTGCGCTCGGGCTGGCTGGCGCGCTACAATTATTTTGGGAAGATATACCCGAAAATAGAAAGGTGTGAGCAGAATGAGCAACGAATACATTCCAGTTGCCACAAGCGAAACGGTTTATTATGAGCCGCAGACCAAAGAAGAATTTGACGAGTTAATGGAGAGCTTAAAAGTTGGGGATATGGTTTACAACAAATGGGTTTTCAACGGTTTATGGTACACCGTTGGGCTTAATGATGAAACGGACCCATCATCAAAATGCTTGTTCCCCAATATAATCATGGACGAGCCACTACCACCGCTAACACGATGGGGCATGGCGCGGTACGATTTCTTAAAGGCAGAACGCAAATTCATGGCGGCGGGCTTTGGCGCGGTAGGTCTGCACAAACATTGCCTTGAAGTGCAGGAGCAAGCAGAAAACCGCAAACGCACTATGATGGCAGCTATCCGTAAAGACCCCGCAAACAAGGTAACAGAGCGCGATAAAGCCCAAGACCCAATGGCATGGGTAGGTCGAATGAATAATTTTCAGGCGCGTGTCCACGAAACAATTTATGCCGATATAATTTATAGCTGATGTTACTTTACTGGTTGCGGTGATACCATCGCAACCAGTAAAGTAACGAAACAATATTTTGCAAAGGAGTTGATGCACTATTCTATATGATAAACAAGGTTCAAGGGTAGACGATGAATATTATTTCATCCCATGCGTTTCGCAGTGGCGCGGATATACAGTAAAATGCGTGGTATGCGGTGATGAGTTTAAGTGCAGTACGCCAACGAGGGCAAAATACTGTTCTTACCGATGCTCTAATGATTACTACATTGCATGGCGGCGTGAAAAGGCAAACCAAAAGCGTACTGCCGTTGATAAATGTATCGTTTGCGGTGTTGCGATTTCGCAAAGCGGCTTGAAAATCAGCCTGTATTGTTCAAATGGTTGCAAGCAGAAGGCATATAGGGAGCGAGTTAAACAAAAGGCTGGCCTTCCCCAGGTGACTGCGGAACTTAAAAAGTAACGGTTTCAACAACTGGTTATTCAGCCAGTATGCACTTAAAACAGAGAAGCTCCGATTATTTGGGGCTTCTTTTATTACTGTGAAAAATATTTCAAGCACTTAAATAGTGTCAAAAAAGAGAGGATGTGCCACATGAGCAAAAAGAGAACACGCAACAACAGGATAGTATTTCGTTTAGACGATAACGAGTTAGCAAAATTAGAGGGGAACATGGAACGACTCGGAGTGCGAAACCGTGAAGCACTTGTGCGTAAGTTGGTATTAGACGGCTACATCATACAAGTAGATACCAAGCCATATTCAGAATTTGTACGCCTTTTACAGAATATTTCCGGAAACGTAAATCAAGTAGCTAAAAGAGCCAACGAAACAGGAAGTGTCTATGAAAGTGATGTGTTGGAACTACTCGCTGAAATTAACAAATTGAAGCCATTGGTTGTAGATGCTCATAAAAATGCCGTGGAGTTAAACAAACGGTAAAACCAAAAAATCACAAACTGGAGGTGCTGCCATAGCCACAACATGGATAAAACCCACTTACGCCCACAACCGTTATAACGCTAAAACCACAATCAAGCGCAAAATTGACTACATAACCAACAAAGATAAAACCGTTGCTATCAATTTTGGCGAGGTTTATAATGCACAGGGCGAAGCCAAGATTTTTGCGGTTTCCACTATCAGCGAGTATATTCAAAACCCCGATAAAACCAAAGATAACGCAACCGACAGCAATCTCATAAGAGGGTATGAATGTTTCCCTGAATTGGCCGCAGAACAATTTGCTATCTCAAAAGATTTGTACGAGCAAAACACAGGGCGGGCGCAAAAGGTCAATTCGAGGTTAGTCTACCATATGCGCCAAGCCTTTAAGCCGGGCGAAATTTATCTTGAAACTGCAAACAGAATTGGTTATGAATTAGCATTGGAATACACAGGCGGCAAACACGCCTTTGTTGTCGCTACGCATACTGACCGTGACCACGTACACAATCATATCATTTTCAATGCCTTTAATTTAGAAGCTGACGGCAAATTCAAAGATGCCTATTTCAATTACAGACACGTTGCTGAAATTTCTGATAAGCTGTGCAAAGATTACGGATTATCAGTTATTGAGCAAAAGCATGGTTGGCGCGACCCATATAACGAATGGGAGCAAAAGCAGGGGATTACCAAAGAAGATAAACCGCCGTCTAATCGGCAACGGCTTGAAAACATTATCACAAAATGCTTGGAATTGAAGCCCAAGGATTTTGACCACTTGCTAAAAATGTTGAAAGGCTACGATTGTATTGTCAAACGGCGCGGTAAAAATATTTCCATTACAACGCCATTCAGCAAAAAGCCGATTCGGTTATCTTCATTGTCGGAGGAATTTGACGAACTGGCACTTAAAGAGCAAATTGAAAAGCAACACAGTCAACCTCAATTCCAACGCCAATACACCGAAACATACAGCGATACGCAAAACCATACTCCAATTTCAGCAAGTGATTTTACACATGATAATTTTGCAGAAGCTGTAAACAGTGAGGATGAATACAGCAACAATGAAAATGCCTACGGAGATTACGAAAGTGAAAACGACATTGTAGATAATCATGTCGCTGACATTTTGGCAAAGTTACCGCTGAGCATGACCCCCGAAACTTTGCGGCGCATTTTGCAAAATGGAGTGGATTTGCATTATGCAGACGAATCCGATTATGAAGAAAATGCGGAGTACGAAGAAAATTCAGAATATGAATATCAGCCCGAATTATCAGCCGAAGAAGTCCACGAAGAAACCAAAGACGAATTTGAAACCCTCACCGCATACCCCTCAAATTTGAAGCTGATAATTGATATTCAAAACTCCATTAAAGCCAAAGAGAGCATCGGCTACAAGAAATGGTGCGAAAAATTCAATTTGGAGCAAATGAGCCAAACACTCATATTCATCGAAAAGCACCAATTAACATTTGATGAATTGCAAAACATGGCAACACGCACTCCCCAAACTCTGCAAAATATCAAGGCTGAAATTACAGGCTTTGAAAAAGAGCAAGAGGAAATTGGGGCAATGCAACGCCACATCGGGAATTACGGAAAGTACAGCGATATTTATAAGCGATACCAAAACACTCAATTTCACGAACAGCCGCAATTTTGGCACGACAACGAAAAAGAACTTTCCGCTTACAAAGAAGCAAATGAGCATTTCAGCTTTTACTTGTACACGGCTGAAAAGGCGGGCAAGGCGAGGAAAATGCCAACCATAAATGAATTACGGCAACAATACGCAACCCTTACCGCCAAGAAAAATTCATTGTGGCAGAAATATCACGACACCCGAAACAGCGACAGCGGTATTTCAAATGCGTGGGCGAATGTAAAAACAATTTTGAATGTGCCTGATGAAATTGTTTTATCGAAGCAACCACCAAAACGAAAAGCCCCAAGTTTATAAAAGTGCATAACTAAATTGCAAATTGAATTTGCTCCAAAGTCAAAACCAAACGCACATCTGCACCTATCGCAAAATCATTTCACAGCGGAACGCTTAAAAAAAATATAGCGTTCCGCTTATTTTTTTGATTTCAAATTGAGCAAAGCGCGAATTTGAAAAGGGGTCAAGGGGATTTCCCCTTGCAAGCGGTCTATGGTGGTACACCGTAGACATTGCTTGCACATATACGGCTATCCCCTTTAAGATAGCGGTATATGTGGGTTTTGTGCTTTCACATATACGGCTATCCCCTTTAAGATAGCGGTATATGTGGGTTTTGTGCTTTTGGGGCGAAATATAATCGGAATGATTTTGGGTGGTTGAGAAGCCACAACAACATTTTATCGGAACATTACAATATCACAGTGCAAACAAAATTGCCGTGATGTTAATTATAACTTTGCTCATTTTCGACACTTGCCTATCGTGGAAAAATATATCTTGACACAATTCGATAATGCGAATATAATTAAAGAGTGGTTGCAATGTCATTTGGAAACTATTTTGTTCCAAGTAATAATGAAGGTAGTGAACTTTGATGAATGGATTTATTACCGCAAAAGAAGCAGCAGAAAAATGGAATGTAACGAACAGACAAGTGCAAATGTGGTGCAAGAACAAAATGCTTGATGGTGCCGTAATGTTTGGAAGCTCTTGGGCAATTCCCGAAACTGTGGAAAAGCCAACACGCACAAAAAATTTCAAGCCGGGCCGCAAGCCCAAAGATGATGCAAACAAATAAATTTTCAGGAGATTTAATTTATGGATAGTCAAACCTACAATTCAATAGTGAGTTTTATTTGGGGCATTGCGGATGATTGTTTGCGCGATGTCTATGTGCGCGGAAAATATCGTGATGTAATTTTACCAATGACGGTTGTTCGGCGGCTTGATGCTGTGCTTGAAGAAACAAAAGACGAAGTTTTGAAAATGAAGGAATTGTTAAATTCGCAGGGTATCATAAATCAAAATGAAGCCCTGTGCCAAGTGGCTAACCAAACTTTTGTAAACAGTTCGCAATTTCGGTTGAAGGATTTAACGAGCCGAGCAAGCCAGCAAAAGTTAAAATCCGATTTTATGGAATACTTAGACGGCTTTTCGCCCAATGTGCAGGGCATTTTAGAGAAGTTCAAATTCCGTGTGCAAATTGACACAATGGTTGATGCGGATATTTTGGCGGCGGTCATTGAAAAGTTTGTTTCACCCGCAATAAATTTAAGCCCCTACCCAATTCTTGATGATGTTGGCGGGATTCGCATACCCGCACTCGACAATCATACAATGGGTGTTATCTTTGAAGAATTGATTCGCCGTTTTAATGAAGAAAACAACGAAGAAGCAGGAGAACATTTCACGCCGCGCGATGTTGTTGAACTTATGGCTGATTTAATTTTCCTGCCGATTGCAGATAAAATTAAGGATTCAACATATTCATGTTATGACGGCGCGTGTGGTACTGGTGGAATGTTGACCCTATCCCAAGACCGTTTATATGAGCTTGCAAAGGAACATGGCAAAGCTGTTTCAATAAATTTGTTTGGCCAAGAAATCAACCCCGAAACATACGCAATTACCCGCGCCGACTTGCTTCTCAAAGGCGAAGGCGGCAATGTTGAAAATATTGCATACGGCAGCACATTATCCGATGACCGTTTTCCGAGCCGTCAATTTGACTTCATGCTGTCAAATCCACCTTATGGCAAGTCGTGGAAAAATGATGCAGACAAGTTAGGCGGCAAAAAAGGAATACTCGACACGCGCTTTGTAACCCAATTTGGCAACGATGGCGATTTTTCTATGATACCGCGCGTAAGTGACGGTCAGCTTTTGTTTCTTCTAAACAATGTAGCCAAGATGAAAGAGCAAACAGAATTAGGCTCACGCATAGCCGAAGTACATAACGGTTCTTCGCTATTTACTGGTGATGCGGGGCAAGGCGAATCAAACGCCCGCAGATATATGATTGAGCGTGATTTGGTTGAAGCCATTATCGCATTGCCAAATAATATGTTTTACAATACAGGCATAGGTACATTCATTTGGCTTTTATCCAACCGCAAAGAAAAACGCAGGCAGGGTAAAATCCAATTGATTGATGCAACTGGCCTAAAATCTCCGTTGCGTAAAAACTTGGGGCAGAAGAATTGTGAATTTACGCCCGAAATTCGCCAACGGATTATTGATATGTATATGAACTTTGAAGAAAACGAATATAGCATGATTTTTGATAACTCTGCCTTTGGCTATTGGAAAGTTACCGTAAATCGCCCTCAATATGGCGAAGATGGACAACCTCTTGTTGAGCAAAAGGGCAAAAACAAGGGGAAAGTCATCATCAACAAAGACTTGACCGACACAGAGCAAATCCCACTTGACTACGTAGGCGGGATAGGTGCGTTTATAAATAAAGAAGTGTTGCCGTATGCCCATGATGCTTTTGTGGACGAAACCAAAACGCAAATCGGCTATGAAATCAGCTTTACTAAGCACTTTTATAAGCCTGTGCAGTTGCGGGAACTTTCTGAGATAATTGCTGACATACGTGCATTGGAAAAAGAAACAGAAGGGCTGTTGGAGGAGGTGCTTGGAAGTTGAGCGACTCCAAAAACAAGCTGATATTATTTGAAGAAAAACAAGTGCGCACCATTTGGGACGAGGAAGCTGAAAAATGGTGGTTTTCTGTTGTGGATATTTGCGCTGTGCTGACTGATAGCGACTACCAAGCCGCCCGCAAGTATTGGAAAGTGCTTAAAGGCCGCTTGGCGAAAGAGGGAAATGAGTCGGTAACAAATTGTTACCAACTGAAAATGAAGTCATCCGATGGCAAGTTTTACATGACTGATGTTGCCGACACGGAGCAAATTTTGCGCCTTGTGCAGTCCATACCAAGTAAAAAAGCCGAGCCGTTTAAGTTATGGTTGGCAAAAGTAGGAAGTGAGCGTATCGACCAAGCAACCGACCCGGAGCTATCCATAAACCAAGCGATACAAGACTATTGCCGTTTGGGATATAGCGAAAACTGGATAAACCAACGCATAAAGTCCATCGAAGTACGCAAGGCTTTGACAGACGAATGGGATAAGGCAGGCGTGGAGCAGGGCAAGGAATACGCTTCTTTAACCGACCTCATGACCCGCACATGGAGCGGAATGTCTACAAAAGAATACAAACACCACAAAGGGCTGAAAAAAGAAAATCTGCGTGACAACATGACAAACACGGAGCTTGTGCTTAATATGCTTGCCGAAGTTGCGACAACGGATATTTCCATAGTACGCCAGCCAAGCGGATTTGAAGAAAGCGCCGATGTTGCAAAAGAGGGCGCGAAAACTGCAAAAGCCGCTCGTGAGCAGTTGGAAAAAAGCACAGGCAAGCCAGCGGTTAGCAGTTTGAACGCTAAAGAGCTTGGGAAAAGAGAAAATTTGGCGATTACGCTTGATGAAGCGGAAGATAGCGATGGAGGTGATGCCTGATGTGGTGTGGCGCACTTCCTGAGCATTGGGAAACACATAGAATAAAAAATTTGTTTGCGCTCCGAGATGAGCGTAATTTCAAGCCGTTATCAGAGGTACGTTTAATTTCCTTGTATACTGCTGTTGGCGTAAAGCCACATGATGAAATTGAAAGAGTTGCGGGCAATGTTGCTGTAACCGCAGATAACTACAAAAAAGTTTATGCGGGCGATATTGTTGTCAATATAATCCTTTGTTGGCAAGGTGCTATTGGTTTGTCTAAATGGGAAGGCGTAACAAGCCCTGCTTACGATGTTTACAAGGCAACATCGAGCGAAGTTAATGTTGATTACTTCAATTATTTATTTCGTTTACCTCAATTCAGCGGTGAATGTTATAAGGCAGGACGTGGCATCATGGCTATGCGTTGGAGAACTTACTCTGACGAATTTAAGGCAATTACGGTTCCCTTGCCACAAAAAGAGGAACAAGACCAAATCTTCCGCTACCTCGATTGGAAAGTATCGCAAATCAACAAGCTAATCAATGCCAAACGGCGGCAGATTGGGTTGTTGCAAGAGAAGCGACAACAACTTATTAGTGAACAATTAGAGGGTGATAATGTTTGGCTAAAACGTGTATTGGTTGCACCATTTCAGTATGGGGCTAATGAATCGGGTGTTGAATACTCTTCAACTTTACCACGATATGTTCGCATAACGGACATATCAAGCGATGGTAAACTAAGAATAGATGGTGCGAAATCACTAGATGCTGATATTTCTGCCCCATATATCCTTGAAGACGAAGATATTCTTTTGGCTCGAAGCGGAGCAACCGCTGGCAAGGCGTTTTTATATAAAGCTGAGTATGGCTCATGTGCTTATGCTGGATATTTAATTAGAGCAAAGGTTGATAAAAACGTACTATTGCCAGAATATTTTATGTATGTAGCAAGCGGGCATAACTATGACCAATGGAAAAACAGCATATTTATCCAAGCCACGATACAGAAAATCAGCGCAGAACGATATGGGCAACTACCAATCCCCATACCAACAATACC
>Ga0123352_10016089_pt1 | contig 11910 bp, 6 predicted proteins | sample TergutLab28metaG_FD_89700 | JGI IMG/M metagenome (GOLD analysis project Ga0123352, IMG submission 89700) | Labiotermes labralis P1 segment gut microbial communities from Petit-Saut dam, French Guiana - Lab288 P1 | ecosystem: Host-associated > Arthropoda: Insects > Digestive system > Gut ...
GAATAATACAGGAACCAAATACGTTAGAATTATGAAACAAACTGCATTTTGAAGAGAAAAAAAAAGGAGAGTATATACCATGTTTAAAATATTCAGTACCTATACTTGTTGAATAAATATATAAAATGCAACTTTATAGGTTAGCGGTGCGGTACGACCACTCTAGTTGACATTAGGCGTCAAAAGGTTAATTGGATATAGCACTCCATTATTTTATATCAAGAATAAAATGAGTAAATAAAACACAAGTAAAAAAAGAAAATCACTAAAACTAAATGTGATTCGGTGAACCACACCCGTCTCCTGGTAAGAGGATCAGCTACCAGACTGAGCACGTCGGGACAACAAAGTTACACAGGGTGATCGTGTACAGCAGTATACGACATTACGTTACGTGTCTCGTCAATGAACTATTGAAGAGCAGAACCTCTAATACAGAGTCTTGAACACCAGCAATAACTCACAAAGACAGCGAAATAACGCCATTATTTTTAAGATAAGATGATTTGCCAATTCAGGAATTACGGAACCAACTGACGTACGCACTCGTGAGACGAAAAATAACTAAGTTTAGATTTTTTTTTTTTTACTGTTGTACCGTGCATATTGCTTCAATTCATTAGATACCACGCACGACACGCACGGATACAAGAAGTCAACACAAGGAAAACGAGTAACATGAAATCCGAAACCATCACAATAAAATACGACATGCTGCCAGCATACTTTGAAAAATAATAACGAACAACAAGTAACTTTAGCAGACACGAATGGCTCCCTGAGGATGGTTTTATGGAAAACCGAAACATGTTGGAGTTCCAATAATTTTAGTGGTTTATCTTTTTAATAATTAATGTATCAACACTGATATTGTGTGATTTGCAAGTGCATGTCTTGGTGAAATAAAAGTGAAATAAATTTAGATAAGAGCAACGTATGTGATACAGGGTCGAAAAAAGTATTGAAGTCAAAATGTATGGATATAAACCCAGTCACTTGTCCGTCAAGCACAGTTACAAATTTCAAAGTCTAGAAATCAGCTACATGCCCACGTGTCGATTTATGATGAAGCCATTATCAGGCTGTACGTAAGAACTGAAAGGTAAAATTTACAGCTGTGAATGTTGATTGTTTACGTTGAGCTTACGGTCTTGTCACAGAAACTATTAACCTTTTGACGCCTAATATCAACGATAGTGGTCGTACCGCACCGCTAACCTCTAAAGTTGCATTTTATATATTTATTCAACAAATATAGGTACTGAATATTTTAAACATGGTATATACTCTCCTTTTTTTTTTTATCTTCAAAATGCAGTTTGTTCCATAATTGTAACGTATTTGGTTCCTGTATTATTCACATTTTATATACAGGTGTGCTAAAATTAAAAAAATAATTCCGGCGCCAAAAGGTTAATGTCTGATACCAGGTTATACATAAAACTTTTCGTCAGTACATTACATTTGTAGCTTAGCTGTCTATACAAAGCACAGTATTTTGAAAAAGCTCATGGACGTTGTAGCTTGTAGGATAAAAGCATGTAGGCCTGAGACCATATGCAGCATTTTTATAAGAGCTGGTCAGGTCGGATATAGATTACGTAGTCCGAGAAACTTAGTCATATTTAGAATTTGAAAATCTGTAACAATAGAAAAATAGCGCGCACTAATTTAAAAGATATAAATTAGTGCAGTAATAAATATACTTAATTAGAATTGGAAATTAAAGATTTTAAATAAGAAAATAGATTTGGCTGAACATATTTGTTTCATGCAAGTCAGTTGCTCAGTTGGGTCATGCATGTTACTGTTGCAGTCAGCATCAATACGCTGCAGTAAACCGAGGAAAAGGTGGCGGTCTAAACAGCATCTCCCTGCAGTTTAGAGGAAACTCGGCAGTTTTCAAGAGGTAGGTCGCGTTCCTTATCAATACCAGGGATACTGAAGTCACACTAATAATAATAATAATAATACTGCAACACTGTATTCCCTAGGGACATAGCTTGTCTCAGGAGTATAAGTGTAAATACCTTGTATAAAGGAGATGATGATGATGATTATTATTATTATAAACAAAGGTGATACTAGTAATAATAGGGGCGACTGGGACTATTTCAAGGTCATTTAGAAAATACGTGAGCAACATACCAGGAAAATACGAAGTCAAGAAACTCCAGAAAACAGCCATATTGGGCACTGCACACATACTTCGGAAAGTGCCAATGTAAAAATACAATAGATGCAACACTGAATATAAGCACCATGAATAGTAACAGCAGAATAGCTGCAACACTGTATTCCCTAGGGACATAGTTTGTCTCAGGAATATATGTATAAATACCCTGCATAAAGGAGATGATTAATAATAATAATAATAATAATAATAATAATTCAATTCCTTAATATTCGTTTTCTATTAAGTATTTTTATTATTATTTGGAATACAGTATGTAATAAATATGCAATAAAATATATCCATTTGTAAGAACAACTGATGTATTTGCTCATACTGATAATTATTTTGAAAACCGTTCTAACATTTTCTGCTCTAGTCACTACCGTGCTTCTCAAAAGAACAAATTTCACTTTGTGATACAGTAACTGGTCACAATGTTGGGGTGCAGAAATCCAGTTTCACTCTCATATAAGGGAATCTGCTAAGCTACTTCGTGAAATTAGGCAAATGAGCGACATTTAATGTACACTGGCATTACTTTTAGGTACAATGTGAAGAGAAACTTCGATGAGACAGGATAATAATTGTGACAAACTGCTGTCAGCGTAGACAGAGGAACTTTCCAATGTTGACTGCAGCGTAAAGAAGAAAGAACTTTCTGCACATGTCAACTAAAGGCATTGTGCTGTGGTTGATTTCTGCTAGCTCGGTAGGTATGGTGACTAGGCTGCGCCCTGAACGACCGAGGGACTGTTTCGACTAACGCCACCTATTTCTCTGTTCTCTAAGCGTCCTGACAGGTTGTGCCACCACCAACCTCCTATTCGATGGATGCCGGGCGTTCTTTCCGCGAATGTGAAGTGGTCGGGTCATGAAGCTGGACACTCGCCTCAAATTAATGCCATAGTTAGGAAGGAAGGAATGCGGCTACACCTCCCCTTCTGTATGTGCGTGTGCAGATAAAAGTCCACCTTTCATTTATGCTCCAGGTTCTTAGTGAAAGGGTACGCCATAAGGAACAGAGAAATAATAAGGACATAATAACAGAATGAAGAGCGAGTAGAGTAGCAGAAGGTGCGGTCCAAAAAAAAAAACGAACAAGGGGAGGAAGTTGGAGACGAAAATTTATATTTTTCGGATCTGTGAAACGTAAATTAACTAAATAAGCCACTGAAGAAAATGACAGTTATATTTTTTTTGGATTCTAGGTTTTTTTTAAACAATTTTAGGTACATGTTGTCGGAATACTTCAGTAATTTGTCCTTTTCCAGTAAACGCTTATTTCACAATAAAGAAGAATAAAAATTGTATAGGATTGTTGTTTGTCCGAACATCAGTATTGTTAATTCATAATCGTGGTCATAGTTAATTAATTTTTCCTCTTGTCGTCAAAGTTACTGCATGAAGAACGAAGATATTTGACAGCATGTATCGCGGACAGTAAGAAAATTTCGAGTAGATGCAACATAGCTGTGGGTGAAGTGTAACGAGCGAGAGCAGTGAATATCATAAAGATGGGTACAGTAAGTCAAACACAAAGTATGAGTATCTTAACTGAAGAATAAAATCCAACTAGATGCCACTTATTATTTTATTATGCTTATGTTAGGCTCAACATGTTTCGGGCACCATTTTGCCTATCATCAGGAGCTCACGACGATAGCGTTGGTTACCACATAGACCGTCTGGTTCTCGAGTTGCTGCTGGTTTGAAGTGAAGTGCAGGCAGGATGGATGAGTGTCCGGACCGAAGGCTTTTACACAGTCGTGAGCTCCTGATGATGGGCAAAATTGTGCCCGAAACATGTTGAGCCTAACATAAGCATAATAGAGTAATAAGTGGCATCTGGTTGGATTTTATTCTTCAGTTGTCAAGATGATGCACGGTCCAATACACATCAAATTATTAATATCATGTTGCTAAGGAGCTTTATTTACATAGCGTACCTTAAGAGCAAGAGCAACTAGGCCGAAACATGTTGTTGCTCTTGCTCTTAAGGTACGCTACGTAAATAAAGCTCCTTAGCAACAAGATATTCGTAAGTTGTGTTTGACTTACTCTACCCATCTTTGTGACTGTATATAGCGCAACGGGGATGGCTCACCTAAAAGAGACCAATGAAGCTTCCTAGACGTTGCTGGGAGTTTAAACGAAACCTTTGTTACGGTGCGGCATAGACGTGATGTTTTGGAATCTCTGTGAAAGAGAAAGAGAACTGTTTATGAAGCCCGGCTGTCTTTACCCGCTGGTTTTGTATTGCTGCCAAAGCTTATTCGTAGCTCTAAGGAAATAATTGAAAGTGAAAGGACATGAGCACGAAGATAAGGAGCTTAGTTGAACTTAACAGAGGTGAAGCAACTGGCACCTTATGTAATGGACTGAACGCCGCTTTTTGCAAGCTATATCGTGATTGTTCTTTGTGCGAGTTGTTCACCTTTTGGCAGTAAGTGGGGATAAAAATTTGCACTGTATTGAGTCAAATACCATAGAGACTGGCAGTTGTGATCACAACGAGGTGACAGAGCCCTCCCTTGCGAACTATCAGGTGTACAGATGTAATAATACGTTTAGTATGCATGTTTACAAGTTGTTAGTTTCGTTTATTGCAGTTGAAATGTTCATGAAGTGTACAAGTGACCTACTGTGTTGGTAATATAGAAAATTATGCTGATTAAATATGGTTGTAAAGTTCTTAGCTATACAGTGTTCCCAGTTTTGAGGTTTTCACAAGGTATTTGTTAGGAGTCAGGTCTTTTGGGATATGACGTGTATGTTGCTGTGAATGGTTCTCGTCGTTTCGTAGCATCGCAGTGCCATCTGATTCAACACACAGCGTCAAATCCCAGACGACCTGAGTCCTCAGAAGGGCGGTTTATTACCTACTAACATGCATGTCTGTAGTAGAAGTGTGTAATGTAGTAGGGACAGGTATGTTGAAGTAACGTCTTGGATTTTGTGCGGGTAAGTTAGTAGCATTTCGGAGCGAACCGAAATGTTATAATTTGTTCTGTTGTGCGATTTAATGGTACGCATTTACCGCAGCCACGTCAGTGCGTTTAAGGGTCGAAACCCGAAATCGGGACCTTTCGAACAGAAATTAAGGAAGATGGTCGTTGAGCCGTAATTTCCGACAGAAGCTGTGTGGTGTAAGTTGCAGGAAGGCAGAGGATCATGTGCCTGACCAGCGTAGCAGTGCGCAGGCCTGCCTTCGATATTTTCTATTGTTCGTCGACATAAAATATCTTAATGTTTTAGTTTGTTTTACATTAGAACGTCTGTCTTTAACTTTGAGACTACAATTGCTGTAGTTTTGTCTTTGTATTATTTGAGCCCAGCAGAATTTTTTGCAAGTTGATGATGTGAGGTGACAAGATTTTTTTTAATGATCAATGATCGACAGGATTGTAACTAAGGTTCCTCTTAACTAGAAACGTTTAATTAATCCATAGACTAAATTTATAGGGGCTATACGTAATTTACTTTTATTTTTGTGGATATTTTAACTGCTTGATATAGTAAATGATGAAATGCCAACATCCGAAGGTGATGCGCGGTGCACCTTGCACCTCGCTGCCGGCGCCCCTGATTACGGCGCATTTAATTATGTCGTTTAGACAGGTCTAACCTGAATAGCTTTTTTTTTACCTTGACGGATTACAGGGTGCGGAACTGCCTGCAGTTGGAGACAGACCCAAAAATTCTTTCACTCCCACCTTCTTTGATTTATTTATTGTTTCCTTCCCTTCGTTCTTACTTCCTCCTTCCCCTCCCCATAACGGACGGGTCTGTCCGGGGCTTAAAACCCGTTTGGGGTAGATTTTCCAGACCCATCCACACCGGCTCCAAGGTCAACCCAACCTCCTTTCTTCTTTCCTGAACTTACAGCCGCCTCCTCATCGAGTATGGGTAGACCTTTACTTTTACTTCGCTTCTGTGCCGGCTTGACATGTCATGGGGTAACCTTTACCTTACCTCCCCCCCCCCGGTCATTTCTTTCTTTCTTTTTTTTTTATTTCTTTATGTCTTTCTTTCTTTCCATCTTTCTCCGTCTACTTCGTTCTTGAACAAACTGCAGTTAATAAGGACACCCCTGTTGCTTGACTGATCTTTTGGACTGCTGGACACCGAAGATGAATGCGTCACGTTCCTTAGGATCGAGAGGATATAATATCATAGAAGACTTGAATCTTCAGCAACATGGCTGTGAGAACCTCAAATCTTGCATGAGTCCTGTTTTTGCTTTTAAATGTGATTTTTCTCCCTTTCACCCTCAAATTAATAATGGACTTTAACACGAGGTGGTTCCAGATTCTCTTTTGCAAGTGAATGTCACATCGCGACCGCCAGATTGCAGTACTGCCTGTACTTTGTTACAGAACGCAATGTCAGGGTTTCAATGGTCTGGGAAAGTGGCGCTAGTAACCGGTGCCAATTCGGGAATAGGTGCTGCCATCACACGACGCCTACTTAAACTAGGTCTAATTGTCGTAGCTCTGGACCGCAACATTGATGATATCCAGGTATATACTAAACACCTTACGTTCGCACTGAAATTAATAAACTTCACTGTTTGAAGATCACAGTCTTCTGTGATGTGACGCCGTGTAGGTTGTATTCGTCTAGTAAACTACACGGCGTCACATCCCAGAAGACTAATTATGATATTCGCTGCCATGGGAACCTCAAATCTGACGTCAAGGAAATCCCGCGACTTCAATTTCGTTCTTGTTCACGTCATGAAGGGGTATAGCCCAGGTCATTCTTAACCCCTCTCCTTAACCAACTGAGTGTAAGTCCACAGAATCTCACAATATTATAAAAATTAATTTTACTGTTATGCTTCCAGACGATCTCTTCGCGACTGTACCTTTGCGCGTTTCTTGTGATTTTGTTAGGGTTTAAAGTGGAGAGGTATGAGATGGATGAGGCATGAGGCACGGATGAGAAATGATGGATAAATGAAAGAATTAGGGAGAAGAGGGGCGTAGTCGGTAGGCCTATAGCGACTAGTCAAGGTCGATATTTTAACGGTCGTACGAAATAAACACCTCGCCAATTAAAGAAGTTCCGCGATTATTTTTGACAAAACATTATTCCTTTAATTAAACAATAAGTAAAGTTCAAAATAGCCATTACAGAAATGTTGTCACGGATCCCCTTGGAGCTGGTTGCGGATCCCTTGGGATTCGCGGAGCACACTTTGGAACCAGTGTCTTTGAGGAATACATGGGGTATGTTTCGACTGGATTCATCTGATTCGGATTACAGTGTAAATGTAACTTCGGCAACATGAAGTTGAACCTTTGGTTTTTAGACACGTTCTCAAAATTGCGAAAAGCGACTATTAGCTTCGTCATGGCTGACCGCCCGCCCACGTGGAACAACTGGGCTCCCACTGGACGGATTTTCATGAGATTCGTTATTTGAGTATTTTTCGAACATCTGTCGAGAAATTTTCAAGTTTCATCAAAATATGACATGAATAACGGGCACTTTACATAGAGACCAGTGCACGTTTTTTTATCACATCTCGCTCAGTTCTTCTTAGAATGAGAAATGTATCGGACAAAAGTTGCAGAGAAAATCAAAACACATGTGTTATGTTCAATAAATTTTTCTTACATTGTGCCTTTAGGAGATAATGTGGAAAAATATTGTAGAGGGGGACAGGCCACAGACGACAATATGGCGCATGCGCATTGCATATGGGTATATAAGGCTACAAACACACCCTCAGAATATGTGATATTTATTGCTTTTGAACAGCAACAGTGGTTAAACGAACACGCCTCAATTTTACCTTATACGTGCGTACACTGTCCTGTCTTAGGATGACATGTAAAAAATGCAGAGAACACGAGCCTTTGTATGTAAGAACAGGATTTACGCAGACGTCCTCGAGTCTTCTTGTCTCCGTTTTTCTGAGACGTTTCCACCCATCACTGGGTGACTGGGGTTCGGTGTTTCGGAACTGTCTATTGTTGTCGTTGTCAAGGATCAAATTGTCGAATTTAAAACGTCGAGAACCGATCACAAAAGTGAGGCAGAGTTCCAGAAGAACAGCGATCTCAGCTGCACCGCCACGATGCCCTAGAACCTCGCGTAACATTGAGTTTTCCATAAGCTGTATGTCTACTTTTGCAGCATCCTGTACAATGGGTACAGGGTCTTTCTCGGAGGTAAAGAGCGGCCGGGCCGTGACGCTGACCCCTCACCCCCTTCTAGTGCCGTGGTCAAGAAAGATTAGAACTATACCTCTACACCCTCTATGGGCCGTCCGGCCTGTACAGAGCCTCAGGCCCTGTACAAGGGTGCACTTTACCTTTTTACCTTTATGTCTACTTTGGCCTTGCATCAAGTAACGGCAGCACATTTCAGTTTACGCAGGAACGGACAACAAAAGACGAATGCAGCGGACGACTATACCCAAAGCTCTGTGACTTGTGTCACGAGAATGATGTTCTGGAGATGTTCCGTTGGATCGAAACGTACTTGGGTGGTGTAGACGTGCTCGTCAACAACGCGGGAATCACCGGCCAGAACAGCCTTATCGGTGAGAACTAAAGGGTGTCCAATTTTTTTTGGCAAATGGCCACAACCTTTGATGTGAGCCAACGGTATGGTGTAATTTTACATGACATGTGTAATGTACAAATATGGCCGCGGGCCGAATGACACAACTTTATGGATTGTACGTACGAAATCGATTGTATTGTTAAAGAACACGACTTTCAGCATCTAGATAGGGACATTACACCACGCTCCAGCTTTCACTTCTCTCACACCATGGTGATGTCCACCTGAGATTTTCAGCGAATATTTCGCCTAACTTTATGGCACGTACGTCGGCCGGGTAGCTCAGTCGGTATAGTGGCTGACTACGGGCTGGGCGTTCTTGGATCGAATCCCGGTGGGGATGAGATTTTCTGCCCGTCCAGACCGGCCCTGGGGTCCACCCAGCCTCCTGTACAATGGGTACCGGGCCTTTCCCGGGGGTAAAGTGCGGCCGGGCCGTGGGGCTGACCACTCACCCCCTTTTAGTGCCGCGGTCATGGAACAGTAGAGCTGTACCTCTACCCACCCTCTGGGGCACACGGGGCCGTTAACGGGATCACTTTACCTTTTTGTGTAGCACATACGAACTACTATGCCAGTGGAGAACAATTCAGTGTATGACGCACTGGTTTTCTCGTTGACTTTATAAGATTTTTTAACAGTGACCAGCGCTAGGGAGTAAGTAGGAGTACAGTTAATTGTGCCGTGCCCTGGACTACTTTTTAGTACTGTTAAAATTCCATATTTCCCGGTATGTAACAGACTGTGATTCACCGTAGTTGTTCATAACATATTCATGTGGCCTGCAAACGTGTGGATTACTTACCATTTGACCCTGTTTTGAAACACATTGACGCCCCTGATTGGGGTATCAATGTGTACTGAGAAGACACCGATTTATTGTGGAGAAATTCGTGGCTAACTAATTAACATGCACTGTGATATCGGAACCCGAATTTTCAACGCCCCAAACACGAAGGAACAGGGCCGTGAAGTAGGAACACGTACAGACATTCACAACCTACCCGCCTAAGGTCCGTTATAAATTTATTCTTGCACGTTATCGATATTCTAATTGGACTTTTTCATTCACGACGTCCACCATAATCCTGCATGCTTTCGTTTACTTTCTCATCATAAGTCGCCCTTGTATCACAAGAGATGGAATATCAACAGGACATCTGGGCAACCGGGGCTAGGATAGCTCAGTCAGTATAGCGACTTGCTACGGGCTGGACGATCCGGGGATCGAATCCCGGTGATGGCGATATTTTCCGCACCCGTCCAGACCGGCCGTGTGACCCACCCAACCTCCTATGAAACTGGTCTTTCCCGGGGGTAAAGCGGCATTAACCATCCATCCCCACTTATCACCGAGGTTAAAGAAAGAGTAGAGCCATACCTCTACTCCGCCTCTGGGCCATCATGGCTTGTTGTAGTGTGAACTCTAACTCCCACTTACTGGGCGACCTGTAAGAATGGCGAATTTCGTCTGTCGCCCTTTGTCTTATTCTAATTTGCCTACATCAATTAATTTTAAGATTATTCAACCCTGTTGTGTTCACAGCCCAGTATACATTGTATTTCTCAATATACAGTCTACACAACCCTATGTTACGGTTTATTAGCGACTAGTTTCAGCATGTTATAAGCCGCAACTTGTGTTGACTGTATACGGAGAAATATATACGGAACTGCTTACTTCATTTTCCGTTCATGTGACCGTGCATCGTGATAAATCCTTATAATAAAACCAACAAGATGCATTAATTTCTCAAATTTATTTTTGGAGTAAAACTCTACATGTTTCGGACAGTTCCTCTATCCATCATCAGTAGTTTTGCACTGAACACACAGCAATGGTACGTGTGTACGTGTATGTCATACAGGTTTGCTGACAGCTTGCGAGCAGGACCAGGACGGACGTCCTGATCCTGCTCGCAAGCTGTCAGCAAAACTGTATGATATACACCATTGCTCTATGTACAGTGAAAGACTCCTGGTGATGGACAGAGGAACTGTCCGAAACGTGTAGTTTTATTCCAAAAATAAATTTGAGAAATTGGTGCATCTAATTGGTTTTATTATAAGAATTGCTTACGTCATCTTACTTAGGTTCTTGGGGTACACTGAACATTTCTGTGCTCACAAAACAACAACGTCCGTTCTTTTCTGGAAGTAAGAAACTACGTTCTACACCCATACAAAAAAAAAAAACTAACAAAATTATCTGCGTCATAAATTTCAGCGTTTTTGGCGATAGAAGTTTTTGAACTGTTCGGTAACAAGCATGTATAGAATTTATTCATCTTCTTGCTTCAGTAGCGGAATCTATGCTTCTCAATGTTGTATCCTGACTCACGAATTATGTAATGGTTTATTACAGACTGCAGTTGTGTGGTGACTTTCTTGCTCAATTTGCTGTCACGTCAGGTTCATGTATGTGGATTGTGAAATTGAGTTGCCATTTACTTCTAGGCTAGTTCCTTTACTGACAGGTGGAATAATTTGTTAATTTGGTGGTGTTTTTATGCTTCGACAACAAGTCATCATTTGCATGAGCAAATAGCATATCTACAATGTTGTGTTGCTGCCAGAGTTGTAGCTGGTGGCGGGGGCAAGGGGTGGCGAGTGGTGCGGCCGCCCTAGGCGGCAGAGTCCAAGTGGCGGCAAAATGACCATTTTAAGTAAAAAAGTAATTTTGTGCGCTTAACAAATGTTAGATTATTGAAAGAAGTAAACCGAATATCAATAAGTGACTGCAAGTTTATAAAGTGTATAATTTGTGTTGCGGACGGGCAGTGTTGGGCAGTGTTACTGTCCGTCCGCAACAGCACTGAACTAATCTGATCGAAATTTTTGTGATTCCGTTGTTACATATTGCCAAGTCTTGTGTTGAACTCGACATATAAACTACTAACTTACTAACTAACCAACCAAACAACCAACTAACAAATCAACCAACCAAACAACCAACCAAACATCCGATCGACCGACCAACCAACCAACCAACAAACAAACAAACAAACAAACAAACAAACAAACAAACCAATCAACCAACAAACAAACCAACCGACCAACCAACCAACCAACCAACCAACCAACCAACCAACCAATCAATCAATCAATCAACCAACCAATCAACCAACCAACCAACCAACCAACCAACCAACCAACCA
>Ga0123352_10016093_pt1 | contig 11908 bp, 4 predicted proteins | sample TergutLab28metaG_FD_89700 | JGI IMG/M metagenome (GOLD analysis project Ga0123352, IMG submission 89700) | Labiotermes labralis P1 segment gut microbial communities from Petit-Saut dam, French Guiana - Lab288 P1 | ecosystem: Host-associated > Arthropoda: Insects > Digestive system > Gut ...
GGACGCTTGTGAGTACGGTAATGAACCTTCGGGTTCCATGAAATGCGGGGAATTTCTTGACTAGCTGCAAACCAGTTAGCTTCTCAAGAAGGACTCTGCACCATGGAGTAAGTAAGTAAGTACACGTTTCGGCCTTATCGGCCATCTTCGGTGACAAAATTTATTACAAAAATGTCCTTCAGACTATTAATACTGCTGCAGCATCGTTTATCTAAATACAAGTATGTAACTGTATGAAGGGCATTCTTACAGTACCAAATGTTACCCCTGCAGGCCCCCAAAGAATGCCGAAATAAGTAGCGGACTACAAATAATACATGTATTTTTGTTCAACGAATTCGTGCTTTGTCTTTTGCATTATTGTCTAAAATTATAATACTGGTTACAAATATATTATAAAATTACCGATCGAATTTCCTGACGCAATTTCAGAACGGAGAGGTCAATTTTTTAGAATAGGGTACACACACCTCTCTCTGGTCAACAGAGCTTTAAACTGCATGTTCTTCTCCGGCAAAATCCTGCGTGTTAGTTTTGTCTGGATTTATTTCACAGAGATTCATCGAGAATTAGTTCTTCTGGGATGTGACACCGTGTCTCCTGGTAAATAATTGCCAACGTTTGGAAAGGTTTCAGTTTCTCCCATCCGTTTTGAAATACGGTTTCTTCGAAACGTCAGTTACCGTTTAAAATTTCGACATGGCGTAATATATACGAAGACTTGAATCTTTACTAGTAACATCTGAGAACCTCAGATCTGACGGAACTGTATCAAATGCAGGTTATTGAAGTACTCAGATGTGGAACATATGAGTATTCGGCACTGTTTGGGTAATGTAGTTGTAAGTGAAACCACTATTACAACTTATAGAGCTGAACAATGTTTGAAGGAAGCATGTGTAATGGGATATTTGTGATGAACTGATGGCGTATTCATGTGGAAAAGTGTGCAGTGCAATTTGGGTAGCTCTTTTTTGTTATTTATGGCGTCCTGCTTTGAAAGTATACGTTATTTCCAGCTAGACAAGTAATAATAATAATAATAATAATAATAATAATAATAATAATAAGCCGTTTAACACATCTTTATTGTAATAAGTTTTACAGCAACATATAAACATTTTTAATGTCCAACTTGTGCACAAATATATAATTCGTAGACAAATTAAAATTATAAAATATTTAAAAGTGCTCCAACATGTTTCGGATCACAGAGGACCCATCATCAGGGAGCCTTGTACAGTGCTTGTCTAAAATTACAAGAATGGTTCTATCATATCCGTTGATATGGATGTGGTCGGTGTTATGGCAGCGTATTGTAACCCGTTGTGCGTGTGCGTGCGTGTGTGTGTAGTTCACTGTCTAAGAAGGGAATATTCTTAGACAGTGAACTACACACACACACACACACACACACACATCGGGTTACAATATGCTGCTCTAACACCGACCACATCCATATCAACGGACATGATAGAACCATTCTTGTAATTTTTAGCCAAGAACTGTTCAAGGCTCCCTGATGATGGATCGTCTGTGATCCGAAACGTGTCGGAGCACTTTTAAATATTTTATAATTTTAATTGTATCTACGAATTATATATTTGTGCGTAAGTTGGACAATAAAAGTGTTTAAATGTTGATGATGCACGGTGCAAACATGCAGTTTACAGCAACATGTTTAGACCTTAAAGGTTCATCTTCGGGTTGTATAATTTTATAAAGCAATTAAACAATTATACAATTGTCATGCATGTTAAATTTGAGATCACAGTTTAGCGTAGCAATTGTTTAAATTTTCAAGTGTTTAATGAATGTATTCAGTATGATGATGGCCCCTTTAGGGTCGAAACAGATTTGCTGGAATAATTACTACACTAAGGTTCTGTTAACGGATTATACTTATTAATTAACTATACGAAAACCAAACGAGATGTTAAACTTTAAAATTATTTCTCGCCTTCATATTCATGGTAGGAAATCAGGTCCTTCGGAAACTGAAGTGGAGAGATTCAACAGTAATGTTTCATCTTCCGCTTCTATGTTTAAGTATGGTAGTGTTATAAAAAGAATCTGAACTGAATTGATATATACGTACATATGTTATTTTTTCATTAATTATACCAGTATACATTTTCATCTCGTTCACACTGATTTATTATGGGGAAAACCACGAAGAAAGAAATTTTCTTGGACTCTTATCTTATTTGACGTTCAGATGACCGTGCATCGTGATAAAATCTTATAATAAAATCAACTAGAAGCACTAATTTCTTAAATTTACTTTTGGAATAAAACTCTACATGTTTCGAACAATTCCTCTGTCCATCATCAGCAGTTTTTCACAGTACACACAGCAATGGTATATGTCATACAGTTTTGCTGACAGCTTGCGAGCAGAATCAGGACGGAGTAAAGAACTCCTAATGATGGACAGAGGAACTGTCCGAAACATGTAGAGTTTTATTCCAAAAGTAAATTTCAGAAATTAGTGCTTCTAGTTGGTTTTATTGTAAGAACTCTCATCTTAATTCGGAGCTTCACTTCCAAAACCGACCAACCCTTTAATTTTGGCCCCGGCCGATTCATACTTTTATTCGTATCAAAGGTATTGCGTGACGGACAGAATTACAAAGGAGGAAATTTTCTGCAGCTCACAAACACTTGTTGCAAGTAGCTCTTGGTACGACATCATTCATTAAGGAGACCCAGCGGTTTTATCAGTCTATAAAGGGTTGATTACTGCCTGAGAACAGAAAAATAACCAAATTTTCCGTCAGTTGACAGAACAAATTTTGCTCTCGAAACCAATGCTCAATTGGTTTATAATATACAGAGAAAAACTTTATTTTTTTTTAATAATTAACAGAATTGTTTTATGAATTAACAGTTACAAGTGAATAATTAAACTTCAACAGATTCCCTATAAGGCAATGAATGTCACAGCTAGTCACATTGCATTACACTATTATGCTTGTGGTCAATTATATTCTTGGAATGGGTAAATGTTACATCATTCAGCAGATGTACAGAATATTGTAAATTAAATATTACACACGCAATTATCCAAAATTCAATGTCACATTCCGCAGGCTCTACAAATATGCAACACGTCATTAGAATGTAATACATTTTTTTTTCTCTGATTCAGTCCGTAGTGCTTGGAAGTAAATAGTTTATTTTTATTATAAATGGAATTTATAGCGAAGTTAGTGTTACGAGTAAGCGTAATTGTTGTGTTGGATGTGCTGAACACACGATACAAGTCAAACGTAAGGGTACAGTTCACTCTAGAACAGGCCATGAAGCCCCAGAAACGGAGAAGGGTTAGGTATAGCTCTACTCTTTTCTTTATCCTCGACGCTAGATGGGGTCGGTGGTTAACGCCACGTCTCGGTCGTTATACCCCCGGAAAGAGACCTAGACCCATTCCACAGGAGGCTGGGTGGTCTCCTGTGCCGGTCTGGACGTGTGCAGAACATGTCAGGACCACCGACCTTGATCCCCGGCCCGTCCAGCCCGTAGCAGGCCGCTATACCTCCTGACCTGTCCCTGCCCACTGAGTGATTGACACTTAAATCTTTCGAAATTTTGTAACAGTTCAGGTCTTAGGGAAAGACAGTAGAAATCTAGAAGTTATGTGAATACAGAATTCTGAGTATTAATACTTGCTGTTTGTATGTATGTTATCGAAATACCTGAAACCTGAAATGCGTATGTCAGTTTTCTTTTACATATTTTTTTATGTGGGTTTAACAGTTGTTTGCCGTAAAGGAAGAACATAGGGCAGTGGTGCCTGAGAATATATTTGTACCAGATAGATAGTAACGTCGGGATAAAATATGACGTCACCAAGAATTTCAGAATTTTTAATATTTTCCATATATTAGTACGGTAGTTAGACGAAGGGAATGAGAGAGCTCGGACGGATAGCATGCGTATGAGATGTGAGAAATTCATACGCGATATTTATTGGTAGTCTACAAAGAAGGAATCCTCTCGAGACACCTAACACTTAAGTGCTTGGATAGTATTAAATTGAGTCGTAAATAGTGAAGCCTGATTGAAAACACTAAACCTAGGATATAGTGACGTGTTTTTGTGAAAACCGTAACAAATATTCATAGCCCATAAATGCCGGTCGTATTTTGCCCAGATAAATTACCGCCAACATCCTGTAACTTTCTGACATGTGCTTAATACATTCTTAATGCGTACCTTCAGAGAAATATGCACTGAAATTCGGGGAACCATATTTTATTTCACCTTTCGTTAATGACGGCACGAAAATCGGCCACGTTTTCTTATCTCGAATGGAGTTTTCCTGTATTTTAGCAAGGTCTATAACTTGGGATGAGGATTCGATTCCCGAATGTGCCACTGGAATTTTTCATAAACATAATCATTCCGGCCGCCCTGTGGACCTGGGGTCGACTCAGCCTCTGACATAAATTAGTACCATGAATATTTCCTGAGCGGTAAAAGCGGCCAGTGTCTAGGGCTGACCTTGCCACCTTCATGTGCAAATTGTCATGAATCTGGCAGCTTCAAACATCTGAAACCCTCAAGGCCTGTCCAGACCTATACATGGGGTTGCTTTGCTTTTACATAGCTTGGGATTGCCATGGGTGGTCTTCCATATATCCTAGCAACAATTCTAGTTTCGGTTCCCTCAAGAGTGGATTTTTCGTGTGTTTTGGCAAAAGCCGTAGCCTGTATTTTTTCCAGATCGATCGCTTTCCATGCGTCCCGCTGTAACTTTAACAGCTGTTCCTAATATTCCGTCCTGATACTGTAACCTTTTATAAATACGTTATTCCGTTAATATTATCCTTTACCAAAATACAGAGCCAACGGGCGGAAAGATAGCCTGAACTGTACATTTTGTATGCAGACTTATACGTTCTGTTGATGGCACTGGAATTTGCTGAGTTGTGAATCCAAGTATAAAATTTCAACACTATTTAGAAGAGCAGAATAATACAGGGGTGTGAATTAATGTATGTCTGGTGGAGTCGTATGTCTTACTAAACAGTATCATTTAATTTATGTTATTCCAACGGATATAATGTGGATGGACGGTTTAATCAGACTGCCAAATTATTCATGGACGATGACCTAGACACACGACCCTTGCCGGACTATACCACAGCAAACGCTGATTCTAGGTTGTTTAATTCTAGACTATGAGGGAGGTGCAGGTTGCATGTGCGATGATTGTACGCGTGCTAATGAACTCGCCTCCAATTAGCTGGGCAACTGCCAACCTAACATCTCCACTGTTCGAGCGCCCGTCACACACTGCCTAATACTAAGCTCGGAGATGTGACCGTGTGGCGCGGTCTTCTGACACCTCCACATAATTCTGTTATAGCTACAATGGTTCATAAACAACTCTGTTATATGGTGGCATTACCTGCGGCAGCATTACCACCAACACGAGAATATTCAGCAGTCCATTTATGATATTACTTCGGTCTTACGGTCTTACTTTGACAGATCCCTCAGTACGGTAGTGATGCTGGGCATTTTCCTTCACACCTGACTCGTGTGTAATTAACAACCCTTTGTCATTTACTGAAGAGGTAATGGAAATATCTAGTAAAGTAAAACTGCCTTTAGCATCGGGAAAGCAGCACCAGTACACAATAAATAGAAGTCTGGTTGCGCCCAGCTCTGATGTGGACGCTTGTCCTGTTGGGAATCGAAACACGACTACGCCGTTTTTGGGTTTGAAGCCTAGTCACTGTGCCAAGAGCTACCCGGCTTTGTTTGTACACGGTAAAATGAGAAATGCGGACTAGGGATAGAGAACTAGGAAAGATGTGAAAAGAATTGATCATAGTCAATATAAAAACTTGTTGTTATTTTATTCGCGGGATTGAAAGAATTCGCAATAAATCATTCAATATACTCGGTATTCCTGCCTAAATTTGAAATAGATATTTTCTGACACAAAGCAGGCTATCTGCAAGTAACTATTCATGCAGAGTTATCACATCGAATGACAAGGAACAGGGTCAGGTACATGTCAGAGGATTAGTTCTGGCGTCACATGCAAGTGGAGTAAAAAGAGAGCGCTCGTTGTGTACCAAGTTCTCTGTTAGTGTAGACGAAAACCCATGGTATATTAGTAATGATTATGACACTAAACGTTGATCCCTTCATTGCTGTGCCTGATCAGCAACTAGCATTATGGTACAGAGTCTTCCTAAGTACGAGTAGTCCGTTATTGCACGCGAATTAAACAAATCTCATCCGTTTGCAAAGCGCCATGTTTTACCACATTATTCAGTAACGCCGGCTGCTTGATGTTTTACAGTACCAATTCAGCCCAGTCTGATACTTCAGACCTTTTTTCTCAATTCGTCTGTTTTAACAATATGCTCTCATTAATGCCTGGATGTACAAAAATATTTGCTTGCTTTGTTTATTTAATATACTTTTATGCATTTTTCATTTCTGTCATACCTGTAATAGTTTGTTGTTATTTATTTTAAGACGTTACCAAAAACTCGTTGAATAGTTTTGAATGATTTTTTAAATTTTTTTATTGTTACACCATGCATGTTGTCGAGTTACTCAATTATTACACCAACCACTGAACTTATATAAATTTATAAAATTTACACATTAAAACATTAAAAACGCTCCGACAAGTTTCGGTCCTAAGACCATCATCAGGAAGCTATATATTCTTTGCTAAAATCACACTAGAAATAGTCACAGATTAATTTCGTTGTACAAGTTGGGTGTTGTGGCAGCATGCCGTGTTGTGATGCCTGATGATGGTCTTAGGGACCGAAACATGGCGGAGCGTTTTTAATGTTTCAATGTGTAAATTTTATACATGTGCAGTGGTTGGTGTAATAATTGAGTAACTAGATTTTTTAAATATTTAAACAAATTTGGAAATATGTGGAAGGACACTGATGTGGCCTGATATAAGATATATCGAGGTATTTGTACCTGGAAAGACTGGAAGAAGCCATAGATAATATCTGATAATACAGCAAGCTTCCCGTCCGAAGACAGTATCAGGCACCTGTCGAACACGAAGGAGAAATTTTTCCGCTGGCGCCAGGTTTTTTTTTTTGCAGGCTGCACCCATTAACAGTACGTGGTTCCTTGCTTAACTGTGATGTTACATCCTGTATCAGTTGATGTCTGGTTAATGAGTGCCTCTTAGATCCAAGTATCTTTCAAAGAACTCTCCGAGGAACAAAGTCAGTGTATGTTCATCCATATTACATGGAAATATTCTGTTACAATACAGTATGTAAATAAGTTCTCAATGTGACAATTAACGCGAGTTTGGAAAGAAGATATTTAAAATTTGAAGTACTTTACTTACTGTACAACTATATGTGCCGTTTGCTATGATAAATAAAAATTCTGTATTTTCTCCGTGACCCTATTTACGTATATTTTATGATAATCACGGTTAACAACGATTATTTTTAAACAGAGTGTTAAGCTGTTTCTTTTCGTAATGAGGGGAAAAATGAGTTATAAAATAAAATTTATATTATCCTCAGCTTTCAGACTGTATTCGTAATTAGGCCTTTGAGAATTTTCAGGTTTGTTTGCACAATATTTAATGGGACGAATATATCACCTTAAAAATATATGATTATCTGTTCCATAAATCGCCTGTTCTGCAATCGCAGAGATGTGAAATGATAGTACTTGTGAGTTTTTCGTCTCATCCATTTGGAGAAGTGGCATGCGAAAGATTTCTTCGAAATTTAAGTTTTAGTCACCTTCTTGTTCCTCTCTGAAGTACGTATTGAATTGAACTCATTTCTAGCTATCTTTTCTGAAGACTCTTTGCATTAGGGTACATCTGTAGATGGTGGGTGACGTGGAAATGAATTGAGAGTCAGACGCTTCTAAAGTAGATTGTGCTCTAGCATGTTTCGGATCACAGAGGATCCATCATCAGCGAGCCTTGTACAGTGCTTGGCTAAAATTACAAAAATGGTTCTATCGTGTCCGTTGATATGGACGTGGTCGGTGTTACGGCAGCATATTCTCAGCCGTTGTGCGTGTGTGTAGTTCACTGTATAGGAAGGCACTGTCGAAAACAGTGCCTTCCTATACAGTGAACTACACACACGCACAACGGCTGAGAATATGCTGCCATAACAACGACCACGTCCATGCCAACGGACACGATAGAACCAATTTTGTAATTTTAGCCCAACACTGTATAAGGCTCGCTGATGATGGATCCTCTGTGATCCGAAACATGCTAGAGCACTTTTAAATATCTGATAATGTTAATTGTGTCTGCGAATTATATATTTGTACATTAGTTGGATAAAAAAGTGTTTAATTGTTATTGATGTACGGTGCAAACATGAAGATTATAGATTCTTCCTAGTTTTCAGTTCACTTCATTTACCCCAAGAAACCTGAAGAAAAGCAGAGAGGAAAACGAAATTGATTACTGGGAGAAAAAAGTTTGTCTTGTGATGTCGTTAAGTTGGAGATGAGGCAAATTATTGAAATTGTAGAGCAACTGTGATGGGAAGTGGGCTGTTGTGACTAGGCAAAATGAATTTATGCATGAACTCAGGCTTCCGCCACGAAGGCGATGAGAACTTCAGGGTGTCAAGAACTTGGCCCCTTGAAGATGGGACCGATAGGTTGTCCTGAAACTTCGGCAAGATATTACCACTACTCGCTGAGTAATGACCCAGAAGATCGCAGTTCTCAAAATGAATTTAATTATTACAGCGTGTGACATAAAACGCTGGCACTCTTTTACGTTTTAAAGATTCATGAATTAATGACACAGGTAAATGTGTAATGATATAAAAGTACTCACGAAAGTTGGGAAATTAGGCAAAAGTGTACAACTATGCTGTATGTTGGAAACAATCTCTGTGATATGGCCACTTCTACAAGCAACACATTTGTTCGCCCTAAGTGTACGGAAAGTGTCTTCTGTAGCTTTCCCTGTGAAATATCGGCAGGGCTTTCCCGAATTTTTGTCCTCAAGTATCCCTGGATATGTATGCCAAACATGAAACTTTAGTGCACCCCACAGACAGAAGTCAGAAGCGGTCAGTTCAGGAGATTTCGGAGGGCAAAAAGTCTCCAACTCAGGAAAGGAATCGTCCTGGATAAACATTCCGCAGTATATCCATGGGAAAACCTAATGGATATGGCTAGTTCTTGCTGAGGCCACTTATTTTGTTTCCATGACTAGCATATATCAAGAGCAAGACATTTCTCAGGCATATTCTGATAACTTTGGGCGTTACATCTTACCGTTTAGTGCTCTTCGGTCTCAAAGTTGTGATATTAGATGACGATCGTTGCCGGTTTTACCCTGGGCGGAATGAGAAAGAGACTTTCATTTTAGAAGGAATGTCCTAAAACTGATAACGAAAGCTTGGCTTTTAATTTATACCGAGGGATGAAAATGGGCTTCGTTAGACGTTCTTTATTAGTTAACGTTTGGAATTTTGTTGTGTAGTCTACAAAATCTAAAAAAGCAACACGAAACTGTCCTGCCCAGTGTTCCATCACAGACTGGTGCGCCTGCCATAGATAAAATACATCAAACTCTCTTGACTTCGAGAACTGGCGAGTGCCCTAAATTTCTATCACACGACTTACGACAATTCATAATCTTAGCTCATGAACACAAGGTGGTGGCGATAATATCTGAACCTAAGAGATCGGCAGTGACAAAAGGCAAAATAAAAATTGAATAATTCGCATTTTTTACCCACGTCGAATAATATTGTAAAATTAAAGAATGAGAAGGTGGGCGAGTCACGAGATCGTATGAAGGAGATGGGGAAATGAGTGTAAATTCAACATATTCGTCGAAAAACCTGAATTGAAAGCTCGGTACAGAACATAGGATGAAATAGTATATGAAGGTTTGGAATATATTTCTTTTTATGAAGATACTGTCCAGTGGTAAAGGTAAAAGTTAAAGTGTATCCTTGTACGGGCACTGAGGTTTTGAACAGGCCGTACAGTCCATAGGCGGAGTACAGGTATAACTACTCTTTCTTGATCACGACACTAGAAGGGAGGTGAGGGGTCAGCGTCACGCCCCGGCCGCTCTTTACCCCCGGGAAAGACCTGGTACCCGATGTACAGGAGGCTGTATGGGCCCCAGGGCCGGTCTGGACAGGTGCGGAAAATCTCGCCCCCACCGGGATATACCGACTACGCTACCCCTGTCCTGTGGTAGTCCCCTGTATATACGATAATAGTTTTCTTAAAATCAAGCAATTCCTTCTTTCTCCCTTAAAAAGGACTGCGCTATATGCCGACGGTGTCAGTGCCAGTCTGTAGAGATGCCAACTAATGCACGACCAACTCGGTGGAACCTTCGAATCCGTCATAGACAGTCGACAAGTGCGTTCATGTCACAGAACTTCGAGAAGTCTTTGTCTTTCCCTTATTAAGATAGGCGTAACTTGCCTAGATAAGGCAGCAGTTCACGGGCAGCTTAATTAGTCAGCCACACAATATTAGCAACGACTTAATTTAGTTAGCTGTAAATAAGGCTGTTTGCTTCTAAGCGTTTCGCAGAATGCTGCTCTTTAAAATTTAAGAGATAACTTCCGGAAGATTTCAAATGATCTTCTTATAATTATGGCTCTGTTGATGGCTAGCTCCACATTCTGAAGGGCTTATTTAAACTGCAGGCAATTGATGGATATAAAGCTGAAACATTTTTTTGTACATGGTCTTCATGGGCAAATTTTATCACCAAGTTTAGAAATCTTTTTCTGTTACATTCTTCACGTGACGGAGAAAAAGAGGGGAATTTTAATCCATCGGACTAATTAGAAAATGCTAGTTCTCCAGTTATACAGACAAACCCTTTCCATAACTAACTAACTAACCCACTAACTAACACTCAAACAAACTGAGTAAGTTCTCCAGTTATACGGGCAAACCCTTTCCATAACTAACTAATCTTTCAGCTAGTCAAGAAATTCCCCACGCTTTATGGAAACCGAAAGTTCATTACCGCGTTTACAAGGGCCCGCCATCTGTTTGTGTCCTGAGCCAGGTCAGTCCTATCCACGCTCCCCATTTTAACATTTTCCGTACTCTGACTGTGACAGGCTGAATATGGTTAATTGTAATATAAAAATCCGAAGACAAGGGACAACGTCCAGGACATTAGCTAAGCTTCTTGGTCCATCTTCATAATCCTGTAAAGTGACTCAAGCCACAGTTTTCCTCAGCAAGTCACTGTTGGACTAATACACCATAGACCCACTTATCTGGCACTCCCTGATGTACGTGGTAGGTCTACCAAAGAAATCAGTTTCATAACCTTAGTTATTTTGGGAGTATGACATTCAGGTGACCGTGCATCGTGATAAATTCTTATAATAAAACCAACCAGATGCACTAATTTCTCAAATTTATTTTTGGAATAAAATTCTACATGTTTCGGACAGTTCCTCTGTCCATCATCAGGAGTTTTTCACTTTACACACAGCAATGGTATATGTTATACAGTACTAGATTCCTGATGATGGACAGAGGAACTGCCCGAAACATGTAGAGTTTTATTCAAAAAATAAATTTGAGAAATTAGTGTATCTAGTTGGTTTTAATATAAGAATTCATTTTGGGAGGTTCACCCCTGGTGATGATCGTAATTACAATGACGTCCAGTGCAGGAAATTTAGTCTCATTCACTGGGTCGCACATAAAGAGATGAAAGGTATAGTATGCCCAGGCGTAGTAAACAGGGTGTCCCAGGAGGAAAGGCCAATATTCTGGGAGGTCATAATATCGGTCATTCTAAGCAAAAATATTTATATGAACATGTGTCCTATTCCGAACGGTTTCCGAGATAGAGCTATTTGAATGTACAACCGCAAAATTGTTGATAAGAAAGAGATATTACGTGTAC
>Ga0123352_10016094_pt1 | contig 11908 bp, 9 predicted proteins | sample TergutLab28metaG_FD_89700 | JGI IMG/M metagenome (GOLD analysis project Ga0123352, IMG submission 89700) | Labiotermes labralis P1 segment gut microbial communities from Petit-Saut dam, French Guiana - Lab288 P1 | ecosystem: Host-associated > Arthropoda: Insects > Digestive system > Gut ...
GAACCTGTCAGACACATTCTTGCCTACCTGGACTCTGCTATATGTTTCAGTCAGACTCATCTTTATTAACCTTACAAGTTTCCTAGGGATACCAAACTCAATGAGAATCTTATATAAGACCTCTCTCCTAAGCTTTCTTGAAGTCTATAAAGAGATGATGAACTTCGTCATTGTATTCCCATTTTTTCTCAAGTACTTGGAGAATGCAGAACATATGATCAATAGTCGACCTGTTGCGTCGAAAGCCACATTGATGATCCCCGATAATTTCCTTAGCATATGGAATTAATCTTGAGAGCAAGTGGTTGGCAAAAGTGATATGCCCCTATAATTATTACAATCTGTTTTATCCCCCTTCTTATGAATAGGTACTATGATCGACTCCTTCCACTCTTCAGGGAGTTTCTCCTTCTTCCAAATAGAAGTAATACGTTTATGAATTTCCAAGTAAATTGTTCTACCCCCTGCTTTAATCAGTTCTGCCGGTATATGATCAATACCTGGCGATTTGTGACTTTCTAGCTTGTCGATAGCCAGCTCAACCTCAGAGGCACTTGGCTCAGGTACTAGCGGTTCTGATGTGTGTATTTCTGCCTGCCCAACATCCTTAACCCCATGCACGTTGAATAGCTGGGAGAAATAGTTCCTCCACCTAGCCACAATACTGTGGGAGTCTGCCACCAAGTCATCTTTCTCTTCCTTTTACTATATTACATCTAGGCTGGTACCCCTTCTTAAAATCTGAGCAAACACTACAGTTAACATTACATCAGACAAAGCTCTCTCATGTAAGACTTTTGTCTGTACTATGAACGTTCATACGTGTACAAATTTCACTCTGCCACATTTATGTTACAAAACATACTCAACACCTGTCGTGCAGCAATCTTAAAACACTTCTTGTACTGATATAAGTGTCAATATATCCAGTCTCTGGTGACTGACGGCAGAATACACGTACTTAATTTTTTGTTACAGTTCTGAGAACCTTCCATTTTCAAGCCAAGGCAGTAACCTCTTACTGACGTAAATCAAGAGGTACGAAATGGGCGAGGCATGTGAAACGCCAATGAGATAGACATATGATACAAATCTGATGGAAATACTGAAGCGACGAGACCACTTGTAAAAACTAGGCGCCAATGAGCGGATAATACTAAAATACATACAAGAAACTGTGTGTGTAAGGAAGTGGACTTCATCCATACATATGCCATAGGACAGGAGTCAGTAACGAGCTTTTACGAGCACGTGTTCCATAAAACGCCGCCAATTTTAGACCGTATTGCCACCAGCACAATCTATACAACTGTCATCTTACAACAGTCAATTTATCTTGTAAGTACGTTAAATCCCAGTGGTGGCGACATTTTCCGCGTCCATCCAGACCGGCCTTGGGGCCCACCCAGCCTCTTGTACCAGGGGTAGCGGGTCTCTCCCGGGCATAAAGCGGCCGAGGCGTGGCGTTGATCACCCACCGCCATCTAGTGCCGAGGTTAAAAAAAGAGTACAGCTATGTCTCTCCTCCCATTCTGGGCCCTCACGGCCTGTTCTAGGATGAACTTTCTGTATGATAACTATTTTCTAGCGTTATTTCTGCCTCAGCCAGGGAGTGGAAGTCAAGTTGATCCGTGTCAATTCCTCTGGGTAAGTTATGCACTGCTGACAAGTTTGGTGGTATGTTTCATTCTTCGAACACACAGTATTTCAAATTCCTAATTTATAGATAGTTATCACTATTATTATTAGTATTAGTACTGGTAGTAGTAGTTATTCTGTACCGAAGAAAAGATTCAAGTTATGAGCAAGAACTCTGCGCTATGTGGATGTGCTGTATTCACACTACTTGTCCAAATTTACCAGCCACCTCACATTAAGCGCAACCAAACAATGAAAGTTCAACATGAAGAAAAATCTGTATTACGTATCAGACGTAAAAAATACCCGAATAGTTTCTCAACACAAAAGCTACCAGCGTAATGAATATGTATGTAAGCCTTGGACTAAACTTTTACTTTATGTGTACAGATAACAAAATTTATCGAAAAGTGTATACATGGTAATCCCATAAATTTGTATTAGCGAGGGGACTGGTCACATTCACCGAAACTCTTCCCTGCAAAAGCAGCTTCACCCTTTTCTTGCGCGAACAGTGTTCCTCGGAAGGCATTTGGAAAAGAAAAGAACTGCACATTATACGCAGCCAGTACACGTCGCACTACATGAAAAGAAGAGATGATGAACTCCATCAACTAGCAAGTTTTATGGTCCTAACGGGACTCGATCAACTAAGCCGGATGGCAGCTATACAACATCCCGTTCAGCAAGATCGAGGCATCTTAACAACAGTCACTGAGGGAGGAGAGAGAATATTAAGATGGAGCAACTGCAGACAGTACACGTCCCAGGAACAATTAGCCGACAAGAACGACCTTGGAATGGCGTGAATTTCGTACCATTACTGTCTGGTCAGCCTGTCCTTTCAATACAAATCTTCATAAAAATTTCAGTTTAAGTTAAAACGCACACATTTCGGATATCTTATACTGCAAAATGTCTATCTCTATCAGCACCGCTGAACACGACAGGAAGTACAGTTGTGATATGAAAGTTGTATAAAGGAACTGGCACCACGCACAGCATACAAACATGCGTCATCCCGTGGTAGCTGCTAACACAAGCGTCTACTTTAACTTTTCATATAACATGGACAGTTCAACCAACGTAACACTACAATATCATATACTCTCGCTATTCATTTTTAGTTGATCCTTATTTAAAATAGCAAGAAGTCACAACTTATCCTAAATGAATAAAAAACATTTAGGATTCAGTGCCGAAAATGTTAAAACGAAAACAGGTGTGGGTAAGCTTGAATAAGGTGAATATATGGCTCAAGTCTCGTCGGAAGATCCAACGTCAAATAACTATGCATGGCTTCATTGTTTCTTAATTTCGTGTATTTCTTGGGCATCCGGAGGAAAAAAACATGCGGTATGAGCCGTCCAGGTCAATTCGTTCTCTCGAGATTGAACCTCAGACTTTTCATAATTTGGTCGCATTACAGCAAGACTTACACGACTCATACTTCACGAAAATCGGTTTCTCAAAATGGCCAATGAGTACAAAGTTTTAGAAATTAAGGAACACTTTTTACCTCTCCTCCTGCTTGCTGTGCCATTTGCGATGGTATCGGCAACAGATAGTTAGCAACGTGTCAGAGGGACCTGGCGCCTTCGTCGTCAGATACACATTTACGTAATTACACAACGTATCTTTTACAAACAACGGTACTTCAAATTATCCAATAATTTTAAAAAAATGTACTCAGTGCTCAACTTACATCCCAGACAACAAAATTCAGCCCATTTATTACTATATACATAGGTCTATAGACTACGGGTATTTTTACTGATAGGGAACATGATTGCCAAGATGAATACGATACCGAAGTTCCACAAATTTGAACCTGAATCTCTGTGACGTAGAAATGAAACATGCCCAGAACCAATACCTTTCTAGCTTCACCCAGAACCAATATCTTTCTAGCTTCACAATTCAAGTTACATGCTCTGCACTCTTAAGAATAAGTTAGTTTCTTCCGGTAGTTTCGGTAACAACGGCTTTCATAACACACTATACATATAAAACCGACTTCCACTTCGGAATTTCTAAATTACAGTGACCTGTCAAATCAAGTGCATCTCATTTGTGACAAACAACGGAGATTGCTAAACATATTTCATTACCGTTGTGACGTTGTCACAAGAATTAGAATTTCATGTCTGCTCCGTCTCCATTCAAAACTCTTTTGGTCAGTGAAAGGGTCTCAACCACATGGCCCGCGCAACGCAAGCCCGCACGCAGGCCTCTCAGTCATCTTCCAATTATTGGATGTGATGAGGCTCAGTGTCGAAGAAAATTTATGTTTAAAATTTTTCATCACGGGCCTTACGGATCAAAAAGCTTTGCTACCCGTGGGTGGTAACGTACAAGACTGCTTAGGAAAGAAATAAAAATGCAACAAAGAATTAAATTCAATAATTATATTTTGATTTTGCAACTAAAGTATTAGGTATTCTTAATGCTGTATTTAACATTAATGAAAATATTTACCTTCTTTAATACCTACAATTCCATGCGGCCCGCCCTACATTTCAGATTATCCTGTTTTGACAATGTACTATACACGTTGGAGAACGATGGGATTGTACACGCATTTTTAACCATTCCTTCATTTCCTACGTGGACTAGAATTAAAAGCCATTTTTCACGACAATTCCGCCATTTACTCTAACCTGAAGTTGCCAGTAATTATTAATATTTAATTTCCCCCTCATACCTTAATTTCTCGATGAGGTTGCTCCAATGGCACTGTTGAGGATTCACGTTTTCTGGTATGTGACACTATGTCATCGAGCTACTGTCTCCCCGACGTTTCGAAGAAACGTAGTGCCTTCACCTTCAAGGGCGTCTCCTACCGTTCCTTCTAAAAGCTGGGAGACATTAGCCCGGCGAAACGGTGTACACCCCAGAAGACCTGAATCTTCACCTTCATTCCCCTTTGATTTCATAACTTGTGTAAAGCCTTGGAAGGAAACTTGGCGAGGAAACGTGAATGTACTGCTAACAGTGGGTAATAAGCGCAGTGCATACGTTAATGCAGGCAATTAAAAAGGAACACCAATATCCAACATAAATATGCAAGCAATATGCAACATACATAAGAGATATACTAATTTGTCATCTACGCATACACTTCCTGACCACGTTTCTCCATACGGTACAGTATTCGGAGGCAGTGTACATTCAGGTATCCTGGTCGAGCGTCGTTCCGTAATTATGCAGTCACATTAAAATAATGGCAATTCAAGAAAAACTCCCATGTAAGAATTCAAGCTACAAATCAAGGGTAGCAAAGAACCAAGATACCGGCTGACCGTTGACGTCTGCAGAACTGTAAAAGTTTCCGGAACATTACCGGAGTGTAGACGGAATGTTGCATTCGATAATACCTGCATTCAACAAAGAAACTAACCTCTGTAACGTCCATGACCTTAATGGCAGCAAGCTGGCCTGTCTTCGTGTGCCGACCCTGAAACAGAAACAAATTATGTGACATATCTTCAATTAGTCTGCATTAAAAAGCTGTGTGAATAGTATTGAGCAACATCTTACGCATTTAGCAAACAAATACTATGGTCCTGAAAACAAGATGTCTAACAACAAAAAACACCCCGTAAGTGTCCCATCTGTTCGTTGACAGATTATGTTTACATTGTCGTGTTCACCGCATACGTAAGTTTGAGGGAGGGATGGATGGAGGGAGGGAGGGGGAGAGGGGATTCTTCAGAACTGTTAATGTGAAACATTAATACTACTCTTCAACAGCGCTCTGCATTTACCGCACAAAAGTTCAGTATGAATAGCGTTTCCAGATCTACTTACTTCGAACATTTTAAATCATACACATTCTCTTTTATAGTTCCCACGACTACAGCACACCAGCTCTCACGGTGCAAGCGGACGTAGGATACATTTGTGATAAAACTGCGGAGCTTGCCCAGCCGCACCTTTCAACACGTTCAAATTGCCCTACCCCTTAGACACATAAAGGAAGGCTGTGTAGTTCATTCACAAGCACATTTCTTATGACCATTGTTAATATAAAATTTTATACTGTGAAATTTGTGATGAGAGGTAATTTGAATAAATATAAAATAACAGTTTTCAAAAAAAGGAAGAAAATTAAATACCAAGACACACAGAATGGGCAGAATATACGAAGCATTAGACGCTGGAATAACACAGGAAACTAGCCAAAGAAAGTAACTGAAGAATAAAATCCAACTAGATGTCACTTATTACTTTATTATGCTTATGTTAGGTTCAACATGTTTCTGGCACCATTATGCCCATCATCAGGAGCTCAGGACGATAGCGTTGGTTACCACATAGGCCGTTTGGTTCTCGAGTTGCTGCTGGTTGGAAGTTAAGTGCAAGCAGGATGGACAAGTGTCCGGACCGAAGGCTGTTACAGCCTTCGGTCCGGACACTCATCCACTCATAAGCTTGGAAATTATACAGAGTTCTTGGTATACTTTGTAAGAAATTAATGGGATACCGAACAGTGCAGTCAATGAATACGCTGAAGTGGAAATTTGCAGAGTAGAATAAGCAAGTGTATGGGACAGACACGAAGTGCTGGTATCAAAATGTGTCTGGATATAGAAGATCCGGTAAAACAACGTTATTCATGGCAAGAGGGCGATACGAGCGTGAGAAGTTGGAAAAGGGACTTCAAAGAGGAACTGTATGATACTGATCTTTATTATTATATTACTATTACTGTCATTATTATTACATTTGTGTGGATGAAGCAACAAGAGCACAATTTAAGAAAAAGAACAAAGCTGGTGAGAAATATAACGATACGGAAAGGCAGAATACGATACCAAAAATGACTGAATAGAGCTCATTAAGACTATATCGATAGCAGCATTTTAACCAGTTTAAAGTATCGTACGTAAAATGCTGGATTAAGAAAGAAAGAACTAAGAAAGCGTAGTTGATAGCAGGTGTGCTGAAGGTGAACGAAATTAGACAGCTGACAAAAAAACAGTGTACTTTACGTTTCTATAAAGAGGGTGTTATGCACATATTACTGGACTGGTAAGAAACTAGAAACTGCAAGATGAAACTTTTAAATGAAGAATGAGTGAATATGAAGGAGAGGTCCTACATGAAAATATTCAGCAGTACAAATAAAGGTCCATAAATTTAGGCAGATATTTAGACAAAACCACACACAAATGGTTTAAGAAATAAACTATTTGTATCAAATGGTAAACAGCTACCACCTCGACAACCTAAGTTAATCAATAGGTAGTGCCAAGCTTTGTATGATCTGTACTCATTATTATTATTATTATTATGATAAATTTAAAAAAAGTCAAGTGGAAGAAATAAAAGGGAATATAATACCGTATGTTCGCCTCAGTTCAAGTGTATTGTTTGTTCACAGCTGTGTCAGCCTAGGGAGTATTTACGGTATGATATCCAAATACATATTCAGGTCTTCTGGACAGGCTGAGTTTTCCACTCCAAAACAGACCTTCCACGGTAATCAATGTCCTGTATTCGGGCTCACACATCGTCCCGTTTCAGACAGCGTGAATAGCAATACATCATTCCGAACCGACGTAAAAAAATACCTGCAAAAATACTTCGAAACTACAAAAATGTGGCGTCGCACGGTCAAATGAAATTTGATCTCCCGCAAAGGAAGTGTCCCAAGTTTCGGTATGATCACGACGTAGAATCCAAGAACCTCACTACGAATATCACACCAGTGCAAACCGCCATATGACAAGCCCTATGCCAGAGTGACGTCTCTACGATATCCTCGGACCAATTTGGCACATTATCAAAAAGCCAGGTCCCTGACTCCCTTGAAGCGTCTCACTGGGCTTTACTAGAATCATCAAAAAAGAGCAACGAACTTAGAACCGAGAGCACAATGAAGTGATAGTGACCGCCACGTATGCTGTACAACCTTGAAACAGTTAAGTTTGTGGTACGACAAATCTGGAAACATACGGAGTTTTCATTCTATCAGCGACGAACACGACCGTAACAACGAGCCGGCCTCGACTAGTTCTTACGCCGGGCATAAGCAGCGTCATAGAAAAGTGTATCAATGCCTCTCATAGCATTATGGCCAATTTTGGGGCTAGACAGAAATAAGCGATCATGTACGCGCTTCAGCCAACTTTGCCCTCGGGGAACGGGTGTTACAAAACGGATAGAAAATCGCGCTTCAGTGTCGTTTTTGACTTTGTATCCAGACTGAAACTGCGTAAGACAAATGATGACTTCGTGACAGGCGTGTGAGAACAAGTGGGTGGGTGGGTGGATTCAAATGGAAAGAGAGGGAAGATTAAATGCAAACTGTAGGCATAAGAATTAGGATGTTGCCCAAATAAAACGTGTCAACAATTGAAGTACGCGAGCGAAAGTCGTAGAGCACGGTGACACAGCAGCTTTCACGAACACGAAAACTACTGCTTTAAAATCCATGGCGAAACTTCATCTAGCAAGTCAATCTGCTTAAAAAACCGTAACTATACAGCGTAAAAACAAACGTGACATATGCAGCGGTAAGATAGTATCGTCTTGCGCGCATCTACTTTGTAACTTCCATCCGTCTAGACATACACCAGTATATTTCGTAGTAGTAAACGATGTGGAGCCCCGTGACCGCGCGGTCTAAAGCGTGGGTCTGCGACCGCCCGCTTCCTAAGATTGCGGGTTCTAATTCCGCCAAGGTCATGGACGTCCATCTCTTGTGAGTGTTGTGTATTATCACGCAGAGATCTCTGCGACGGGCCGATCTCTCTTCCAGGGAAGTCCTACCGCGCGCGCGCGTCCTTGAGTTTCATCAAGGGCAACAATAATCTCTACACCTACAATAAGCAGGTAGACAAAGGTCAAGTTTACGAAATAAATACATAGAGCACTTCTTCTCCTCCGCCTCCTCCTCCTCCTTCTTCTTCTTCTTCTTAGATGGCACTACAGTCCCATGTGGAACTTCGCCTTCTTGATGGACTTCTCCCAGTTAGCTGTTTCTCGATCTATTTCCAACATAAAGTACTATACGAACTGAATCCATTAATTAATTTTTAACGGTACAAAAGATTTAACATTCGTCATACTGATTCAAATACCCTACTTCTCGTATTCCTGTTTTGACGAATATCACGTAGGTCATACAACAGACAAAATGCACTCACATTTATGTCATGTGCACTTTCTTCGTACACCCTTAGTACTTTAATATTAAATCCAACATTAAAAATACTCGTATACACAATGTGCACGAAACGCTGCTCATCTCCTACGCACAACGGCCTTCAGGCTTACTGACGTCATGAATGTACGTACGTTTATATTTGCTACAAACTCTCGACACTTCTGGTGAACGATTTACTCAAGTGTTAATTACGCTGGACAGTCGAAGTTCGGTCTGTAAGCCAAACATTCGGACAAACGGACGTCCAACTCGCAACACAAACCTCCGAGCATGGTAATACCGGAAAATCGTTACATTAGTTCCATACGGACATATCTGATTACGACAAAAATAGGGGGGGGGGAAAAAAACATAGTGGAAAAAAGGCCGGAAGTTTTTTTTGACAGTATGAACACCAGAAGACATAGATGTTTTATCACCGAATAGGCTGGAACCAGGAAATAAGACAGAAATTCTGTGGAGGTCATTTATTTCTTGCAAGTAGTTAACTCCACTGCAATTTTTTAATTAGTTAAGTAAACGTTTTCCCCCAAAGAGTGCGTTACTGTTTTATCCATGAAAAAAGTTCACAGGATCGTCTCTGCTTGTCACGACACAGCGCAATTCGTGAAAAGAAACACGACGTTTACGTTGGCAGCCACACAAATGTGCACACATCACTCGCAGTTGGAATGTTGACTACACATACTGCATGTAAGCAGAACAAGTTGCCTGGCATGTTAGGCGCTGAAAAACGAACTTAAAACAGGAATTACACAAACGAGGGAATCGGAATCGCGTAGTCCGTATGATGACCAGGCGACGCAATGGACGACTGAGGATCGCTGTTCGATTCTCGACAGAAGCAAGAGGTCTCCTCTGTATACTGCTCATCCCGCGCATTATCGGTAACTCATTCACGACACTAAACCAACCAAATGTACAAACCTGTTCCTTAGATAATCTAAGGAACAAGTTTGTGCACATAATCTAAGGAACAAGTTTGTGTATTTTGTTGGTTTAGTGTCGTGAATAAGGTTTTCTCTACACCAGACCCCCCGAGAATAAAGCGGCCACTACGTGCAGCTGATCACTCAATTTTTTAACGAGGTTATAAATATGTGGCACCATACCTCAATTCGCCCCATATGCCTTCATGGCGTTCTCAGGTACTTCATCTATACTTTTACTTAGAATAGTTGCTAGCCGAAAACTAATTTCGTAAACAATACGAAGGGTTCTCCACTTGCAGATTCCACAGCATATTGAACAGGTGAAAAAATCAACTCCGACAGGTGCTGAACGTACAATGGGTTAATACATTCGGCAGACTGACGAAATACGTATAGCTGTCACCAATACCTCAGCCTCGCAAAGAACTAAACTTGCGATACATTCTTGTTTATGGTGAAAAGGCTCATAAACTACCGGAACGATAAACAAGACAGGCAATGTACGTATAAACGAAACAATGAGACACGTTCTTGCAACCATTGTTGCAGTGGAAAAGCAATAAGCATTACATATTTTGTGTGTGTGTGTGTGTGTGTGTAGCCTCAGTTATCCAGCATTCAATGCACATGCGCCATATTGTCATTTTGGCTTGCCACGCTACACTTTTCCACATTATCTCATAAACTGCAAGATTTTCGAAAAAAAAAAAGTTACTGAACATAAAATGTGTTTTGATTTCCTCTACAACTTTTGGCTGAAATATTTCTCATTCTAAGAAGAGATGAGCGAAACATGAACAAAACTGTATAGTGGTCTTGGTGTATGGTAGCCGTTATTCTAATCCGATTTTAATTGAACTTGAATTTTCTCGACAGTGTTTTTAAAAAAATACTCAAATATCCAATTTCATGAAAATCCGTCCAGTGTAAGCCGAGTTGTTCCATGCGGACGCTTTTCGCAATTTTGTGATCGCGCCTAAAATCAGTCTGGTTTTGGAAATGAAAACTTTCTCCAAATTATAATTCTACCAATATCAATTTTGCAAGCTAATACTATATCCACTAGGCCAATAATTCCCATTGCCACACTAAACCTCAATACTTTAACACATGTCGCCATGGTAAACCTTCAGTTTATTTTTAGAACATAAGACGAACACACCCTGTCTCCAATATCTTGGAAACAAATGTTCAACGGACAGAGAGAGAGAGAGAGACAAAAAAAAAGACAAGCTACAATATTTATTTGTACCAACCCCAGACCCCCTTCATTATATATACAAAGTCTGGAAGAGTACCAATGGCTTAGCGATGACCAACGAAACAGGCAATGTAGGTAACACGTAATATTGAGGTGCGTTCGTGCAACCATTGTTGCTGTGAAACAGCAATGAGTATTACATATTCTCAGAGTATGTCTGGAGCCTTACGTACGTATCACGCAATGCTCATGCGTCATATCGTCATCTGTGGCTTGACCGGCTCTGCAATATTTTTCCACATTATCTCATAAACGGAGCGATTTTCGAAAAAAAAAAGTTATTGCATATAAAATGTGTATTTTGATTTTCTCTATAATTATTATCCGAAACATTTCTCATTCTAAGATGAACTGAGCGCCATACGATCGAAAAGTTATACTGGTCACGTACAATGCCCATTATTCTTGCCAGATTTTATTGAAACTTTAATTTCTCGGCAGATTTTCGAAAAAAAATACTCCAATATAAGATATCACGAAAATCCGTCCAGTGAGACAGATAAGACATGACGAAGCTAATAGTCGTTTTTCGCAATTTTGCGAACGCGCCTAAAAATGGACCCTCTTACCGAACATCGTGTAACATCGGTTTTTCTCGCTCCCCTCCCAAACACATGAACCTAGGTCGATAAACCCTTTCAGGATCTTCCTTCACTGTTCCTGACCCCACGGCACATTACACACAGTAGTAATGCAAAACGTGTAAACCCATGTGTCCCAAATACAGCATGACATCTCATACTATTAATGAACGATTTGCCCTGCTCTTGATAGGTATTCTGGGGGGGGGGGGGGAAAAAAAAAAGGGAAAGAAATTTTTTTTTTTAAAAGGGGGCCAATTAAAAACAAAAGAAATTTTAAAAATATTATTTTTTTTTTTAAAAAAAAAAACAAAAAAAAAAA
>Ga0123352_10016095_pt1 | contig 11908 bp, 1 predicted proteins | sample TergutLab28metaG_FD_89700 | JGI IMG/M metagenome (GOLD analysis project Ga0123352, IMG submission 89700) | Labiotermes labralis P1 segment gut microbial communities from Petit-Saut dam, French Guiana - Lab288 P1 | ecosystem: Host-associated > Arthropoda: Insects > Digestive system > Gut ...
AGAGGGGGGTGTATAGGGTCTTGGTGGGGAAACCGGAGGGAAAGAGATCACTGGGGAGACCTAGGCGTAGATGGGTGGATAATATTAGGATGGATCTCCAGGAAGTGGGATGTGGGTATGTGGACTGGATTGGGTTGGTCCAGGATAGGGACAGGTGGCGGACGCTTGTGAGTGCGGTAATGAACCTTCGGGTTCCATAAAATGCGGGGAATTTCTTGACTAGCTGCAAACTAGTTAGCTTCTCAAGAAGGACTCTGCACCATGGAGTAAGTATGTATATATATGTGTGTGTGTGTGTATATATATATATATATATATATACACACACACAAAAATTAAGATAACTCGATAAAAACTTCAAACGTAAGCCTTCTCGTGAGTTGGTTCACTTTGTGCTTCAAATGTATAAAGAAAATTATCTAAGAATGGTATTAAATACGGCAATCAGGGGGAACGGTTGCTAATTCAATATAAATTTACGAGCCTATATTTCATTATATGCAAATCAAAAACCAGCTGTGTCTAAAATAAATGCTGTTTCATTACAAGCTATGTTTTTGGGAATTTGCTTTTCTTCACATTATTCATATACTATAAAAATGGAGAATTTGAACCCCCATACTTACCCCAAAATGCAGCACTGGTTTAGCCACAATTCGTAGATTACTTAACGTTTCTTTACATTAGATTTCTTAAAATATTACAGTTCTCTGGGATGTTATACCGTGTTGACTGGGCAATAATTATGGATTCTTCAAAAGACTTCCGAGAAATTTTCTCATTAGGAGCTGTAGGTTACAACCTAAACATTTTCAAAATCCATGCATATTGAAGTAGATAAATGTAAAGGGATACCAAGAAAAGACACTATTCCAAGAACGGTCGTACCGTCTGCATCATTAGGAAGGCCCTTACTAAGGGAAACACGCCACCCCGCTCTATATTACATCATCTATCGTACTGCTCGTGATCGACATATCGTAAGAAATCTTGCATTACGTCACATCACTTGTTACACCACTTGCCACGCACATTAAGGCGCAAAGAACAATTATCAAACCTGTCAATGTATGAAAGTGCTCTGCTTTAACAGAGTTTGACGCCACCTCACGTTCAGGTCGTTCAGTCAGTTAGTGTAACAGGTCGACACACATTTCAGTCTTTTTATATGTAACATTTTACATTCAGTATTTCATATAACTCTCTTCAATTTTGTTGTTTACATATAATCATTTAATTACAATTACGACATATGATGCGGGAATCTTCCAAATTGTATCTATCTGAATGATTCCTGATAATGGCGATTAGCCGATAAACGTCCGATATATAATGAACAGTGTCTATAAACGCGACGCTTTTTTGTATTGTTACACGAGACCACAATGTGCTATAAATATAATAAACACAAAATTTGAACTGGCATGTAACTAGGACAAGAAAGGACAGATATTTGCAACATCATCACTCAAGCAAACAAAGCAACACTAGTATTTATGTACAACAAAGGACGTAACTGTCCACAAACTGTCATTCGTCGAACGCCAAGAAATGCAGCAGGACACAGCATATCCTAAGGAATAAAGTACGGAAACAGAGTATTTCGCACTTCAGAAGAAAATCAGTTAGTGTATTAAACAAACTATGATACTCTAATTCTCACGCATCTTCGGGAATTTACTTCATTTCTAACGACATATGATAACCACAACATCTGTGTTATAACAAAATCTCGTTCAGTAATCAGAGAATTCCAAGTAAGGAGTATGGGTCTGATATTTCGCGATATTACAGTTTTTCGGACCTGGACGTATGGAAACCAACATCATTACCGGGCAATTTTAACTGTCGACACTTTAATATCCTGCTGCATTCGTCGACCGATGCAATCCGTAACTGTTGCCACACTAACACCCTTGTTATACAGCTGTTCTCAACAAGCTGTTTATCACACGAATCAAACGCATACAGCGCGAACACCACATATTTCTGACAAAAGGTAACGGTAAAGTTCACTTTAGAACAGCCCACGAAGGCCCATAGGGGGGGGGGGGTAGAGGTATAGCTCTACTCTTTCTTTAACCTCTGCGCTATATGGGGTGGGTGGTCAACGCCATGGACCGGCCGATTTGCCCCCGGGAAAGACCCGGTACCCATTATATAGGAGGCTGTGTAGGCCCCAGGGTCGGTCTGGACGGGTGCGGAAAATATCGCCCACAGCGGGATTCGATCCCGGATAGTCAGCCCGCAGCGAGTCGTTATACCGACTGAGCTATCATATTTCTAACAAACTTATTAATTTTCCGTAAATTCATCCACGATACAAAACCCTTCTTTAAAATCTAGGGACGAAATAAAGAGGCTGGAAATGCTAAAATAGCCGACTACAGAATTCAGACCCAAGACATTCGCCAAGATGGATGTAGATAAGACAACGATCCGTGTTAGAGGGAATGACAGTTCCGTGCAGGAAAAATGCGAAACAAAGAAAAACAAACACTGGAAAAGAAAACCACAGTATGGCTTCTTGAAAGTACAGAGAAAATAATCACGACTTTTACAAACCTAGAGAATAACTGTCTCGAATATCCAGAAATCCATTACACGGCACTTTATTTCACAGTGAGTCTCATGCTAGCGCGCAGCTTATCGGCTGTGTAAGACTCATTTCCAAGCGTAATCTGACACTGCGTTAACAAAAGGATTGTTCACAAAGCCTTCAGAAAAATCCAGTTTCATAAGGTACACGCAACAGAAGTACGTCTGCAGTGCAACACAAGAGGGTGCTGATTGTCGAAACATACATAACGACCATAACGATCAAGTTAAGAAGTGTAGTGGCAGGGAAGAAGCTAGAGCGAACATGACTTGTTGCAGAGGAAAACAGCACGTGATGTTGCAACACGTCTAAAAGCATATCTGATCGAATCTTTGCTACAGGTTCTGGAAATAGTTCCAGCGTGCCGATTGCGGTGGTCGTGCGGTCTAAAGCGTAGATCTGCGGCCGCATGATTGATGGGTTCGCGGTTCGAATCTCCGACACGTCACCGTGCGGTACTGCGTGTGCTGTCCAGATTTGTGATATACCGGATAAATCGACAAAGGGATCCGACGTTACACGATCTAATGGACTTCCCGAGACGATCCAAATGGAAGATATATCAATCGCCGAGCAGGCGTAGGAGTGTCGGGAATTACCTCACAGTACTGGACACCACATGACGGATGTGACTAAACTGCCGGGCAGGTATGGGAATATATGAATGGCAGACCACATGTTATGGTGACCAGGCCCAGGAAGCGGACAGGGCAGTAAGATTAAGGAGCAACGGCCCCGAGAGAGCACAACAAGACACATTCACCTGCTCCACGTAGACACACGCAACCATACAGTATCCATGCACCCCGTAATGCAACATGTATACGACCATGAGCTAATTTCAAAAGAAGGGTAAATTGTTTTGTTATGTAGAAAGAATCCATGTAAGTACATGAGAACAATTAAAAAAATCCCGCTGCTGAGGAAACGTATGTTCGTCTGCAGTGTTAGTTTTATATTTTGTAGACAGTGACCTCTGCGAACAGCTGATCACTCGTTGACAGGAGGGTTACCGGGTGCGTGTTTCTGTGTGGCCTAGGACCGATATGGCCAGTATTTCCATAGAATAAACTAATAGTTAAGTGAAGCAGTGTGTGCTGGTAAAGTCGGATTAAATGCTAACTTACTTTAGGGGATGACATTACATAAAGAGTCACTTAAATACTCAAAATAGCAGACATTGGTTGGCAGACATTCTCTGACTAACACAGGAGGTACTGATATATTATGACACTGAAGATGGAGTATAGTGTGCTCTCAGTACGACTAGAATAATCAGATACACTTTCTTTACGGATGCAACGAATTCAGAATGTCACAGTGGACAATGTTACGCACCACGTTGTGGAAATTAAAGCAATCACAATTAATAAAAACTCTTGCAGCAAGGGGAGGCAACCGCTCGTACTGCCGGTACTGAAATGTTCGTCTTCGATAATATTTTTTGGGCCGAATGATTAGTCAGTCTTCACGGTGCGCAGTAATGGAATCTTATAGACAATAACTTACAGTAGTGTTTTAATAATATGTTCATTTGGTGTCAAGCAGGTTTGACAGCTGTAGAATGTCATTTCTAACACATGCTTCAGCATGCAGTAAGTTGCATTAAGTGATACAGATTGTAAATGTAGATTTTATGAGCGGGTCCCACAAGACATTGGACACACTGCATATTTAACTTACTTGTGCGACGCTGCCACTCTTAGAAGTCACCATGACGTCAAACCTTACGTAACACAACATAAGAATAACAGACAATACTATGCAGTGAATACGAGTGTAGCATTGTAAGCAGGCGTTTGTTCAATCGCTCTACGATTTCCAACCCTCAAATTCATTACTTGTTCTAAAGTTTAACGGCCCGAAGACTCGTACCAAAATGTATTCATGATACCAGCAGTCTTAGGAGTGTAGAAGGTTCCAGAAAGATGTGACAACACACGTAATAGAAAGGACTGAGAAGAACATCACAGTCTTACTGTCCAAACATCTAACGATGCCGTATTCGTATTCTGTAACACGCATCAATAACTCTCTATGCACAGAAAAAAATGGGCAAGTTTCAAAAGCATGTACCAGTATATAGCTACATTTGGATAGTCTACAGATTAACCAGGGATGTACAAAAAATATTTCATTTTTTTTTTGGAACGTTAACAGTCTCTCGGTTGTTTAAGAGTCTAACTCTTTATGGAAGTCCACCGTTACTAAAAATTTCACAACGGTCACCAACGGATTCTATCCTGCGACACGCAAATCCAGTGATATTAGAACTACATACATCAACACTTATCTACCTCCAGAACTTTCGGCACAATCCGCCAGTAAAACCTGCCAATGAAACATAAAGACACAGATCAAGAAACGTTAAAAATAGCGTCGCCGAGAAAACATGTTTACACACTACTTATAATATTAGGACACCCTTTATAATTCTGTGTACAAACTGACTCTGTATGTGTGCGTCGGCGCAACACTTGTAACAGTTAAGAACAAAACCATAAAACAGTAATAACAGCTAAACGGAAAGTTTAGACGTACAAACTTCAGTCGGTATTGCAGTCTGGAAGTCTTTCATCTAGCTCAGGATAGGGCCAGAGGCACTCTGTTGTGAATACAGTAATGACCTTCACAATATGACGAGTGCCTTCGTATTGGTCACACTATAAATATTGGTGCCTACAAATACAGCGAACTAAAAATCTTCTTATGGTTAATTAACATACCCACACATTTTATTACCACGGCTTCTTATGTGCACATTGAAAAAAAATAGGATGAACTTACAATGTATTATTATATTGTAAAAAGGCGGATATCTCAGGCTTGTTGCAGTATTTAGGACCTTTTTATTGTTTTAGATAGAGGCCTGATGATAGCTTAAACAGCCGAAACTTGGTGTCTGAATTACCTTGCATTGTGTGTTATGTGTGACTGATTTAAGAAAATTTATCTGTAATTGAAAAACACAAAGGTGATGCGTCATCTCAGAGTACTTATTATTTGCTGACTCTTTTTATCTCAGCACAAGACACTGTAAACCGACTTCTCATGACAGCCCCACAGTTAATGTATATAAACAATCAAACTCCTAGAAGTTACTTAAAATGTTCCGGAAGACTATATTTAGACATTTCCACTGTGTACAGCATAAAATGTGAGGTTAATGTGTGTAAGTAATTTTGTGTTTACAACTGTACTGACGTTAAGTTATATCCAAAATATGCCTCTGTAAACATACATACAAAAAATTCATAACTATGCGAACACGGATACCAAATGTTCATGTGTTTCTTCCAGAAGTAGTGTAACTTTTCACAGCTCACAACTATACAGAAAACAAAAAAATAAACACAAGATATAAGGAAGATATTACAGTAGTGTACAATCACAATTATTTCTGGTTTTTTTTTTTTTGCGTGTCGTATGAGTTGAGAAATACTGAGTAAAATGTTGTTTGAGTTAGTATGGAATACATGCTCTAAATTTCGAAATATTAGTCTTTGCTTACACAAAAAATTCTACATATAGCAAAATGTCATACCATGTCCAGAATGTTCGGCACATTAGCGTATGCCAGAATTTATCTAGAATATTAGGCATATTTCAGTAGATCAGTCTTCGTGTGTCTAGAAAGTTCCGCAGAATTCAGTATATGATCCTATGTTTGGTAGAATTTCCGGCACATTCCAATATTCTAGCAATCTTTGTCTAGGATTTTTGAAGTGTAATAGTACAGACGCCTCTGTTTGTCTAGAATATTTGGAAAATTTCAGCTTATCATTTTGTCTCTCTAGGACGTTCGCCATATTTCAGCATACAAGCAAACAAGCACTGCTCGAATATTAGGCACATGTCACTGAAGCACTCTTAAATACAAAATCATGACAAATTCTTAATCTATTGTAATTATTGCAGTCTTTACTTTAAAGTCTGAAATTCTACTTCATTTCTGAATTACGCCCAAAAAAATTTATTAATTTACCGGAACAAATTTAACCTCCAAACTGAGAGCCTATCGGGATATAAAGACCCCTATATTATTACAAGAAGAGTAACGCATTAAGATCAGTACAATTAAGTCACAGAGTATACATGATTTTTTCAATCTCTGAAATCCAGGAATTCTCAAAACATTAACTCGTCAAAGCCAAGTGTTTAATATAAGTACCATCCACTCTGGTTCTAAGAATATCCTAAATCCTACCACAAAGTGCATTTATGTGTTTCGTATGGTCTTCAGGATAAACAGAACTTACCTCCTTAAAGAACATTAACCGGTTTGTGTTAGTAAATACGACGCATTTTGTTTACCGTCAAGTAGAAAGTGAATTATTACGTATAATCTATTTAGATTAATTCCATCATCAAAGGTTTATGTAAACAACATATTACACATTTACGGACCTGCAGTAGAGGTTGATTTAGAGTACTGAAATACTGAAATAAAATACTTCTGGTGACTGGGGTATTATCGAGCGATCTGTCATTTCTGCATCAAACCCCCTGCTATAGAACAGCTTAAAAGGAGATATGAGGAAGAATGGGAGAGAAGGAAGGATAGCGGAATCTTCATACTCGTGCGAAGACTGAAACACGTCAGATAGGAGTAGTCCCATTAAGTGAACACAGTCTCTTGCACCTTTATTTAGCCACAAAGAGAAAGCACTGCATGTACTTAATGGTTTCATAGGTATATACAGCAGTATCCTCGTTTCTGTGCAAGCTACATTCAGAAAGGAGAATCTTTAGTGTTGAAAGTTTAGCTTCTAGCATTTACAAACCTCTAATGAAGCAATAATGACCCTGTGTGCAGCAAAATGCCTTCGTTAACAAAATTAGTGCTCATTTATATGAACACACAGCGAGTGACAAGCAGTCACAAGAAGCCGCAAGCCGACTCATCTCAGATTATTTGTTTAACAACGTTGTGCCATGTGCTAATAGTTTTGGGAATATGCACGGACGTCATGTGAAGTATCCATTTGTAAAGCACCGATTTTGTGGAATATCAAGGGTAGATTTACAGGTGTGTATTAAAGTCGAAAAAAACAAAACAATTTATAAAGACCGGAAATAACCTCTACGCGTAAAACAACATTTGTGTCTGACTGAATAAATCGAAAGAGACAGTATCAACGAGAATCTTTAACAAAAATTGAAAAATTCGCAGTTCTTGTCATTATATGGCAATTATTTCGATATCGGTACATTTCTGATCACTCTAAAGATTAACGAATTTTTCCCGCTTCGTGATGTTTGTAGCATTTATGTGGCTGAGGTGCCGCGATGCGGAAAACTTGTAGAATTACCTGTGTTAATTTAATTAGCACAACGGTTCGTGTTTCAGAGTTACAATTATTATTCTTGAGGGTAGGTAAGTAGTGCAGCTTAACTATTTACATTGTTATTAGAATGTCCAGATTTTATATTGTAACTGAAGTTATTGGTGTTGGGTTAGAGTGAAACATTTTGGAACCGCGTTTTCATGGTTGACCTGTGTGGCAGTCACTTCCACCACACGACGAAGGTTTGGTGTTACTTGGTTGTTTCTTATGTTCTACCTTGAGTAAATTTTGATCGGTATAGTAGGTGAAATTTCGATCGGTACAGTAGGTAAAATTAAGATCGGTACAGTAGGTATAACTTCAATCCGTACAGTAGGTACAATTTCGATCGGTACAGTAGTTACAATTTCAATCGGTACAGTAGGTACAACTTCAATCGGTGCAGTAGATACAATTTCGATCGGTACAGTAGGTACAACTCCGATCGGTACAGTAGGTACAACTTCAATCGGTACAGTAGGTACAACTTCAATCGGTACAGTAGGTACAATTTCAGTCGGAACATTAGGTACAATTTAGATCGGTACAGAAGGTACAACTTCAATCGGTCAGTAGATGCAACTTCAATCGGTACAGTAGGTACAATTCCGATCGGTACAGAAGGTACAACTTCAATCGGTACAATAGGTACAACTTCAATCGGTACAGTAGGTACAATTTCAATCGGTACATTAGGTACAATTTCGATCGGTACAGAAGGCACAACTTCAATCGGTCAGTAGATGAAACTTCAATCGGTACAGTAGGTATAATTTCGATCGGTACAGAAGGTACAACTTCAATCGGTACAGTAGGTACAATTTCGATCGGTACAGACGGTACAACTTCAATCGGTACAGTGGGTACAATTTAGATCGGTACAGAAGGTACAACTTCAATCGGTCAGTAGATGAAACTTCAATCGGTACAGTAGGTACAATTTCGATCGGTACAGAAGGAACAAGTTTAATCGGTACAGTAGGTACAATTTCAATGAGACGATAAATATTGCACAAAATTCTTCTCGACGCCAACAACTGGAGTCGAGTTACAAAATGCATAGTTTAATACAGCCTAGCGGTTGCAGGGGGGGAGGAGATAATCATTCTACCGGATTCTTCGAAGCCTAACCCAGCATCGTGAAGTTTAAAATATTGTTAGGTAGGTGAAGAACATTAAGTCTATTGAAAATAATCATAAAAATTCATATTTACGGCACATTATTATTATTTCATATTAGGGAATATTGTACTATATTTAGACACGAATGAGCATGCATGCGACGCTTCACTAGCCTTTAGTATTACATCCTAAATTTTAATAAAAATGTTTTTACGCAACATATTGCAGCATGACTTGCTATGGTTTTGGTTCGCCATTTTACTTAATATTAAAATCTGGAAGAAACCCCAAATAAGAAATGTCTTTAAAAAAACCTGTGGCCAAAGTAATCTTAATAGGTACAACAAAAGAGAGACTCATTTTTACAACAACAAAAAATGCCAGCAAAGGACGACGAGAGTGATTTTTCCTTCCTGAACATTTACACCGCCAAATCTAAGAAAAAAGGTGACGGGGTGTGTTGCCAGAAATTCAATGTCTGATACCATGAAATATGCGTTGGCGCGAAAGGCCAGAGGTAATTCATGTTTGGTATATGTGACTGATCAGAATTTTACCAATAAATGATTGCAGTTGTACCTACTGGGGTACATTTTCGATCAATTGTAAGGAATTTTCTAATGTTTTATAAACATAATACTAAGCATTATCAAACAGAAATATCTGACATATCCACCCAGCTACACAGAAAATGTTTCACCACTGATGCTGTGTCTGGATCATGTATTTCACGCATTAAAACATGTTTTGTCTGAATGATCGAAATTATACCGCCTTACCATACATTTAGAAGTACACGACAAAGGTTCTGTGTAGAATGCTTGGTTACTTCCAAGATACGGATACTTAAACAATGTAGTAGGATGAATTTAATGCCTAGTTTCCTCGGTACTTTGAAGATACTCATTAGTTCATATGCCGTTTCTGTAAAATACATTTTCCGTACATGAAAACCTTTTTATACATGCAGGAAACTTTTGTCTGTAATTCCGAAAACCTTTTCTCAAACACGAACTGACACCTTTCACAGTCTATGGCACATCTGTCGCACCAAAAACAGAATACGTGAAAACGTCCCAATTTGAGAAAAAGGCGAAAATATTACAAGACCATGTTTCAAGATCTATGTTAGTTCTGCGTGGGCCGGAATAGTATAGCCAGTATGGCAACTCGCTACTGGCTGGACGGTTTGGTGATCGAATCCCGGTGGGGGGCGAGATTTTTCGCACTCGCCCAGACCGGTCCTGGGGTCCACCAAGCATCCTAAACAAGGGGTATCGGGTATCCTTAGATAAAGCGGCCGGGGTGTGGCGTTAACCACCCACCCTCGCATCTAGCAACGAGGTTAAGGAAAGGACAGAACCATACCTCTACTCCCCCTCTGTGCCACCAAGACAGGTTATAAGGCGAAATTTACTTTATTTAATTGATGGTTCTACTTGATCTATAGTAAGGAAAACAGTGAGTGAATTTTTAAAATATCACTACTGCACGTGCGTATAAAACAAGATCAAAACTAAAATGGCTTCTAGTCCAGAAAACGTGGAGCTTAGGTGCCTTAAATACTTTGAGGCAATACCGCAATTTCTTTAGAATTAGCTCATTCCTTTGATGTGGAATATTTAATTTACAACCCTTTGAAAACATCTGCGGCTGAAGTTTGCCAGCCTCACATGTAAATTTTACTGTAACCGTCGGAAGTGGGTTATGATTAAACTATCAATTGAAATACAAGGATCACCACTTTAACTGATTATAATTTATGTATATTAGAAGAAGAAGAAGAAGAAGAAGAAGAAGAAGAAGAAGAAGAAGTGGGGTGGACAACGTACATAAAGTAACGCAGTAAGAATGAAATTTCAGGAGTTGTTAGGCAACAAGAAAGAGCGAAAGTGAAAGTCAGTGAGCAAGGAAGTAAGGAAGGAATTTTCACCGCTAAATATGAAAATTAAATGTGTAAATACAATAAAACTGATAAAGGCATTTTTTCTGAATACAGTAAGTTCAAAAAGCGGGTCGGAGTTCAACATAATGTTTGCTAAGCCAAGGAGGCAACATTATATAGGATGTGGCAAACGAATTTGACGATTTTCTAAAAGCTATTTTGATGAATTGGGTTAAATATAAGAAATGCAAAAAAATTACAAAGTGTCAACAGTAAAACGTCACTTGATATTTGTACTTAAGTTCCGAAAAATCACATTTCCTAAACGGTTTTCTTGGAATACAAGACGTTCGTATAATCATTACACGAAATTAAATATACCCGCACAAAAGCACGAAGTTTGTCCCCCGACGTTGCAGTATGTCAGTTGCAGCTGAGTTCTGATAATCATCATATTCTTTTGTGGAACGTTAATGGACGAAACAGCACGTCGGGGTCTAAATTAGACACTCATAAACGCCTGCTGCGAAGTTATGGTTATCTGCCGATCACAATAACAAGAACGTATTGCATGACTTACAGACAACTTAGGATGTCCTTTTCTTTAAAAAAAAAGTAGATATTAAATGACTTTTACCATTGACACTTCTTATATTTTAGGCGCAATCGCCAAATTGCGAAAATTTAGGTGCGTTCGCAAAATTGCGAAAAGCGACTATTAGCTTCGTCATTTCTGTCCGTCCGTCCGTATATCCGCATGGAACAACTTGGGTCCCACTGGACGGATTTTCATGATATTTGGTACTTAGCATTTTTCGAAACACTGTCGACAAAATTCAAGTTCCATTAAAATCTGACAAGAATAACGGTACTGCACATGAAGCCCAATAACGGTACTGCACATGAAGCCCAATAACGGTAATGCACATGAAGCCCAATAACGGTACTGCACATGAAGCCCAATAACGGTAATGC
>Ga0123352_10016096_pt1 | contig 11908 bp, 4 predicted proteins | sample TergutLab28metaG_FD_89700 | JGI IMG/M metagenome (GOLD analysis project Ga0123352, IMG submission 89700) | Labiotermes labralis P1 segment gut microbial communities from Petit-Saut dam, French Guiana - Lab288 P1 | ecosystem: Host-associated > Arthropoda: Insects > Digestive system > Gut ...
GCGTGCGTGTGTGTGTGTGTGCACATGCATGCGCATGTGTAGGGAGGTGGGGATGTAATTCACCCAACACTAAAAAGATTTCTATAAAAGAAAATGAATTCTGGTTCAACCTAAACCTAAAAACTCACTTATAAGTCAGTTTAATAATAGCATACAACCTTTTAAAGGCCAAGTTACTGCTGCAGCCAAGCGCACTATTCAATTTAATTGTGTAATGCAGGACATTTTCCCTTTTGGATGAAAAGTGTGTACATTTAATGGGCCATTGTTCTGTCCATCAGTTAAGGTCGAGAGAGAGATTTTAGCTCTTCCATGAAAATATGTACTTTCATTAATGAACTACACTTTAAATATCCATGTGAGAGTTCAAATTCAATTGTGCACTATTCTTATAACAAAACCAATGAGATGCACTAATTTCTCAGATTTATTTTAGGAATAGAACTCTACATGTTTCAGTTTCTCTGTCCATCATCAGGTATATCTCATACAGGTTATGCTGATTGCTTGCTACCTGTTGATGGACACAGAAACTGTGTGAAACATGTAGAGTTCTATTCCCAAAATAAATCTGAGAAATTTGTGCATCTCATTGGTTTTATTATAAGAATAAATCATGATGCACGGTCCTCTGAATATCAAATTCAATTGTACGCAATATTAACACAATATGTACTGTACCTGTCAACCTTACATTCCTTTGGAATGGCATATACCTTGTTCACACCAAAATTTTCTAGTAGTTTACCACGTAACTCGAAATTCTTAAGAATGAAAATCCTCAACTTAAGGTGCCATCATGAAGATAATGAAACAAACACACAATACTTGTACTCTGTTTACCAATTTCTAATGAAAAATTGTAACAAACATTTGAGTATTTCATGTGATAAGCTACTCTTGTGCAGCAAATGTTTTCATATTATCTGGTGTATATGTCAAATGTGACTGATCCACTACTTGTGTTAATAGGTAACAAGAACAAATTTAAATGTGCACGTTGGGAGGTGCAATTGGCTATATAATGGGCTCTGGTACGAACTGCACGCTCAGGTGATGCCACTTGGGCAGGCTGGGTGTCATTTACAGTATTTCTCCCTCAAAAACACAAGGAGCCTGATGTGGGATTTGCATGAAGCCTTTAACTTGCAGTTTACTATTTTCATAAACAGAAAAGCAAATAAGTAGTAACCAGCGTAGTGCAGCAATCAACAACTTATTTTACTTATCTCAGTAATTAACCAACTTGATGTACAAAATTTTTGTTTTACAATAAGTTTATTTCATGCCTCCACATTTCAAGCACGTGCTCATCATGAGGAGGTCAAAACTGCATTACACAGCCTCTGGTATCATCACACCTATAGGTGGCCGTCTCATACACAGGTTGAGGCATGAAATAAACTTATTGTAGAACAAAAATTTTGTGCATCAAGTTGGTTAAATACAAAGATAAATATACTGAGATGCATGATCAGCAAAACGTCAAAACTTATTTTATGTTTTCAGTTTTGTTATTAATATCTTTTAACTTAATAAGGAACTAACGCCATGAGTGCAGTCCTTCATTGGAAGCAAAGTCACTTTTAAGTAACTTATTCAGTTGAATCTTAATGTATCTGGAGCCAATTTTAACAAAGTCAATCTACTGCATGTTTAACATAATTTAAACCTAAGTAGAAATGAACTCATCTACCCAAAAGTCAGCTGTAAATGGCAAGCTGAAAGACACACAGTAAATTCTTGCTCTTTATGCATAGCTTTCCTTCTACAGGCCTTGCTCAGAATGTTTTTTTATGCGTTCCATGCACAAAGTGCAAAACGTGAATGTTCTAGAAAGGTTGTGTCCATCTGTCCACATGCTAATTCTTTGAAATGGATGGATTTATATCAAACTTAGTGCTGGAATGGCTACACTGCAACTTGTACATCATGCTTAACCCTTATTCCTGTTAGTCCTAAATAATTTCCATTGCATGCAAGTTGAAATTACACAGTGAATCAGTTTTCTAAAATAATTTCATTTTGCAATAAATTTGTATGTACATAACACAGAATATATTGTCTTACGAAGATTACTTTGAAACACTCTATATGGGGGAGATAAATTTAACATAATACATTGTTTTGTAATAATAATAATAATAATGCACATAAAGACAAAATCGCAAATAATGTATTTTGAAAATATATGCACTACAGACTGGAATACACGTTTCTACTGGAATTCTTTTCTGACACATCTAGTTATGGTCTACTGTCTTGGTGGCTTCTGCATGCTAGCAAGAGTGAAAAATCAGCTTCTGAAGTTGGAACATACTTAGGATAGAAATTTCTTGTATTCCTGCACACAGGTAAAGAATGCTGGCAGAGACCTGCTCTGAACCACAGTTGGTGTATGATATTGTTTAGTAACAATGTTAAACTGAGGAATAACAAAACTCTATGACTTATCCAGTGTTAGAAGGTTACTGCTATTAAGCAAAATGTTGCAACACACAATTGTATAATGGCTGTCACCTTAAACACAGTGGCGTCATATTTGAAAAAGCCTTCAGAATCCCACTGACATGGTAATTTGTTCTTACATAAAGAAATGGAAACACATACTTCAACTGCACATTTCATTTCAGAAGTATTATCACTTCCATACAAAATTAAGCTCTCAAAATGGTAGTAGCTTCCAAAATTTCACCTGTAGTCCCAACTTATCTTTATTTAAAATTTATTTATTTATTTAAAATACTTAATGTAGTATTCTTTCTTTTGGGTGATTCCCGAGCATCTGGATTTTATATTCTGACGTTTCAGAACACTCCGTTCCATCTTCATAGGCACCTATAAAGATGGAACAGACAGAGTGTTCCGATACGTAGGAATTTAAATTCAGACACCAGGAAATCATCCAAAAGAAAGAATACAACATTCAGAACACAGCAAAGGTTTGAATCAAGAATATTTAATGTACTTGCACATACTCAAAAACAAGATTCTAGACATGTCTTCATATGAACAGCTTACAAAAGTATTATTATGCACTTCCAGCAACATACACACCAACAATTAAAAAGACTACAGCTCTTAAGTCCTTCAGAATGTGCTAGGGTGAATACATAACAAGATGGGGGCAACAAAAGGGACATTGTGCATTTCACAAGCAAGGCAGTGATAATTTAAAACAGAAAAGATGTTATGTATTATGATTGTTGGGGTTGGTGTTACAGCAAAGTGTGTTAACTTTTATCTGTCAGCACATTATTTAAGTGCTTCATTACCTCTCAAACAAAATTTAAGTACACTAGAGCTTAATGTAATAAAATAGGAATGGAAAGTCTGGTTTTATTAGGATGGGCCTACCAAAAATGTCACCATTCCCTTCTCTCAACACTGGATTAGTCATACTAATGTTATCATTACTGGTACATATGCAGGAGCAAGTAAAACATTACAGGTGGAATAATGAAATAATTCAAGCAATACTGGTAACAGATGGGACAGCTGTATCATAAGGTATCTCCTTGTTGAAACATAAATTCCAGGAATCATTTTCAAAGTGTAATAGTACATTTTTGCAGAAATACATCTACAGTGGAAACTATTTACAATATTGGAGTTAAACATATATTGTAATGCGCTGTATATAAAGGAAGACCTATCTAAATCTAACCTGCAACTGGCATTTTTATTTATATAATACAAGGGAAATTTTCTGTCACTGAAGTCGTAGGTAGTTGCTACTCAAAACATGACACACATTGAGAGATACAGTGAAATGCTAGGTCTACTCTTGGAAGCAAAAAGCTGCCTTGTGGGGACATAACTAAACAGCTTGGTCCAAATGTCACTGCAGATTTTCATTTCAATTAAATGGTCACAAAATTTTAAGATTCCATGAGTCATAGCCACACTTCATGTACATTATTCAAGAGCTTAAGAAACTCATTATCAGACATTTCTTTGACTACCTGGACATTAAGTTACACAGTAAAGCATAATATCAATTTTGGTCTATATGCCAAAAGTGTTTTCGAAAAAATTAGAAGTTCTGGTATTTGTGAATACTCTTGGCATATTTGTTCAACATAACACAGTGTGTAATTCTATATATGTTGTATATTAAACATTGCAGAAAGAGGATTCTGTTGTCTGATATGTATTGAGAAACACCCGAAACATGTAAATTGTAACTGGCTTGGAAAAACATTTAGCGGCAGTGAATTTTGGTACGGGGCACAAATTGTATAATTTGTTTTAAAAACTCTGCTTCTGTTGAACTTGACAAAATGACAGAGTTTTAATGCTCTGACAAATAATGAATTCTGATTCAGTTTAAATAATTTCCCTTCTGAGTTACAGTATTTCAAAATTTTTATCACACCAGGCCATTTACCTTGACATGATCCACCATCATATATTATAAAAAGTATAAATAAATATTTTTCCAAAAATATTTCATTTCCAAATGTACACAAACCGAGGACTCAAGTCAAAAAAGTAAGTACTGTACCACCGCCAAAATGTAATGAAGTTCTTTAATTCAGTACAAATGTATTCGTTCACGCTGTAATACAAAACAGTCATACGGATACAAGCATACATACACGCGCACACACAGTCATCACATTCTATTGGCAGTCAGCAACCAAAATTACAGGGTAGTTAATTTTGACCTAGCAGCTAGCATTAATGTTTCTAACAGACACCACAGCCATCTATCCTGAAGATCTTTTTCAACAGAAGTGGGGTTTACATCCTATAGTTCAGATTTTCTTTTAGCACTTTTGAAACTACTTTTACTAATGATCATGCAGACTGGTATAATGTGTGTGTATAGCATTAATAAGGCTAAACGAGATAGGCAATGTATGTATAACATAACACTGAAGCACATTCGTGTAAGCACTGTTGCTGTGGAAAAGCAATAAGTACATTTTCTGAGTGTGTGTTTGTAGCTTCAGTTATCCAGTGTTCAAAGTCCATGTGCCATATTATATTGTCATCTGTGGTGTTTACGGCTCTACCATATTTTTCCACATTGCCCCACAAATGGCACATTTTCAAAACAAAAACGAATAACATGAAATGTGTGTTTTGATTCTCTCTACAACTTTTTCTGAAAAATGTCTCATTTCCAGGCGAATTCGGCAAGATACATCATAAATGTACATAGGCCTTCACATAAAGTACCCATTATTCTTGTCATATTTCAATGACACTTGAATTTTCTCAACATATTTTTTAAAAACAATCAAATGTAAGATTTCATGAAAATCCATCCAGTGAGAGCCAAGTTGTTCCATGTGGACACACAGACATGATAAAGCTAATGGTCACTTTTTGCAGTTTTGTGAATGCAGTTAACAGAGATCAGCATGACCTAGTCTCTTATGAAGTAAAATTTATTTTCATTGAATCCAAATTAATTTTTTTTAAGCTGTGGTTTCCTTTTCCAGTCAGTGTCAGTATATTAAATCCTATGTTAATCCACAGACAATAAGTACTCCAAAGAAGTAAAACCTACTGTTCTCTTCAATATCAGTTGATTTAAAGGTTCTTAGCAATTTACGCAAACTACACTACACACAATATGGTATTTTGATTGTATTTATTTCAAGAACACAGCCATGCTGGCACAATGATACGAGTCCCCAGCTATCACACACAGGTCTTTCATAGCTATCCTCCCCCATACTTAAGATCTTTCTGTGATTAATGCCATGGATCATGTCAGGTTTCTGCAGTGGAATTCACTTGCATTACCGTGGATTACAATGGCCTCTCTCATTTACAGCGCACAAGAGACTAATGAAGAAACAAAATACTTCCATAAAAGTAACAGAAAATTGTAAAGAATTTAAATAAGAAATTACCTCTTTGGCATGGTACCATACCAAAATTTATCACTCTTTTGGTTAATTTGTTAAACACTACAAATCTGCAACCAGATGTTGGTTTTACAGCATCAAAGCTCTCAATATCAAAGCACTGATATAAAAGTATAATACTTTTGCCTCCTACCTCCCAAACCAATTCTTACAATAGCTTATAATTCATTTACATTCACATTTAAAAACCAATTAATATTTTGTTATGTATCCAATGGCATATTTTAAAAACAGAAAAGAATGTGGTATCATGTAAATTTTAACGCTACATCTGGCAGCAGGGTTGGTACCATGCCACTTCAAAAATGAATACCACTGCCTTGGCGATCCAATATTTTTTTACAGACAATAACTTTGTTTGTACTGTGCTTTTTTTTCACTTTCCCTTGTACAAACACTAATACATCTCCTACTGGCTCAAAGAAGACTACAATATGTCAAGAATACTGCATACTACATGTCATAAGGGATGATGGGAAATACATACAGTTAACAAGTGTGTGTTTTGTGTGTGTGGTGTGTGTGTGTGTGTGTGTGTGTGTTTTCACAATAGATTGCCAAATGTTGCCACCACATACTCAGTGCTCTCTATGATTCTGTAATATGTAAATGAGCATTGCTATTACTTACATCATTCCTGTGTCCTTTATAGAGAGATTCAACTCTAGGTATCCACCTTGACAGGTCATTTATAATTATTCCACTTCCAGCCACAAACCAGTGGAATTCCCAAAACCTTCAACATGGATAATACTGAAACAACCCTGCTAAATCTCATAAATATCCAAAATAACTTTCATTTCACTGTAATAAAAACTGTCTCACTCTTGATCTAACCCTTTACAGTACAATGCTTACTACTACATGTACATGTTTTAACATTCAAAACTTTGTGTTTTTCTCATGCAGTGGTTACTGTAAATGTGTCTCATGTGATTCTCAAAGTACACTACAATTATTTCCTCAGCAGCATTAACCAGTCTGTACATGCAACAAACCAGTGTTTTCTATGAGGTAGGAACTAGTTTTTAAATATAATTCTGACAAACTTCACAGTTAAAAGGGTTAATTATTTTGTGTGATTCTTTCCAAGTTTTCATTAAAAAGCTGACAAATGTTCATGTTCAAGAACTGTTCATGCCTTTTCATTGTCATTCCCATAAAGTACAATGCTCATCTACATATATACTTACGGGGTTTTGTGCACCTCACTAATAATACTTTTAAAGCCGGCTGAGACATAACATAACTTGATTCAGTCATGTGGGTTTGCATGTACGTAGGGTGGCATGTGTATAACTAAGATAATACGGTTGTTATTTATACAAGTTTGGTTCCGATGACAGGTAAAATATATACTTATCATTACAGTATTACTAATTCTAAACTGGCCGCCAATAATTACTGTCTGCCATAGTATTTCTATATGTACAATAAATACACATACACATCTTTGTTCAATTTTCTCTCTCTCTCTACCTCCACACAAGTTCATTGTGTGAATTGCATATATATGATCCTGGCTTGTATTTTTTGTACATGAATAGTCTTCAGCAGCATGAAGAAAAGAAAGATTGCCAAGATTTTGGATGCTTGCTTGAAACTAAGTAGAATCCAGCTCACACCCCCAAGTACACATCTCTACCACTTCACTATATGTAAAATGTAACTGCTTTGGTCGCGAGCACTGAACAGTCACCAAACACCATCACCTTAAAAAAAATCACAATCCATTCCTCTTTCCTCAAGTAATATAGCATTCGAGTAATACAATGAACACAACCAATTCACTTGCACTGGGCAGTGTCACTGCTGTGCACAGTACGCCGCCATTTCACAAATTCTCGTATTAAACCACAACTTCTCTTGATGTTAGCCAGTCATTCAGCTATTAAAAAAAAAAACTATGACACTAATACCACATTCATAAGGTCGGTAACTTTCTCTCTACTTTCACACACGAATACAAATTTATTACGAACATCGGCGCAGTAATTCAATTTCTGGTGAATATTCATATATGCACCTTCAACTTGGAATAGTTTTCAATTTAAGGAACAAAGTTTTAAAATATTAATTTAACTGTAATAACAGTTTTTCTCATTGGTGTTGGCATGTTGCACCATCATAACTTATGACAATAGGAACACTGGTGAATTTGTCAACAGCCTTTCTGGCATTTGGACTGTAGTCTCACTTTAGAATCATCATTCCATCAATTGCAGGTAGTCACTCTGATAACCACAATTAACTTGTGGAAAGAAGGAACGCTGTTTAATTAGTTTTTGTACAGATTCACTTTTTAAAGTTGCTTACAATGCATAGTAAAACATGATCCACCCTTACAACTTGTTTGCACTTTCACCATTGTCCTAACTTAAAATATAAAAGGAACGTTGGTGGAGAGGAGTTTTGTACACTTTAAAAAAGTCACTCAAAGAGTGCAAGAATGTCATCACTGGTGGTGTTGCCTGGTGTTCCATTGTTGCCATTGCTACTGGCACCACTAGATGGAGGGGTCGCCAAGTCAGGTGGGTCGAGGTATGACAGCAACTCCATGGGGTCTACCACATTGTCAGGCAGCAACTGAAACAGCATAACATTTTCTAGTTCAACATAAGATGTAGGCCCATAAAGATTTCTAGTCTTAAGACGTATCTGTTAAGTACCCAAGTCCCTCTTCTAGAATATGCTGCATAAACAATTTGTTATTCTGTGTATGCGAATTATCCGTGGACTTAAAAACACCACCATTTAGATAAGCTAACATGCAGTGAAACCAACATAATTAGCACCTTCTTAACAGAGTAAAATTACAGCTGAATGAATAAGAAGTCAAAGAGTTGAGTCTTCTGGGATGTTATCCCATGTCAAGACTGAAGATGCAAGCACTATGGTCCTCTGAAATACTGTTAACTATTCTCCACTTGTAATAGCATAACACCCCAGACATCAACACTGCTACAAGAAACTCAAATCACAAATTAAAAATTGATTCGACACTGTGATTATTGTGTGAAGAAACATACACAGCATATCTCTAATCAGTTCCCTGAGCACAAGGCATCATGAGCTAACTAAATGCAAGTTCAGTTGGCTGCAAATTGAGTCATCTTACTTGTGTCAAACTTGAGACACTCACCCACTTGAGTGCCCTTTCTTACACAGCAGGTCAACATATGTGAGAAATGCTTTCTGTTGAGTCACATGTGCTCATTTGTAACACAGTTGCAAAAGTCCATGTATCATAAAAAAGTCGCCTGAAAGTTTTGCCGGAAAAAAAATTCCCACATCAATGATGCCACATAAAAGAACAATGTATAAAGTACTGGAAAAACATCAAATCTAGACAAATAGAAAACACAAAAATTTTTTCTTGGATGATGTATGGTTTACATTAAGTAGTAATGCCAACTACCATAATATTATATGATGGCTTTATGAAAGTTCCCATGCATTTTGTAAAGTTACATTTAAATCACCTTACAGTGCAGTGAGTACATGCAAAATCTAAGGGTCCACAATTTTCAAATAAGCCAATACTGACCATTATATTAAATTAACAGACACCATATAACACAACAGAAGAAAAGAAAATGTAGGATAATTTCCTTCCTTGTTAGAACAGGACTTTTTTTTATGACAATCTGCCGGTATTCCAAAAAAGACAGCTTCATCATATGTTGATAAATATTTTCAGGTGTGAGGCCTATCAGTAGACAAATGGTCAGAACTATGAGACATTTCTACGAAATAAAGAGAATTAATTGCAGGGGAAAAATTGAACATAAATTCCTACCATATGTGGGCTTCACATGCAGTGTAGCTCCTATGATAGCTGATGTGGAGAGGGAAAAGACTTAAGATATGCTGTGTACTAAAATCTCTGTGATTTTCATGATACTGAACAATTACATGGCCTTCTGGTTTTTAAACGCATGCAATCTAGTAAGTGTTTATCCATATTTCAGAAGTAATCACCTAGTAACAACACAGAAAATCACTATCAAAGAATGGTTTTCTTATGCATATTGGACCATGCATCATCTTGATACTTGAATAAAGGTAGACCAACTTGATGTCACTTATTTTATTATGTCAATTTACTGCTCAACATGTTTCAGATGTTAGTACACCCATCTTCAGGAGCTTGCGACTACTTGGTGTGTTATTGCTACATAACACCAACACGCCTCAAGCCAGCACAATACAGCCCATGCAACAACACACCAAGTAGTCGCAAGCTCCTGAAGATGGGTGTACTAACATCCGAAACATGTTGAGCAGTAAATTGACATAATAAAATAAGTGACATTAAGTTGGTCTACCTTTATTCAAAATGCTGTTTTCATTCATACCTTCCAGAGGATCATGGTATATATTATAGGATACTCACATTGAGACCCTCTTGACCTTGGCCTTCTCCATCAATAACAGCTGCAGGATCAAAATTGAGGTCAGATGGGATGTCAGGAGTGTCCGTTGTTGCATTATTCGTATTAGCAGTACTGCCACCTGTGTTACCATGGCTGCTATTGTTATTGCTTCCAGGACCTGAAGCACTCCCTCCAACATTTCCACCATCACCTGAGCTGGCAGGAGGTACACTTGGAGGGCCACTGTTACCACCTCCTGGTGTATGAGCACCTCCAGGTGTGTGTGGTGTGTGTGGTGTGTGGGGTGTATGTGGAGTGTGTGGCATCTGAGAAAAAAAAGTTGAAATAAGAAATTCAACACACAACTAATAGTGCAAAATTGTATATCAACATAAGTTACAGGGAAAGACATATGAAATATGGCTAATTTAGTAACCTTTGGATGCTTCAATTTGTGCAGTCTGGATAACAAGAAGTATAAACCCTTTAAGGCGTAATGGTTAAGAAATGAACCACTAGGTTAACATAAAAACTCCTAATTTTTTTACATGTCACCTGTGCTTCTCACAGTGAAAGCCACTGTACCTACACAGTATTAACAGACTAGTTTTTAAAATGGAAGCACATTCTCTGTGTGGTTTAAATTCAATCTTTATATATAATATTAAGTCATTTTTGTCTTTGAAAGGTCAACTAAATAATCCAGTGATCCATGTGAATCAGGTTTCCACTACTAAGATTCAAGCTATATTACATTTTGCAAAACTGATCCGTAAGTTTTACATAATAATCACATTTACAACCGTTCACATACAGCATATATTTATGGTACAAGTTAATACCAAATTTTAAAAACCTAGCCCCTATGGATGGTTAGTGTTTGCCATAAAAACAATACATCTGAAGGCAGCTGTTTTATCTTTCAATCATTTGAGAAGCCATTTATAGTAAACCATGCTTCAGTACATCATCTCTGCCTCACACATGCACATGTATGCACATACAAAGCGTAATTATGATCAAGCTCTCCACTGGCTCCCGATTCACTGAACTACCTTCACACTACAGTCTTCATTCCCAATATGGACTTGTAAGATTTTGAATGGCTTTGAATTTTAATGCTGTGACAGTTTTCTGAAGATTAAACTTAGTTTTCTGACACACCACAGTAAAGGGCTCAATAGATCAATCACATCTAATAAGGCGATGGAATCATCCAGTCTCCCTTCAATCAAAGCATGTCATTCTTACACTTACCTTTCATCCAACATGCACCTATTTTACAAGAGTTTTCCATCAGCTTTACAGTATACTGTAAAACTAATATTCTTTCAGTTTAACTACAAGGTCGGTCCCAAAAGTAATGAGAATAAGTTTTTTAAAAAACATTTATTAAACATACATGCAATTACAGTTTATTCCCTTCAAAGTAGGCTCCTTGCTATCGAATACAGTGATTCCAGCGCTGCTGCCACTCTTCATAGCAGTGGAGGAAGTATTCACTTGAGATGTTGTTCAAAGCCCTCGTCACACCTGCCTGGACGTTTTCAGCTGTCCCAAAATGATGTCCTTTGAGGTGGGTTTGGAGCTTGGGGAATAAAAAGAAATCACACGGAGCCAAGTCAGGGCTGTATGGTGGGTGGGGAA
>Ga0123352_10016097_pt1 | contig 11907 bp, 4 predicted proteins | sample TergutLab28metaG_FD_89700 | JGI IMG/M metagenome (GOLD analysis project Ga0123352, IMG submission 89700) | Labiotermes labralis P1 segment gut microbial communities from Petit-Saut dam, French Guiana - Lab288 P1 | ecosystem: Host-associated > Arthropoda: Insects > Digestive system > Gut ...
ACATCAGCCATTGAAACTGTAACACGAGACATGATTCAGAAAACGTGGCAAGAGATAGAATTTCGTTTGGACGTCTCCAGAGCTACAAACGGTGCACATATTGAAATGTACTAAGGTAAGTCTGAAACTTTAAACTTTTCTGAACATTTTAAGACGCCAAACGTGTAACTCCGTCTAGTACTTTTTAAGTTATAGCGGTTTCAAATCCCGTCAATCTTTTTCATGACCCTGTATTTCTTTCTTGTATTCAGAGTGACTCTTCTCCAACAGAATTCTCCAAAAAACTGTGTAAGCATTCCTTGTCTCCTTCTCACTGGCTGCAAACCCTACTCAGCCAACATAATACCCAGACATCGGCGACGTAAACAACATTACTTTCTTCATCATCCACGACACAAATTAGAACCAATGACCTGCTCCGTCTCTACGAACAATTCCTACCGCACGTCAATCTTCTTATACGTTTTTTCATGTATAGAGTCTATCTGTAATCTTGAGCCCTAATCAAAACGTCTTCATGTGAAAAAAGTGTTTAAAAATTCTCTTAACACGTCGACAGCATAAACACAACCACAGTCCGAGCAGCAGTCATATAATACTCTCTACGGTGCGGTCACTTCGCCCTGCTGAGGTCCAAGCATTCTCGCCACCTACCTTTTCCTACTTCTCAAATACGTAATTATTCCGGAAGTTCAGATCCGTACAAAATAAACGGTGACCTCCACGTCATTATAAAACAGCAGCAACAATCAGCAATAATTTTAAATTCATTAACGGGAAATAACATCAATTACAATAACAATATTTTGTCAGCGCTCTCAGTATCTCTTCCGACAAATTACGACTGAAACCACTATCCAGAAACGACAACGGATTCGATTCTAGACCCAGAATTCGTGAAAATAAAAGTTCCGAGGGTGCTGGTGGAACGTCGCAGGCTGTCTGTCGGTAAGTGTGCTGGGGACTGCGGAAGGAGCCGCCGGAAAGCTCCAAAGTAAACATGAATAATGTGGCACTGCAGCATGGCAGTGGGCGGTAAGGTACCCGTTATCCCCTTACGACCCTGGCTCGCAGTAACAAAGCCTGCTCCAAAGTCGGATTCAATTTAAGCTGTAGCCGCACAATACCGGCACGAGGGGTCATGTGGCTCTTCGGCATCGAACACTACAGCGATAACATGGGAAAGTTAATCTAGAGAGAACTATTCTCCTGTATGCAAAATTAATTTCCGTAGTCTGTCAACCGCAACAACCGCGAAGTATAAGAATTCACTATTAAACGCATTCACAATGAAATTTAGATTACTGCTATCTACACCTGAATGCCACGGAAATGAAACAAGCCCAACACAGACGCTTTACGGCTGAAGGTGCATATCCGTTGGTTTCGTAACGAAGTGCACGTTTTCGGAATGTACTCGTATCTTGAACGTATTAATTGTCTGCCCTATCTTTGGGCTGAGTCTGATAGCATTCTGACACTCTGCACACTTCTGAACTGTTGCCTAGCATATTTCTCAAGTTCTGGATCGCCTAACGCTGACGTCTGTGAAGTCCTTCTTTGGCCAGTCCGCAAAGTATTAAAGGAAAAAAAACACACAGTTTTCCTAACAAGTTTAAAATAAACAAACGTCACATAAGGCCTTTCGATATCCAACCAATGTCTTGTTTCGAAATGTGCAGCTCCTCTGACGCATTAAACTTTAAGCCATTAACAAGCAGGCCTACTGCATACCGCGTATCGGCAACGAAAATCTGGGAAACAGATATATGGTGGATACTGGCGACTGGGGCGCCTTGCTTATGCGGCAACTTCTTCACCAGCACTGTACGGCATGCAGCAGTCAGAGAGTCCACAGGCGATTCTGTACCTCACCGCGACACACACACATTCGCTGTCCAGAACCACTTGTACACTTCTTGACCACAAAATCCTTTATTTAGTGCTAATGTGCGTAAGCCTATTCATGCTTACCCTTTCTTAGACTGTGTTTCGTGTTTAAATATGTGCACAAAATACGTTCAATGTAAAAGTGGCTATGAAAATCTAAATCAATGGCGTTCTGAGGTATAACATCGTAAGGCGTGATAATATTTGCCTACATTGAGAGGCAAAACTGCACCTCCCATCAAAACGATACACATCTGCTTCTTTATTTACTGGATCTATATGGCGGACGAAGGTGCAAAATAAATTTAACAAACAGTACGTCGATGTAAAATATGGGCTTTATCACATTTGGTTACAATCAGCAATGTAATTTCGTTTAATAATAACTTCAAAATGCAATCTGGAAGAGTAAAGCCCGGATTTCATCACCCATTAGTATGAAAGTCGTTGGCACATAATTTAAATTCCTGCAGTTCATATTTTATCTCCTACTGTAATTGAAGGGCAGTCGCTTCCCAAAGCGAATGGAAACAAAAAGTACATAAATTCTGTTAATCAGTTCAGCTGTGGTTTACATGCCCGTTGCAACTAGTTATCAGCAAACCAGCACCATGAATAAAACAAAACGGAGCAGATGTGCGTCTGAAAATGGGCCAGGATTCAATTCGGACCGTTCCAGCTTGCCCGGCTAGCACGTTGGAGTCTCTAATCTCCACTCACGAATTACACTTTCAGAAGCAGGGAGAGGATTATCCGACAAACACTGTTCAAAATCAAACTAACTTTGCCCTTAAACGTTTGTTACGAGTTACAGAGACTGTTACTGTCGCGACAGCACCTCGTGCTTCATGAAGACTACATCCACACTGTACATCATTTCTTGATACAGTGAAAACAGCTCAACTGGTAAAGCACTCGACTCCTTTATACGAAAACCCAAGCTTCATTACTGTACAAACTTGCCAATTGGCCTTGTTCGTAAACTACGCCCTGAGAACCGTTCGCAGCATTAGTGTTTACACTGGGAAATAACAAAAATTTGGAAACAAAGGAATAAATATGAAGACATTAAAATGGATAAAGATCGGATGTGGACTGCGATCTACTGCCTCCAGATCCCTGTGGAAACATATGAAACTTCAGATTTCATAAAGGCGAGCACTTTTCGTACCGGTTGACATCATCATCATAATAAACATCAAGGATTGGACCCTTTGATCCGTTCCGTCTCCAGAGTAACAACTGCTCGCGTCAACGTTTCTTCGTTCTTCCAATTGTTCTCCTTCCTTGTGGTCTGTAGTGGTATGACTTCAATGGGATTCGGTTTTGTGGCATTCTTTGCAAGTATAGCAGCCAGTTCCGTCTGTATTCATCTACCTTGTCTAGTATGACTGTAATTCGTAGTTCGCGGCGTATGTAGTCGTTTGTTTTGTGGTCATAAAGGGTGTAGCCTGCCAGAGGTCTCAATAACTTCACTTGTGCCACTTCAATTCTTCGTCTTTGTAAGTCTATTAGAGTCCAATTTTCTGACCCATATAAAAATGAACGGTTGACAAACGACTCTTTTTCAAAATCGAAACCACTCACGGGATTATCGTGTGCAAATCACAATTACAATAGCATGTACATAATTATTTCAGGGGTAACTATGGCCTTTGAGAAGAGGACTTCGTAATTTATAGATGCAGAACTTTCTAAGCCCGAATTCAGAAGAACTTCCATTACTTCCATATTTCCATTTATAATGCTTTACAAATAACTTGCAATGCCATGAGAAATAATAAGAATTTTGTCTGCAATGGCAAAGCCGCGATATTCACAATAAGAGAAGCAAAGCCTATGTGTAAAAGCAATTTACCCCACCCACAGCAGGGACGGGGGGGGGGTTAGAAATTTGTTTTTAAGCTTGATAGAATTCATACATCCGGAATTGCATAAATTTATAGGCGAAACTAACAGGGTTGCGCAAACAGAGTCTGGGAATGCAGATCCATCAAGTATCCAACACACTAATTGCTGTGTTTAACAGCTCTGAAACAGTTTGATAACTGGTTCGTTTCCCAGTAATAGTATTGTGTGGTTTACGCTATAGACCAATATGAAAAGCATTAATGTGTACAATGAAAATCAGCACTCCAACTACTATGGACATCACCCTTCGGGTTTTGTTGTCCGTCGAGTGGCAAACGCCGATGAACGAACGTGCTCCAAAGATGAGAACAAAAATACGACATACTAGCGTTAAAGAATAGGTGTACGAGTTGTCTCAGGAAAAAGATAGGAGAATTCAACACTGCCGTATCACTACCACGACGGCTGAATGTAGACAAACAAAACCTTTCGTCTGACTCTTGGTGCAAGCTGCCACGTCACATACACATCAGCAAACCCCACCTTCCAGTAACGCCATCGGTAACGTGATTGGTGGTTGTAGTACCACCGAGATGAACAACCCTTCAGTTTGAGGGCTAATGTACTATGAATAACGTACACACCTACCCCCGCAAGTATGGCGTATTCTGTTTTATAAACCGCAAGCTGTTTATCAAGGGAACATGTAAGGGAAACAAATACATGAAACTCTATATCACAAAAAAAAAGTTGGACTTCGAATTAATATTGAGTAAATTAACGTATTAGGTGTGGAGACAGACGATTCGGAAGAAAATGGTAGACAATCCTCCCACTTCATCAGTTGCTATGTTCTTATGTATTAAACCTGTCTGAACTGGCCACTGGAGACATAAAGCGGCGGTAATTGCATAAAAACACTGTGCCTCAATCCTAAGAAATTGTTATCATTTATATGAAGGGACAGAGGCAAGTCCGCTCTACATCCGTCCACTACAAGAACAATTGCGCATCTAAGAAATGGCGCCACCGAAGCAATAAATAATATTGATTCTCACTGCAATAGGATTGTTCGAAATGAAAAGGACTGCAGCTTCGGGGTGCGTAAACACTCTGAGAGATGGGCGAAGCTGCTGCAGACTACCTTTCGGACGATATTAAAAAACCCCGTTACTCGCCCAACTCTGTACATACAAAACACATTTATAATACAAGAAATAACACTTCTATTCCGTGAGTCATTTGAACGCAGCATGGGCAAAGCATATCTCAGATTGACAACTGGAACTTGACAAAATTTGGTAACTTATCTATTAGTGAAGTTGCCAGTTTTCATAACATTTTGGTACACTACTCCACATGAATGCCAAATACAACTTGTCTCTTTTCTCCAATCTTACACCTACCCACTGGTATGGAATTACATATTACAGGAAGTGGTTGCCATTAGCAGCTATGCATTTTGTTCGAATCGTTCTTTAATGTTGTCAACTAACAATACACAAATAAAAACAATTACTGTCTCCGATTACAGTGATGGTTAGTTGGTGTGTCACAGTAACAATGGAACACTGATTAATGCGATTTGAGAAAAGAGTGGGGGCTCAGAACTTGGATTTAAGAGGGGGCTGTAGAAGACTGTGTAAAGGGAAGCTACAAAATGTTTACTGTTTACCTTACATTAACGTTATGACAAACCCACGGCAGATTCGATACAGGAGGCATGTAGCTAGCAGGAGTAGGCTGAGAAATGCATGCACAGTTTTGATTGGAAAACTTTATCAGAAAATACCGACCTAGAGTTTGAAGATATATATATATATATATATATGAGACTAATACCTATATTAAAACATGTTTTAAAGGAACAGGATGCCGTATCCTGTCCTCCGCAAGTCCATAACCCCATACTTAATTTATTTAGAATCCATTTAAATATTATCTTCCCACGTACGTCTAGGTCAAATTAACTCATGTCCTTAGCTCCACCGACAACACTCATCTTTTCCACGTTATACTACAGGTATTGTGCACATAGTTCTCGATTTCACAACCTAAATACTGTGCTGCAAGAGTACACATTACAGAGCTAGTCAATGTGTTAGACAGAAGGAACGCGGAGACCCAGGTTCGATACCAAGCAACTTATGTTTGATTTGTGTTGTACCAAGTGCCAATGAAGCTCCTCTTTCTACCAAGCACTTCAGTTTTCTCCTGCTAGTGTCATCGCGCCAAATAGTCGCAATCCTCCGTACTTACGAACTGTATACGCTCCATATCCGTGCACATTCTATCAGTGTGCAGTTGTTAGTTTACTATACCAGTGTGAATACTACGTACTCATATTTCATTCATCTACAACCGACGCTGTCTAATCTTAGCAACTAACAGCGTCGTACAACAAAACCTAACGGAACGAAATACGATAATCGTTTAAGGAAGACAATATATACGAAAGCAACAATATGACACAATTAACTTAACTTCCATGGTGCCCACCCTCAAATTTTCTCTATCATACTTAAAACAAGCCAAAACTCCATTCATAATATTTCGATACCATTGATAAGAAACATTAAACAACAGCAATTAGGGACGTCATTCAACTCATAGGCCTTCAAACCTGTGCTTCGGCAAGAATAAAGTTTTTCTCCCCTCTTAAAATCAAGCGACTGAATTCTGACATAGAGCAGTACCAAGAGGCATGCAAAATACGTATCACAGTCGAAAATATAAATTCAGTTCTAGTAAAAAGTTCGACAGGGAAGAGCGACTATTATACACACTGTCACTTTGATACATTCTGAACAAACAGACCTTAAGTCAACACTAGGCTGCATGGCAGCAAAGGGTCGTGAGGGCAGGTTAGTCTACGGGCCAGCGTGCTTTGTTTAACAAATACTTATGCCAACATCAGAAGGGAAGACAGAGAGGGAGGGCAAGACAATGGGAAAGACAAAGAAAACGAAAGAGGAAACGGACGGGCGGAAAGACAGACGGATGGACGGACGGACAGAGACAGATGGACGGACGGACAGAGACGCACGGACAGACAGACGGACGGACAGGCAGACGGACGTACAGGCAGATGGACGGACAGGCAGACAGACGGACGGACGGACGGACAGAGACGGACGGAGACAGAAAGACGGACACGGACAGACGGATAGACGCATGGACGAACAGACAGATAGACAGACAGAGACAGAGAGACAAACACTGACAGACAGACAGACAGACATACAGAAAGACAGACAGACATACAGAAAGACAGACAGACAGAGAGATAGATAGATAGATAGATAGATAGATAGATAGATAGATAGATAGATAGATAGATAGATAGATAGATAGATAGACAGACACAAGGAAAAACACACGAACGTGAGGAAAAGAATACAGAATAAAGAAACTAAAGGCAAGAAGGATCAAAAGAACGGGGAAACACAGAAATACATAAATGATGTGTTTAAACGAAAATATGGGGAAAATAGAGAAAGAAGGACAAAATGGAAGTAAAGGAAGAAAATAAAGAAACTAAAGCATGGCTCAGAAGGTAAATACTGGGAACATAAGCATATGAGTTCGTAATAGCAACAGCCCTTCTGTGAGGTAGCTCAGTAACCACGATCGGGCGGATAAACTGCATTAAGCTCTCAGCTACAAAGTGGGACGCTGTAATCTCATTTTGACGAAGGACCACTCGTCGCAATGGGCTTTCGTTCTGTTGCCACAAACTGCTGTGCAAATACAACCTCGAAATGACAATCCCTACATACTGTATCCCCTGCCACAGTCACGTGAGGACAGGATACGCAAGTGTATCACCCGTGGAGACAAACAAAATAATACTCTGTTTGAGATGTGCCTCAAGGCCTGGACTGATTATTCATGCATTAATACTGCGAGGCAAATGATGCAGAATTGGAGTATTTAGGAGTTCTACAGACTTGGCGCAATGTAAAGTTCCGCGGGCTATGCATGCCACATGAAACGATTTTTTAACATATCTCCAGGAATAAATCATCCGTTATCATGGGAACAGGTAAGGATTAAGGACGTTTCATACGACAAACATGGTAATGCGAGGATAAAAAATACAAGCAAGATTAACAGTTTTACAATTTCTACTCCTCAACTACTATTTTTAGGATAATTAAATCGAGGAAAACGATACATTATAACTAGCATACAAGAGATAAGAAATGCATAACAAAATTCTACTCGGCAAATACCAAGAGAAAAGTCCACTTCAAAAACTAGTTATAGACCGGACATTATATTTTCACTGGCCTTAAAGCTGGGGTGTGAGAACATGGACTGAATACTTCTAGTTACAACAGGGACTGGTGACGAAAACTTCATACAACAGCGACAAATCTTAGTGTTTCACAGGAGGTGGGAAGCTCCTTAACAAACCGAGCGCTTAGTGGCTTCAGGAGTAAAGTTCTGCTCCAGGGACTGAGCAATAATTCGATTATGGTATGTGATTAGGCCTTCACTTATGTCCCAAGCCCTCAGCCAGAACTGCAATTACACAGACTGACGTTCGAGACAAGGGAGAGTAGTTCAAGCCGCAGACAAGCAGACAGCGTGGACCATATTGGGGATATCGTAGCATTCCCGTCTGCATATCAGCAGTAATATTTGATTTCAGGTTCAGACTGAATTTCCCTTGAGGAATCACGTTGTTTGAAACACACCAAACTAACAAACGGTGTTTAGGTTTGATTACCCACTCTTCAGAAAACAGTTTATATATGACTACCGTAATAAAATGTTGACTCCAACAAATACGGGAAAACTTTTAAAAATCGTATTTTGGAATCACGCATGAAGAAGATCAACTTCACATCAAAACAGATAATGAAATTCAGACAACTACCGACAAAGGCGAAAGACAAACTCGGCATCTACTCTCCACTGTTCGGAAAAATGTAATGAGACAGAATGGCGGTGGTGGATGCGGAAGAATTGTTCATTTTTTATTCCTGGTGCTGCGTTAAGCCAAGCCTTTATGGAACTGCGGTCACTAAAGGCCCCGTTGTTCGTTCCCTGGATGACAGACGAATTTGCAGCACTGGTGGAAGGATAATTACAGGAGAAAACTTACGTCCTCGGAGCAATCCCTGTCCTAATGCTTCCTTGTCCAACACAAATCTCACATGGACTGCCCTGGGAGTATTAAGGGGACAAGTGTAACTTTCAGTGACAAATGATTAGAAATCAATGTGCTAATGTCCCTGTGGTGGGCCTGTGAATCTGTATAATTCATCGTATCCTACCAAATCACATATATTTCACAGTTCAATACAGTGATTCTTATGCTAGATGAAATCAGTTAAAGTTATAAAGAAACAAATGTAAAGCGGCCAACGTGTAGGCCAGGGTTCTGAAAATGTCTGCTGCCTACTTCAAAGTACTTTACGTGGTATTCGCTAACTAAAAAAATACAAAATGCAGATGGCATTCAAACGTGGTACCTCTCAGTACCAAACGATGAACAGTTAGATAATGAATTTAACATACATTACGTTGTAAAGATCCGGTCCGTACCGACCCAGTAAACACAACCCGTTTCCATTACAAAGTCCAATCGGTGAAATTTGTGAACTTTGTTGTGAGAAAGATACCAAAGTCGTTAAGTATAAATTATGAGCAAAATGTGGGATTTTTGAACGTGAAACCAGCTGGTCCGTATAGTAACCACCGAGGTTTAAATGGCTACTTACAGCGGTGCGCAAATCCCGGGCACATGGAAGACCAGGAGATAAATTTTCTGCGGTGGCGCCAAATATTTTCAGCACAATTATTGCACCTTATCCCTTCAGCGTTAAGTCCACACACGGCCAGCAGAAGGAGCAAGATGACTGAGGTTTCAGGTCGCTCCAGAAACGTGGGCCCTAAGTACGGAACTTGAGTCATGTTACGAGAATATGTAGGTGGAACCTAGATTCTTGTAAACCTTTTGCAGCCTTTGTTAAAAGTACTTATATTTGCTCAACTGTTGACAGTTTTGTCCCAAATCTATTTCACGTTCTTCAGAGCAGTCAGTCTATGGCAATTTCAGATCTCGCTCACTTGAACTGCCTATCCACCTTGACTACACTCAGAGCAAATAAGGGGAACCTTTTATTAAAATTAAAAATCCTTCACTTTCCACGTACTAGTAATCACATTTCACTGCCCTTAATTACGAACATCTTATGTGCAGAGTGGAATCCTCCATCAAAGTTCAAACATTCACATGTTCCCCTCTCGTTTTAAAAGACGTTGGCGCAGCACAGAGACTAGCTTTTCGCCAAGACTCACAGGTCACGTTCCTATCGAAATATTATACTAGGTAACATTTTGAATCACCGTAATGAACTTCGTTCCTAAATTCTGTGCTTTCTTTAACTTGCCAGCTAGCTAAATCTTTAATCCTACGAGCTAATACGAATCAAAATGCTATTTTAATGTAGTAACACGCCATATAATGGACGTAAACTTAATGCATTTTTTCTGAAGAATGTATTAATGTATTAATTTCTGCTATGGTACAAAGACACCCAGCCGAACTTCAACAACATCCGAGGTCTACCTAAGGTACGTTTATTTTAATTAATAACGTTCAAAATACAAATAAAAGTGCTTACATCCAACTGTCTCCGTTTCTCTCAGTCTGGTTGGTATGCCATCAAAATCTGTGTCTTACGCTATTGTTTTGCTGCGCAACCATTTAGTACAACAACTTAGCACGTTGTCGAGCCACGGCTCCATGTAACAGTAGGACACTGGTCAACGGCAATACACTCCATAAATCATGCAATCACTGGAATGCTAGTACAGTCTTTTTCCCAAGCTATGCATAAATACATACGCATTCCCTATACATTAACCTTCACGTATGAAGTACGTGTTATCTAAAGTCACTCTTATCACCAAATGCTGTCTTCAAATTAAGAGGAATACTTCTTAGTTTAACGAATATACGCTTAACGGACGACTCTGGAGGAACACTACTCTTCCACCAAACTGGAAGTTAGTGTACTTCAATTGGCCCCATGTTCTGGACATTTATAAGGTCTAGCGAACAAATGAGCTGACTGCAGCAGCCTCACACTTGTTAGACACGTAGGCATTGGCTCTTATTGAACCCACGTTCCTTCGTTTGATTCAAGGCTCGAAAATCACACCCATTACGTGAATCAGAACACAGATGAATAAAATGGAAATGATCTGGATTTGCATACGAATGACCTAGCACAAACCCTCCACTTCAATAGTCTAAATGTAAGTACTTTAAATTGAAAGTGCACACACCATGACCGCGCCTTCTAGAAGAACGATAACACTAGAAGCTGTCTTTCAATGTGCGACGAACTGAGCAGATTACAAGCACCACCTGCAGCCTTCAACATACATCCAGTTTTATGCAACTGAATTTACTTGACGTCTGTTTCTTTTCAGAGCATTCTGTATGACTACAGTCTCATGTCCGCATAAACTGTTTCACTTAGTGAACAAAATCTTCAAAACTCTCACGAAAGCTCTCTCGTGACGTACAACTGAGAGCGCTACAATAGTAGTAAGGCTCCCCAGACCTGTAAACTGGACGTACCGATTCGAATCTCCACTGGGGTTATAGGCCACGTTCAATAGAGTTACTTCCCTCATTCTTTGCAGCGGAATACGTCAGTGTCGTTAAACATGCCACGCTGCTATCGCATTCTACTGTGGAATGACGAACATTCACACTGCATTCCATACCGTTCAAATGCCTATCATTATTGCAAGTTACAAACCATCAAATAGCAGCATTTCATAAGGTATTAGCTTTTTGTCAAGCGCCTTACATGTTTCGACCGAATCCTTTCATCATCAGAAAGTTCTCTTCCGAACACACGTACCTACAAATGTTTGCAAGTTACAACACAGGAACTTGTTAACCACAAGAATCTCACAATTCAGTAAGATTACGAAGCACCTACAAGTACGTCTACAGAAACTTACATCAGCCCTTTACCAACACACAGCGTTTGTTTTCATAATAAAATAAAGAGGAGGTCACAAATGTAAAAAAAAAAAAAAAAAAAAAAGTAAAAAAAAAAAAAACAAAACTAAAATTCTATATCAATTAAAAAAAAACACAAATAAAAATAAAAAAATAATAAAAATTTTTAA
>Ga0123352_10016099_pt1 | contig 11907 bp, 9 predicted proteins | sample TergutLab28metaG_FD_89700 | JGI IMG/M metagenome (GOLD analysis project Ga0123352, IMG submission 89700) | Labiotermes labralis P1 segment gut microbial communities from Petit-Saut dam, French Guiana - Lab288 P1 | ecosystem: Host-associated > Arthropoda: Insects > Digestive system > Gut ...
AGCATGAACTAATAAGCAAAATTTTTGGAACAACAAAGAAAAATTCTGTTATTCTAATTTTAGATAACCGCTTATCGAATATAGAAAAAGAAGATGAAATATTAGAAGCATTCGTTAGCATTTTAAATTATGTATCCCAAGTAGGATTTGATGTGTCTATAGCAGCTATCGGACTTCCAGTATCTTATGGGGACTTTTCTTTTCTTTACCGACAAGTTTCAAGTATTTCTTTTGTTTCTAAAGACTTTGCCATATATTTAAAAGATTTCATAAAAATGCAGACAGAAGCAGATAACTTAATAATATTCACACAAGATCTAACAGATGCACTTATAGCTAAAGCACAGGTCACACAAAATAACGTGCTTATTTACTATACAAATAGGTCCACTAAAACTGAATGGGCAAACGCAAAACACATAGGGGAGATATTACATGAATTTACGTAATAACTTAATAGAATTATTTTTTTTCTTAGCTGTAGGCACATTATTCACGCTTTCTCTAATAATGGGAATCGTTAGCACTACAGAATTTAATTATAGTATAACAAATATTGCAATACAAATATTTTTAACACTGCTTGCATTAAAAATAGTCTTTTGGAATAAATGGACTTTTTTAATAGCTACATCTATTCTAATAGTTGCAGCAAGCATGATAATTTTTGAATATTTTACCGCTTCTTATTATGAATATGAATATACTACAATCGCTATATCTAGGGAATTAATACAGCAAACTTTTTTATATTTATCTGGCTTTGTAGCTTATAATCCTACCTATGAATTGCTAATAACTTGGACTTTAATTGGTTCAATGTCTTTATTTGTTTTCATATTTGGGTCTGTTGTTTTTAATTTTTTTATTTTATTCACCTTCGGAGCTGCACTCTATGCAACGATATTATCTAGCCCATTTTTTGATTTTTATATAGCGTTCTATATTTTTATAGCAGCTTCCACAGCATTTTTAATAAAATATTTAAATGGAAAAACGTTAAAAAACAGATCTCCATTTGCTTTATATACAATTCCTATTACAGCTATCGCCATGTTTATAGCAATAAATATTCCAACTCCAAGAGAAGGATTTGCAGGAGAAGCAGCAGATAATCTTTTCGTCCGCCCATTTAATTTCATAAATGAAACTCTTTATGATGCTTTTAGACCAATGTATTTTTCTCTTTCACAAACAGGATTTGGAAGCGGAGACGCAAGAAGGCTAGGCGGAAATGTCACCCCAAATTATAGTGTAGTTATGCGTGTTTCAAGCGATAGAGAGGTGTTATATTTAACAGGTGCTATTCTTGACACATATACTGGCTACTCATGGTTAAATACTTTTGCAGAAGAAGAACCTCAGCTCATTCTTGAGGGCGATCATTTATGGAATAGTAATCTGAACAATGATCCTGCTGCAACAATACACGAAAGATTATCTTCACTTACTTTTATATATTTAACTTCTGATTATTCTTACCACGAATTTGCAGAAAATTTTTTCACTTTTGATATACCATATATAAATGAAAATGATGTTCATCTCCATATTCTTAGTCCACAAACATCATTTAGTACTTTACTAATAGATACTCACAGTCATTCTACAATGTCTGTTTTTTACAATGGAATATTATGGAATTACATCGCAACAGAGTTTAACATACAAACAAATAAAATAGGAACATTAACTGCAACAGAAAGAATTCCAAGAGAATACACATATACAATCGAACACATTGATTTGGATGGTATAAATTTTTCAAATCTTCTACAAAGAAGTTATAGGGGTCTATTTGAAGATTTAAAGGATGTTCTACTAAACTTAGAGTCATCTGTAGAAGATTCCCCAGATATTTGGATTTATCCTTTTACTGATTGGACAGCTATGAATATTTTATACTCTAATATAAACAATATTATAGAGCAATTAGATAATTATTTTGTTCCTAGAAGAGACTTTATAAATGAACATTTCACACAGCTTCCAGAGCATTTTCCACAAAGAGTTATAGATTTAGCATTTCATATAACTGATGGGGCAGAAAGCAATTATGAACGTGCAAGAATGCTAGAAGCTTACCTTCGCCATCACTTTACGTATACGCTTACACCAGGAAATTTGCCACATGGAGTAGATTTCGTTGAACACTTTTTGTTCTATTTACAACAAGGCTACTGTGTGCATTATGCAACAGCATTTGTAACAATGGCAAGAGCATTAGGAATGCCAACAAGATATGTAGAAGGCTTTATAGCTGGTGGAATGGGTTCTGGCGAATTTTTCTATGTAAGAAATAGACAAGGTCATGCTTGGGCAGAAGTTTACTTCGAAGGCATAGGTTGGCATAGATTTGACCCAACACCACCTTCTGAAACTTTTGGTGTAATGTTTGCAAGCCCTACAAACTCTGAAAGTTTAGAAGGTGGACATTCAGGATTAACACATGAAGAATTCCTAGCATTTTGGGAGGAATTTGAATATGCCCCACGAAATTTCAACTTAGGCTTTGATGAAGAATTCTACCAAGACGAGGACTTTATCCCAACAGCACTCCTACGATCAGGAGAGCCTGTAGCTCATACGGGGGAAGAAATCCAAATAGCAGATATAGGTATAGATGTTGCAGAAATCGTCTTAGATTCAACTTTAATAGTTTTAGTAATACTAGCTGTTTTAATAATTCTAAGAATTTCAACAGTGATACTAAAGCACTATAGAAATCTCAAAAAACCTAATAACGAATCCGTTATATATATTTTTACACAAATAGTAGAAAGGCTAAAATTTTTAGACTACGAAATAAGACCAAATGAAACAGCCCTAGATTTCACAAAAAGAATAGGCAGAAGATTCGATTTTGAAAACAAATCATTAACTATGACAGATATCGCAAACATTTACCAAAAAGCTATGTATAGCCCTCATACCTTAACTGAGGAAGAGCGGAAAATATGTGAAAACACACTAAAAAGTATAGAAAAACAGATTATACGATATACGAATAAGCCAAAATACTTTATAAAAAGATATGTTTTGGCGAAATAAAAAACTTAAAACACTTTAGGCTGTCGACAATTGAAAAGTCAACAGCCTAAAACTTTTTATAAAAATAATAAAAAATATCTCTTGATTTATTTTGCCGCATATGGTAAAATGATGTAAGTAGGGTACTAAATGAAAAAATTTACTAATATGATCAGAATAAAAGGAGACGATGAAAAGGCGATGAAACAATTTAAATACACTATTAGGGATCCATTAGGAATACACGCTAGGCCAGCAGGCTTGCTAGTCAAAGAGGTTAGTAAATTTAGCTCAAAAATCACAATAGCTAATGAAGAAAAAACAGTTGATGCTAAAAAAATCTTTAGTATTATGCAGTTAGCAGTTAAACAAGGGCAAACAGTCACGATAACTATAGAAGGAGATGATGAAGGCGAAGCTCTACAAGCATTAGAAGAATTTATGGAGAAAACCTGGTAGTTTAAGGAGGTAAACAATGATAACCTTAAAAGGTGTGGGAGTTTCTGATGGTGTAACCTTCGGTGAAATTTTTTTCTATAATAAGAACCAAAATAAAATTGAAAAACATAGAATTGAAAATGTAGAAAAAGAAGTTGAAAAATACGAAAAAGCAAAAGAAACTGCACTTGAGCAATTGCAAAGCTTGTATGATAAGACTTTAGAAAATATTAATGAAGATGCTGCAATGATATTTGAAGTACACCAATTAATGCTAAATGATGGCGATTACAACGATAATATAGTGAATATAATAACAAATGAAAAATTAAATGCTGAACACGCTGTTTCAACTACTAAAGAGTTATTCACAAAGCTTTTTTCAGAAATGGATGATGAATACATGCAAGAACGTGCGACTGATGTTCATGATATTTCTGAAAGGGTTATAAATATTCTTATGGGCACACGACAAACAGTTGAGTTTAGCAAATCCATTATACTAGCAACTGATGATTTAGCACCGAGTGAGACAATCCAGTTAGATAAAGAAAAGTTGCTAGCCTTTGTAACTATAGAAGGCTCTATAAATTCGCATACGGCTATTTTAGCACGTTTATTAAATATCCCTGCTATTGTTGGCGTGGGGAGCGATTTTAAAAAAGAATTCAGCGGAAAACAAGCTATAATCGACGGTTTCACAGGTGAAATTTATATAGAGCCAGATAAGAATACTAAAGCTAAAATGAAACAAAAAGCTAATGAGCATTCTAGAGCAAGAGAATTATTGGAAACCCTTAAAGGATGCGAAAATGTCACTTTAGATGGTAGGAAAATAGATATATTCGCAAATGTGAGCGGCGTTGATGGTATAAATAGAGTTTTAGAAAATGACGCAGGTGGTATAGGCTTATTCCGCAGTGAATTTTTATACCTACAATCGGACACTTACCCAACCGAAGAAGAACAATTTAATGCTTATAAAACAGTGGCACAGGGGTTAAACGGCAAAAAAGTAGTTATAAGAACTTTAGATATAGGTGCAGATAAGCAAATAGATTATTTCAATTTGCCATCAGAAGAAAATCCTGCACTTGGTCTACGGGCAATACGTATATGTCTAGAAAGACCTGATATTTTCAAAACTCAACTAAGGGCAATTTTTAGGGCAAGTGCTTTTGGAAATGTGGCAATTATGTTTCCTATGATTATATCAGTTGAGGAAGTTGTAGAAATAAAACAAATTGCCACCGAAGTCAAGCAAGAGCTTAGAAGCCAAAACATAGAATTTTCAGATAGTGTTGAAATAGGCATTATGATAGAAACACCAGCTTCAGTAATGATAAGTGACATACTTGCAAAAGAAGTTGACTTTTTCAGCATAGGCACTAATGATTTATTTCAATATACATTAGCAATTGATAGGCAAAATCTTTCTTTAGATAGATTTTATAACCCTCACCACCCTGCTATATTAAGAATGATAAAAATGGTAGCAGAGAATGCCCATAAAGAAGGGAAATGGATAGGCATATGTGGTGAATTAGCCTCAGATTTAGACTTGACTGAGGAATTTCTAAAAATCGGTATAGATAAACTTTCCGTGTCCCCAAGCTACGTACTACCTTTACGTGAGAAGGTTCGTAGTTTGAATATAAAATGAAATAATTTGAGGAGGTAATAGTGAAACACGAAAAATTAAAAGAAATGGAATATATTAGCATCGGATCTCCTCTGACAGGAAATATTGTTCCTTTATCAGAAGTTGAAGATGCTGCTTTTTCTCAGATGATGCTTGGAAAAGGAGCTGCGATTGAACCTACGATTGGAAAAGTTGTAGCCCCTGTAGATGGTATCTTAACAACACTTTTCAAAACGAAACATGCTATTGGTATTGAAGCTGCAAATGGAGTTGACATTTTGGTTCACATTGGCTTAGATACCATTAACTTAGAAGGCAAATATTTCAAAGCAAAAGTTAAGCAAGGAGACAAAATTAAGGTTGGTCAAACATTGATAGAGTTTGATTTAAAAGGAATCAAAAAAGCAGGCTATTCATTGGTGACACCTGTTATCATTACTAATACAGATGATTATGCAGATGTAATAGAAACAGACCAAAGAACAGTCAATTTTGGAGATGTGTTAATTAAAATTTTAAGAGGTGACGTATTATGAAAGACTTGAAACAAGATGTAAAAAAAGTAATACAAGGAGTCGGCGGTTCAGAAAATATAGCAACAGTTACTCACTGTGCGACTCGATTACGATTTGTCTTAAAAAATCCTTCCAAAGCAAATAAAGAAGAAATAGAAGCCATAGCTTCTGTAAAAGGCACATTTACACAAGCTGGACAATTCCAAGTTATAATTGGTAACGATGTATCTAAATTTTATACCGAACTTATAAAAGAAGCTGGTATATCTGTATCTAGTAAAGAAGATGTTAAAGAAGCAGCAAAGCAAAATATGTCTTTTTTACAAAGGTTAATTGGGAATCTTGGTGAAATCTTCGCCCCACTTATACCTGCTCTTGTAGTCGGTGGTCTTATCCTTGGTTTTCGTAATGTATTATCAGATATATTACTGATGAACGGAGGTACACAATCTATTGTAGAAGTATCCCAGTTTTGGGCAGGTATTCATCATTTTCTTTGGATATTAGGGGAAGCTATATTCCATTTTTTGCCTGTTGGTATTGTTTGGTCTATAACACGAAAAATGGGCACAACACAGATACTTGGTATTGTCCTCGGTCTTACTCTCGTTTCACCTCAGTTATTTAATGCGTGGGGTGTTGCAGGACACTTAGCAACTGGGGGCACACTACCATATTGGGATTTTGGCTTCTTTAGAATAGATATGATAGGATATCAAGCACAAGTTATACCTGCCATATTGGCTGGTTTTACCCTTGTATATTTAGAGAAATTTTTCCGCAAAATCACTCCAGAGTATATCTCAATGATAGTTGTTCCATTTTTTGCTCTAATACCAGCTGTTTTAGTTGCTCATGTTGTACTTGGCCCAATAGGTTGGTGGATAGGCTCTGGAATATCTACAGTAGTTTACGCAGGTTTAACGAGTTCACTGAACTGGCTACTTGCTGCTGTTTTCGGATTCCTATATGCTCCAATTGTTATAACAGGCTTGCATCACATGACAAATGCAATTGATTTAGAGCTAATGGCTCAATTTGGTGGTACAATGTTATGGCCAATGATAGCATTATCTAATATTGCCCAAGGTTCTGCAGTTGTTGGCATAATAATACACAACCGTAAGAATAAAGAAAAAGAAGGGGAAAAGCAAGTTTCTATACCTGCTGCTATTTCCTGTTACCTTGGGGTTACTGAACCCGCTATGTTTGGTATTAATCTTAAGTATGGATTCCCGTTTATATGTGCTATAATCGGTTCTGCTATAGCTGCCGTTATATCTGTTGGTTTCGGTGTAATGGCAAACTCTATAGGGGTAGGCGGTCTACCAGGCATACTTTCCATACAGGGTCAATATATGATAATATTCACAATATGTATGATTATAGCAATAGCTGTACCAATTGCACTTACACTTATAGCGGCTAAGAGATTTATAAAATGATAGATTTCAGAAAACTAACAGTTTATCAAATATATCCAAAAAGCTTTAAGGATAGTGATGGGGATGGTCTAGGAGATTTACAAGGCATTATAGAAAAATTAGACTATATAGAGGAATTGGGTGTTAATTGTATATGGTTAACACCCATATACCCTTCTCCACAAAAAGATAATGGTTATGATGTAGCAGACTATACAGCTATAGATCCAAGGTATGGAACTATGGATGATTTTGACCACCTAGTAACACAGTGCAAAAAGAGAGATATTATTATAATGTTAGATATGGTTTTTAACCATACCTCTGACCAGCACCCTTGGTTTCAAAAAGCTATAACAGATAAAAAAAATAAAGATTATAAAAATTATTATATTTTTAAAGTTAGTGATTCTGAAGAGCCTACCAATTGGATTTCTAAATTCGGCGGTAGTACATGGGAAAAGATAAATGAAAATGAATACTATCTACATCTTTTTGATAAAACGCAACCAGATTTAAACTGGGAGAATCCACAGCTACGTCAAGAAATATATAACATAATGGAGTTTTGGCTAAAAAAAGGGATACGTAGCTTTCGTTTTGATGTCATAAATCTTATATCCAAACCAGAAATATATGTAGATGATCATATAGGAGATGGGCGAAGATTTTATACAGATGGCCCAAAGATACACGAATATTTAAAAGAGTTACACAAAAACACCTTCGGTAAATATGAAAACACGGTAACAGTTGGTGAAATGAGCTCTACAACCATAGATAACTGTATAAAATATAGCAATCCAGAAGAAAAAGAATTAGATATGACCTTTAGTTTTCACCATCTAAAAGTAGACTATGAAAATGGCGATAAGTGGTCAGACATGGCATTTGATTTCTTGCAACTAAAAAAAATCCTTATAGATTGGCAAATAGGTATGGAACAAGGCGGAGGGCACAATGCATTATTTTGGTGTAACCATGATCAGCCACGTATAGTAAGCCGTTTTGGTAATGATATAGTATACAGGGTAGAAAGTGCAAAAATGCTTGCTACAGCTATGCATATGTTAAAAGGTACGCCATATGTTTATCAAGGTGAAGAAATAGGAATGACTAACCCTAATTTTACATCTATAGATCGATATAGAGATGTAGAAAGTATTAATTATTACGCTATTCTTAAACAACAAGGTAAAAGTGATGAAGAAATATTGAAGATACTTAGGACAAAATCAAGAGACAATAGTAGAACACCCGTTCAGTGGAACAGTACCAAAAATTCAGGTTTTACAACAGGTACACCGTGGATAGATACGGCGGATAATTATACACATATTAATGTGGTACAAGCTTTAGAAGATGAAAACTCTGTTTTCTATCATTATAAAAAATTAATAAAATTACGCAAAGATATGGATATTATATCGTATGGTCGTTTTGAACCTATATTAGAAAATCACAATCAAATTTTTGCCTATTTAAGAAAGCATAAAAATGAAGAACTGCTTGTTGTGAACAATTTTTATAAGAAAGATGTAGAGCTAGATACTTTATTAGATACCTTTAAAGAGGGAGAGATTATAATATCTAATTATGATAATGTCTTATGGAAAAATACATTGAAGTTGCGCCCATATGAATCGTTTGTTATAAAAAGCAGAAACAGAAATACAGTAATATAACTTCAAAATCGCAACAGTCATCGTCTGAAAATCATCTTGAGACGTGATGATTTCAGACTCAACTGTTACTGTTTTTCAGTAATATGACTATAAATGATGCTTCTGTTTCTGCCTTTTTCACAAGTGAATAATCTGAAGAGATTCACTACTTTAAAAATCCTTATTTTTCTTCACTTTTTGAAAGTGTAACAATTGCAAAAGGTTTAGTCGAAGTATAATGCCAATAGTCCCCTATTCTAGTAGGATATTCTATTTTTTTCAGAATATCTACCTCTTTTTTTATAAAATCTTTACGGACTTTATCAAGATCTTCCTTTTCATTTGGATAGACATTACTATGATAAAATGCAGCTTCTTTAAGTGGCAAAATTACTAAAAGTTCTCCTCTATCTTCTGAAATAACCTCTCTTGCTTTATCAACTGTTTCTTTGAATAAGTTTTGAGTTTCTTCTCTAGCTTTAGGAGTAGGCTTAGCATAAAACTTTGAATATAACAAATTTTCAATAAAGTTTAGATATGCCGCTGATAGATTATCAGCTTTCAAACTTTCCTTGACTGGATAAGTCCCATAACTTGCTTCTATTGCTTTTAAAATTGTATTCGCTTGTTTGTAGTTTTTAGATAAAGTAATACCATGAATTAACAATAACCTATTATAAGGGCTTTCAAATAATTCAATTTTCTTACCAAATTCTAAATTTTCAAACATAGGAAGAGCTTTTTCATAAGCAGATTTTAAATTATCATTTAAAATGTAATCAATCAAAGCTTTAAGTATGTGGATTGTATTTTCTATATGCTTATGTTCATTATCTTCATTGTTAGCTAGATAGTTTTCACAGTCAATTTGTAAAGATTTCATTTTCTCTACATCATGATTATCTCCCAAGCTAATAAAATGACCTCGTAATTCAAATATTAACTCATCATTTGATTTTACTTTCAAAAACTCATTTTTTTTAGATATTATAAGCCTTTGATAACTCTCCAACATTTGTCGTGTGTCTTCAAGAGTTTTAAAATCTTTCAAATTACTAATATCGATTGATATTTTCTCCATTAATCCATATCTTATATTTGACCTTTTATCATTGTGGATTTTAATTATAAATCCATGACCCCTTATAGTTTCTATAAACACTGTACTATTAGTGGCAGCTAGTTTTCGTCTCAACCTTTTCACAGTATCATCAGTTGCTCTAGTTTCTATTTCATTATTGTAACCCCATATATTACAAAGCAACTCATTTCTTGATATTGCTTTTCCTTCATTTTTTAAAAGATAGTGTAACACATCAAATTCATTTCTAGTTAACTTTAATTCCATTTTATCACAGCGAACTGCTCTACTATTAGTACATAGTACAATGTCCCCAAAATCAATTAAATCATCTTTTTTTCTTCATATTTCATTAGATAATCTCCTTTATTAAATCATTATGGGTATATTGTAACTCAATTTTAAACAATTGTAAAGATTTAAATTCATTATTCTGCAATTATTCTGCAAATTTGCATTGATTTCACTTCAATTTTTGTTATTATATTTCTATATATAAAAAAACATACTTTATAAGAGGAAAATCTTAAAAGTATGTTTATATCAACAATATGAATAAAAACATAAAGTGTTTTTTCCACCATTACCAAGCCTGCAACATAGTAAATCTAAATTGAGCAGGACTAGAAACAACTCTTGCCTCCATTCTTATAGAACCACCAGCACCTCTAGGCAAATTTCTTGCTACAATTCCATCCCCTGGCAATACACTTCTTTGTGCAAGTACTTGTCTTCCACCTGTAATACGAAGTTCTACAGAACGATTAGGACTTTGAACAGAACTACCAAAGAATAAATCATTAATTCCACCAATAGTAGGATTAGAAAAATTACCTATTAACGTCCATTGTGTGCCTACATTCATCCAAGGGCTTAAATCAGGGAAAGGCATAGAAAAAGGCATAACTTCAATTAAATGTCTAATAGAATTGTTATGAGCTTGACTAATCCTTTCTTGAACAATTAATGGATCATCTAATTTTTTCGCTCTTTCTTCACCAACAACCCACTCAAAATCTATAGGAGCTTCAAAGTTTTCTTCTAAAAAGTCTTGAAAACTCATAACTTCTGTTCTTTCCACAATTTCAAATTCCTCAAAATCATTTAAAACCACTTCTGATAAAATGAAATCTTCAGACCATATCACAGAAATTTCATCTTTAGAAAATAACTCTTCTGAATAAAAAAATTCTTCGATATTGAAGTATTCAATATTTTCCATATTTTCAAAAGAAGTAATTGTACCTGTAAATCTTTCACTTGCATTAAAAGTTATTGTACTAAGTGTCATTAATACTACTAAAAATGCCACTGCTATTCTTTTTACTTTGTTTTTCCTTGTTAAATTTTTCATTAATATTCTCTCTATTTAAAACCTATAGTACATTCAAGCTTTAATATGTTATTTGTTTCCTCAGCTGATAAAAACACTTTTATTATATCACAAATTTGTATATTTGTCAACAATTATTTTCAAATAATAATTAAGAATATTATAAATTTTTCGACATCTTTTTCGAGGAATTAAAAAACATACTTTAATAAGAGAAAAATTTCAAAAGTATGTTTATATCAACAATCTGAATAGAAACATGAAGTGTTTTAGCCCCAAATTATCTCAGCTTTACCCATATCCCTTAAATAAGCATTAATTTTACTATAAGGCTTACTTCCAAAAAATCCACGGTGTGCTGAAAGTGGACTTGGGTGAACCCCTGTGATAAGTTTGTGGTGTTTATTTGTGATTAAAGAGGTCTTTTTCTTTGCGTCAGAACCCCATAAAACGAAAATTACAGAATCTTCACGATTATTTAATTTTGATATAACACAATCAGTGAAACTTTCCCATCCTTGCCCACGATGCGAACCAGCCTCAGAAGCTCTAACAGTAAGCACTGTATTAAGCATTAAAATGCCTTGATTAGCCCAGTCTGTAAGATTTTGATTTGTTCTGATAATTCCTATATCACCTTGAAGCTCTTTAAACATATTGCCTAAAGATGGTGGGAATTTAGCATTCTTATCTTCAACAGAAAAACTAAGACCATGAGCCTGCCTTGCACCATGATATGGATCTTGCCCTAAAATGACAACCTTTGTTTCACTAAATCCT
>Ga0123352_10016100_pt1 | contig 11906 bp, 7 predicted proteins | sample TergutLab28metaG_FD_89700 | JGI IMG/M metagenome (GOLD analysis project Ga0123352, IMG submission 89700) | Labiotermes labralis P1 segment gut microbial communities from Petit-Saut dam, French Guiana - Lab288 P1 | ecosystem: Host-associated > Arthropoda: Insects > Digestive system > Gut ...
CCAACACACAACAAATCAAGAGCGAAACGGCCAATGTGGTAGTTCAAGAACATAGCCGCAAACTCCTGAAGGTGGGCAAATTAATGCTCGAAACATGTTGAGTCTCTAAGAAGTAAAATAAAAGTAACAAGTGACATCTAGTTGATTTTTATTCGTCAACATTACCCGATTGGTTACCGTAATGGAGACTGCAGTTGGTTACTTTAAGTTAGAAATAGAAAGTTTATGTTTTATAGTTTAGTCCAACATCAATCTCTGAAGGACTAAAAGGAAGCATTTTAGGTACTTTCGCAAAGTTGCGGGTAGCGGCTGCTATCTTCCTAAGGTTCTGTTGCCCGCCCGACCGCATGACACAACTTACCCTGACTGGAAGGATTTACTTGAAATTTTACTACGAGCATTGTACTAAAAGCTGCGGAAAATTACAAGTTTGGTTAAATTCAACAAAAAATAAGAGGTATTTTACAATAAGAAACATACACATATGACTAATGTTATCATTAACGTTACCACGTTGGCGCTAGACAATCGGTTACGATATACAACAATCGGCAGTAATCCATATCAGTGTTTCTTACTGCATGCGACTTGCATGATGGATAATTAAGGAAAACGTAAATGTGCAACCATATTAGTTAACACTTATTAACTATGCAAAAAAAAAATGAAATTTGGAATTTAGGTAGCTTAAGCGTGTATGTTCAAATTGTGAAGGAAATACTGATTTTTTAAATTCTAAATTACAATATTTTTGAAGGAATAAAAATTTGAGGTTATGTCTAATATTACTGATAATTGTAATGTAGGTATAATAAAGCTAGACAGGTAAGTTCTGCAGAGAATAACTACGTGACAGACAATAATAGTGATATCATTCTGTAAATTGTGTACGATTCGAAACATCAAAACTGTGACCAGAGAAACTTATATGGCTTGATTACCAGCGAAACTTTCGGGGTGAAAGTTTAAGGACTTACCTCAGTACTCCTTTACATTTACAGATGGACACTGAATAATTTGTGTCTGCCCTATTGCGTAATACAAGCACTAGTTAGGTATTTTCCGAACTTAGGATTTTTTTTTTCCTACTTCTACAAGAACTGGGGTAAATACACTTCGGTTCAGAGTGTGTGTAACAGGAAAATTCAATACATTTTTATTTTCCTGCTAAGACTAACAAGTTTAATATTTACTTTTTCACTGCAATTGTTTGTTTATTGAAGTTTAGAAAGCAATGGCCGGATACACAGACGGACGTGTATTGTTAAGTGCGCATATGAATTCCTTCATTCATTTCTTCGCTTTCTTCGTTGTAATGCGTGTTTCAGAACAAGAGACATATATTGTTACTTTTTGCCGTAAAGAAGGTATGAAAGTGCTTCTGTTACAAATAAATTGAGGTTATCTATTAAGTGTCTGAGATTCAATTCGTGAGATCCCATACACAACGTGGCAGTGTACACCATAGCAACGCGCCATACCGACAGTTTACATGTACTCTGATATTCAGACAAAGCGGTATGAAACGCTACGCATGTTCGAGCCCAGCCTCGATATCTATTACCGTTACACTCTAATGACAATGCGCCTAGAAACTGAAGAAAATAAAATACCATTATCGGAATGGAGTGTTATTATTTTCGCTTTTCTTATCTCAGCATTCATTCTTCTTCTGATTCTAAACCTGATCGTAAGAGTCTCTTCCGCTGAAGACAGTACATTATTTTAAAACAGAAAAGCCTTTTCCTTACCTACAACTTGCCTCATTTGGGGACCCAGATCACCGTCATTCAAATTATATTTGATGTTAAGAAGTTAGTAAAGGATTAACTTAGCCCAAAAATGTCAATTAAGCTTACCTGAAACTTGCATTCACATGCCGAATGAATACGTAGAAACTGAAGTGTGCGAGACTGTTGCTTTATCTGTTGCTTAGGTGGGTCTTAAACTTGTCCACTCTGATGGAACAAGATACTTCGGATTAGTATTATTTTAGAAAAACAGCGCCTAAAGAATTTACACGCCTTGATCTGCTAGACTGTAATAAATACGAGGCTGAATTAATTATGGGAAGAGAAACTTCATAGTCTTTACTCATTCTTTAATAACATTAGTGTGGTTTAGTCAATGGGGGATGAAATGAACCGTATCTGAAGCACGCTGTAGCTATGAGCAATGTATTTAGAATTTTTTGTTAGATATTCTCCAGCTATTGATCTCTTTTTCAGGAGATATTTTGTTAAAAAAGTGCTCGCGTGTGGTTAGTGATTATTGTGTTAAGTGTCTGTGGTACGCAATGCCTAGGATTGCGTGCAGCTTGCTGGCAGTATCATGTGAGAATGCGTTATTATGAGTGATCTAAGTACCCATGTAACAGGCCACTCTCACTCGTATCAAGATAAAGCTGCGAAACGACGCACGTTCATATTAGCCCTGCCGCGCAACAAAAGGTTTAACACTCTATAATAATAATTTTGTTTGAAATTCTTTAATAAGTTTGGTCTAAAACTTAGGAAGAATAAAAAAAACTGATGTATTAATGCATTTTTACCTTTTAGCGTGTATAATAGACAAGAAAACGTGGTGGAATCGAATGTGATGAGATTGAATTTAAAGAAATTTAAACCGAAATTTAGAATATGTTCTGCTTAAAATATTTTGTGAATTATAAATTACGTCAACCGCCTCAAACTTAGTGACATTTTGCAATTTATACTTTGCTAATCGACGAACTTAACTCTATATGTGGCTCGGGCAAGATCCAGTGGCGAATTCGTATGAAAGCAGTACGTACTGTACCATAAATGCATGAAGCTTTCCAAATATGTTTCTCTTAAGTGAATTTATTATTTCAGAAATTTCTTAGTTTGTTAAACAATTTCTGATTTGAATGAACGCTATTAAGATTCAGCACTTATTTTCCTTTGAAGGCCTAGCATGTGCGAGCAGAGTTTTAATTTTATTTTGTATTAGTGAGTGCTTATAAATTTTCAAGTTGTGCAGGTTTTGTGAGAGGTTAGGACTACATAAGAATAGAAAATGCCAGGAGAGATGTCATATATACTGAAATGGCTTGAATAAACTGAAAAGTGACTGCAGATTAGAAACGCCGCTACTGGTATAAAGACTTTACATGAAGTGTACAGAACGCAAAGCACAGCGTGGACCTCTATAGCGATATACAGTACGTGTAACAGGGATCTTGAATAAGTTTGGCGATTCTTAAAACTTGCCTCTTGCGGTGACAGTGCCTACTAATGTCTTCTCTAGAGCATTATTCTGTGTCGTGTTGTCAACTGCCTTCTGACCAATAACTACTGTTTTAACGCTGTAATTACCTAGAGAGCAAACATTTGTCTCTCGTAATAAAATGTATCTTTTAAATGCAACCGTTAAGATCAGTCGTGAGAGTATTTTATCGTGCACCGCGCTGCTGTTTTGGTACAGTACCTGACTACATACTGCAGGATCGCTTTGGGAAGTTGTTAGTCACTGGGTTCTTGAAGAAATTCCCCATCTTTTGTTGAAACCGAGCCCTCACTGTGCACGAAAACCTGCCCTTGGTCTCTGCCCGTACTTATTTAATATTATTTAATTTTCCTATCATTTGAAAGGGCTCGATAATAAATTAGCAAGTAATTCCCAGTTTTGCTATAAATGTCCTGATATGAAGAAATTTAACGACAGCACAGTAACGTGTATGGGGTTAAGTGTTATGGTGGAACCAAATATTTTTAGCTTGTAGGTGACTGGAGAGTCGCGTGGGGAAGTAATGTCGTGCTGGAAATTGGGGGAGGGCGTTGCGCGGGGGATGGGCTACCTAACGACACAAAATCACGCCAATATTCATATGCGTCTCAGTTTGGCCGAAAACTCGACATTATTATTATTATTATTATTATTGTGTGCCAGAGAATTAATTTTAAGAATGATTCATTTCGTTTTTACAACAAAATCTTTACCAATAGAAATGCTAGTAACTATTTATTTGGGGCACCAAACGGTAACGGGCTGCTCGGAAGAGGTAAAAGTGGTTTCGAGGAAAGGGTTATAAGAGTGAATAAATATGGTGTGAAAATGTGGAATGGTTTCGTCTGATCCAGAATGAAGTCTACGCCGGGCTGTTGTGAACCTAGATTGAACTTTAAGGATCCATCAAAGCGGAGAAATTATTTACTAGATGAGCGACTGCCAGCTTCTGTAGGGGTATTTTGCTCGCTGGAGGTTCTCAAGCAGAACTTGACGTGTCTAAAACAATGAACAACAAACATAAATATTATTTGTTTCGGGGGGGGAGGGAGAGAATTGTACATTCATGAAATTATGTTTGACTACCTTGCGCTCTAAGAAAGGGACAGAAAAATATTAGGCTTATGAAATCAGTATGCTGTTTGTGTGTCAGTCTGTGTCAACATTGGGTAAATTGATTACTTTCATGAAACATGGAACAAAAGTGACGCCTTCATATAACACGCCAACATCGTAGATTATTAATTTCTTACAGTCGGTAATAAGAACATGGCGGACGTACGAATTTCTAAGGTGGAAATGACACTAGCGACACTTTAGGGTTGTGAAATTATGTCAGGTAATAAGTCTTCGAAAAGTGTTTGACTGTTATTGAAGCAACTAGGCACAAAATGGCGACTTTGCGAAAATTGTATCTCACCTTCGTTTTGATGGCGGTAGCGAATAAACCACTGAGGTTTGCTGCGTGAGATTTGGCACCTAAATAGACCATAAGCTTACTTACAGGCCAAATACAGCATAAATATTGTTTGTAAGCGAACAGTTACAGCTGTGCTAACGATGCTACACTTCTAAACTATAGCTGATAAATTTAAAACATTAGCCTTTAGGTGACATCATTCAGGTTACTCTGTTTCGCACACTTGACAGCAATGAGTCTATTATAATTTTAAGTACGTTATATATATATATATATATAACTTTATATATATATATAATCGTCATCTTCCTCCATGGATTAGGTCCTTTGACATGTTCCGGCATCGACGCATTGCCATCGTTTCCTGGGGCGTCCACGATCTCTTCTTCCTCGAGGTTTGTAGTTAAGGATATATATATATATATATACATAATACATACTTACATACATAAACTTTCCAGCACAACCTGCCTTAGACTTCAAAACTGAATTTATAATATCGATTTTGGAAGGTAATATAAATTGTCGACTATTTCAAAATAGGTGGAAGACGTATTCTTTTGTGTAATTGGTAGAACCAGTTTGCCAATATGTGGAATGTTTAGTGAGTTAACCTGTTATTTATTCTCTTTGAGGGCGTGGAAGTTAAAAAACGGACCTTTCAATACAAAACAGACTTCTACATATTATAGCTGTCTATGATGAAGTTTCAACTTAAAAGAATATAGAGGAAGTGTAAAGGAGGTGCAGTAAGGCTGAATTAGTTGCCGCTTCAGTAGAGAAATAGATCGAGGAAGCTGGAATGTATTGCTGTAAAATGTACTTAAATTTTGCAACAATTTTGCTCGTTTCGTCACGTTATTGCATCTACTTTAAGCATTAACTTCGGTCGCTCTTAATTCCTAAACTAGAAAAGTATCATCTAATTTTACGCGTATCAGGTAAATTTGTTGTCGAGCAATTGTGATGTGCCCAGCGCTGAAACAAAATCTTTGTGACCACTAATTTATAACTTACCACTAAGTGAAACCAGCTTTGACACCATGCTTGATAACAAGGGACACGGGCTTCTAGCAAGAGGTAATATAAAATCTGGTGCCATGGTAAGATAAATGGATACGTTTTGGTGGGGACTATACAAAATGTTGGCGTTATGGACATGCAGTTCAATCTTAAATGTTCTTCTTAAAGCAGGAATAGGAGACCCAAAATATTTGCACGGTAAACTTACTTTCCGAGCGACTTTTGTATTGTCGAGATAATTTTACAAGCCATAAAATTACATGAATTGCATAAACTGATAAAAAAAATGGTGTACAATTTTGCAGTATTTACAGTGCAGAGCACTAATATACTCTCAGATCTAGGTTGAATTCAAAATTTCCTAAAGCGCGATTCACTTACTTGGGATAATGTCATTGTGTTTCATAAGAGACTAACGTCGTAAAGTTTGCACTTGAATACTTTTCATAACTTTGATATGATGAAGAACTCTGCAGAATAGAACGCCTGTACGACGCCTTGAAAGAATACTTCTCACATTCCTGTACTTTTTCTTTAGAAATAGGTTCTGTATATTGTTACATGACCTATACTTGATTGTGTGTGTGTGCTACTTCTTAATACAACAGCTCGTAAGTTTGAGATCGCATGCACTGGCGATTCTATTTATGGCAAATAAACCAGGAAATGGAGGTGAAATTTCCTGTAGTCTTTGTTTTTTTCTGTTTTGTATTGTATGGGCACCACATGCAAGTCCTTATTTTTATGCGCGCGCGCGCGCGCGTGTGTGTGTGAATGTAAAGAGGGTGATCTTTTGGATTAGCAGTTTCGAACAAGGACAGAAGTCTGTCTAGTGGTCACGCGAATGTCCGACTTGTGAGTCACGAACAAATAAGAATTTTCGTTCTTAGAAAGATCAGTTCAACACCAAGTCTTCATACACGTCACCGTGTTTAGAATCAAGATGCCGAAGGCGCTATAAATGTCTCTCGCACAGATTTATGTGTTGTACGTTAATCAGACTTCGTTTACACGAATCATTTATGACACAGTCTTACAAGTAAATAACACGAGAGAGTTGTATTAGAAGTTCTTTTGGTTGATTTTTATGCGCGTTCTCAAAATTGCGGAAAGCAGCTATTACCTTCTTCATGTCTGTCCGTCCGCCCGTCCGAATTGAACAATTCGTCTCCCCCTGGAAGGATTTTCATGAAGTTTGATGTTTAAGTATTTTTCGAAAATCTGTCGAGAAAATTCAAGTTTCAATAAAAGCGGACAAGAATAACGGCTACTTTACGTGAAGAGCAATATAGATTTTTGATCATATCTCGATCATGTCTTCTTAGAGTGAGAAGTGTTAAAAAAGTTGTAGAGAAAATCAGAATACATATTTTATGTTCAAAAACTTTTTTCGAAATTCGTGCCGTGTAGGAGATAATGTTGAGAAACATGGTAGAGCCAGGCAGGCCACAGATGACAATGTGGCGCTTGTGGATTTCACGCTGGGTACCTAAGACTACAAACGCACACTTAGAATATGTAATTCATATTGCTTTTCCAGGCAACAATCATTGCACGAATATAACGTTTTCCATACATTGCTGTCTTGTTGGTTTATGTAACTTTTATGCGCGTTCGCGTAAGTTGAGAAAAACGACTATTAGCTTTGGAATATCTGTCTGTCTGTCCGTCCGGCTCCAACTGGACGGATTTTTATTATACTTGACACTTTACATGAAGACGTACATACTTTTACATTTTTGACAGCAAAACGAGACATTGTGTAGCTTAATGACAATGTAAAGAGAACACATTGTTGCGTTTTTGCAACTGTTTCATTATTCGTGTGTTGTTCAGAGTGGCATGTTGTTCAGCAGTGCAGTGAAGGCATGGCATTGTTGCGTTTCCATGGCAACATTGGTTACGCGAAGGCGTCAAAATGTTGCATTATAAGAACACTGTGTTGCTCAGACTCTGTTTTGTAACGTGGGGTTCTATATGCAGGGATATATTGATAAATTGCTAAATGTGTAGAAGGAAACAGCATTGATGCAATTTATGCGTCCACGGAAGACCTCATGCTGTACCGCCTGCCTCCGGGATGAATTCCAACACCAATACGTCTCAGATGTAAACCTCTCGACGGCGTAATTTGTTACATTTTACTCAAAGTTGTGGAATTGAATTTTCATTTTCATCCTCCAGGACCTGCATTGTACGTTGGTGCGCACGTGCAAAACATCCAGTGATATTAGAACGATATTAAGTTTTGGAAAAGTTTGGTTAAAAGGAATTTTATGTGACCCAGACAGTTGTGGATCATTTATGCATTAGACTGTGCATGGTTGCTTGAGACGAACTGTTATATCTGTTAAAAGGGAGAACCTTTTGCGAAACTTGGAATTCTCACAGCAGTGATGACGAAGATTCAAGTATTTCCATACAGAGATTTATTTTGCAAATGGTTGCCGACGTTTCGAAGTGTCGTGTGCTTTCATCTTCTGGGTGAAAGTGTATGAACATCACTTTTTCTGGGAGTGATTGACTCTGAAAATGAAGGCATTATGATCATTCTAAACGTAAGGAAATATTCACCTAGAAAATATTTACACAAAGACAGAGCATAATATCCCAGAAGAATTTACATTTCAATTACGTTTTTAAATTGTATGTAAAATAAATGTTATACTTATGCGCCTTCCACGTTTTTTCATAATCGTTTATGTACAAAGTGTATTAAAATTTGGAGATATCGAATTTATTAATAAATTAGGGTAGGAGTACTTCTGAGAGACTATAACATTGAAGGCTAAAAGGCAGCAGAGTTTCCGAACTGTTCAAAAAGCAATGCTAATAATTTATTTTTTACATTCATTGTTCCGTGCATCATTGTAATTGTTTAAAAATAACCAACACGATGTCACTTGTGGACTATCCTTTATTTTCATGGGTAGTCGTAATTCGTTCTCTACATGTTTCGAGCTTTCGGGAAGCTCATCATCAGGAGATCATTTTTCCCTGTACAGTCAGCCTCTGGTATAGTGTATAATCTTTGCTGTAGCCCTCCCGTTCTCCTACGTGAGCAGAACACGTAGGAGAACGGGAGGGCTACAGCAAAGATTATACACTATACCAGAGGCTGACTGTACAGGGAAAAATGATCTCCTGATGATGAGCTTCCCGAAAGCTCGAAACATGTAGAGAACGAATGACGACTACCCATGAAAATAAAGGATAGTCCACAAGTGACATCGTGTTGGTTATTTTTAAACAACGCTAATAATTTACTTTACAGGCTTAGTAATGTTCTGTGTACCAAGGTCTTCTTTACGAAATCCCGGCAGAGATCAGTAAGGTTTTAAATTTTCTGATCAGAATGTTTGCATTGGCGGTCTACCAGTCTAATATGCTTTACTAGATCAAATTTTAAATATCGCCATCTTCATCATGGTCGTCTCATCATAATGTTCACTAAACTGCAATTTCGCAGATTCGCCATATTTTTAACCCTTACATAATAGAAACAAATTCACAAATAATACTAAGATAGGATTATAATGACACACTAATTCTTTTATCTACAATCCCATTTGTTTATAAATTATTAACCAGTGGATCAGGAGAAAAATACTACGAGCTGTAGCCATTTTATTCTGCGTTACACGCAGTACGTAATTAAATTATGGACATATTAGCTGATCTGTCACGACTGTACATTCCAGAGCAATAATTTAATGTCACTGGCAGTATCGCTGTCACTGCAGAAATTTGTAGGTGCCTATTGTTAATGTTGGTAGAGCAAAATATGATTTTGGTGACATTCAAAGTGTGCTGAAACTATTACAACTAAGAAATATTTGCGTTAAACATAGGTATTTTCTTTTATACAAAAAAAATTCAGAACCATACTAGTATATTGATTGATGAAATGGAATGAAAATCTTAGTCCTTACGTGGTGTAGAGCAAGAAAAGCCAGAGTGACCAAGTTATTTAGTCTATTTGTAAGGTATATCGGATGGACATGCGAATAGTTGTGTCGATATTTTCCGGTAATCATTTGGTACACAGGTGCGCCAGTGTGCGTGAAAAACAAGTGCGGAAAAAATTCGGTTATCACAAAATTATATTTTTCTTTGTTCTTTCAGGGAGTTGTAACCACGACCCACGGCAGGTTGATTGTTGTCTCTCCTTCTCCTATCTAAACCGTAAATATTAAAACATAGAAGGCTTTGTTTTACCTGTTTTGTCGTAAAACGTTATTTCGCACCCTGAGGGAACGTCATATTTTGAGTGTGTGCGGAGGGGAATACTTGGATCGAGGGACGAGGAAATGGCAACGTGCTAGGGGAAGTTACACGTCGAAAAAATTGACAATGTAATTTCGTCTCCACTCATTTTCAGATTAAATAATTCATAGAATGAATTTGACAGTGAAACGGGAAGTTTTAAAAAATGTTCGGTCGGGAAACCTAAAGAAGAAAGCCCAGTTTTTGGCGTTAGATGCTGGTTGGATTTTAGAAAAGTGTACAATTTGTCCAATAAAATAGAAGCCGATTCGAAATTGTAGGCGGCAGAAAGGCGACATGAATCGTTTCATACTGAGAATCCACAAATGTTAGACACCACCGTAAGAAATTTATTTGCCACGAAGACATGGTACACGGGATTTGTGCATCCCTGAGTATAATATTCAAATAGATCGCACAGTAACAGATGTACGAATTCTGACTCTATTCACCAGAATCAGGATGGAATAGAGTTGGAGGTTGTTGTGAATTAACCCTCTGGTGCCTGCACAAAAATGCGTGGCGTTTCCTGAGAAGATGAGTCACTATTTTTTCTAAAAGTTCTGTTTTCCTTTGAGTAAAAGTGGTTAGGGTTACTTTAAGTTCGGAGTTGCTTATTGACATGGAGGACGTAAGAACGTTGCTTATGTTGATCATCTTAGATGCTATTGTTATTTTCCTAAATTGAAATATAAGAAACTGTTTAGAAGAAAAACTATAATTAATTGACCAAAGAAAACTCCCAGCTATTTACTAAATGCTTACCGCGAGGTTCATACTTGTAACATCGTGCAGGTTGGCATGACGTTAAAGCAGTTGACTTGTACGGGAAATATCTGCGATTCGATTCTCAGCTTCAACGCAGGCTAAAGTGACTATTCCGTGATTTTCGTCCGTTCGTACAGCAAATTCCTGATTTGTGTCCAGACTAGTGCCTTGCAGTTTCTTTCCAAGTCCTTTCCCAGTAACAGTTCCCCAAGCATCCCAACATCTACGATGTATTTTATCAGACAGTGACAGCCTACTAATGTAAGTCATGAAACTGTACTCATGGGATAAACCTGCCGGAACGTGAGACTGGCCATCGACCTCCATGTAGCACAGACGTTAGGAATGTCTTACGCTTTGTTTGTATAGGGTCGTCACGCCTCTTTTGTGTGGTGTTCGTGCAGAAGGAAATTTTCCATTTTGTTTAGAGCAATTACGTAATCTTGCCTCTGAACAGACGGACTGGTAAGCTTGACGCATTTACTTACTGAAAACTGAACTGCAAAACGACCATCAGTAAACACTACAACACAGGGACTGCAGGATTCATAAGAACATTGGCGTAGCTAGGTCTTATGGCGGCCGGTACGAGTGAACACAATGACCGTCCCTAACACAAGTAAAAGTAAAGGTAAAGTTTTCTCGTTACAGGCCCGCTGTGGCTCAGAGGGTGGGTAGAGGTATAGCTCTATTCTTCCGTGACCGCGGCACTAGAAGGGGGTGAGTGGTCAGCAGCACGCCCCGGCCGCACTTTACCTCCGGGAAAGACCCGGTACCCATTTTACAGGAGGCTGGGTGGGACCCAGGGCCGGTCTGGACGGGCGGAAAATCTCATCCCTACCGGGATTCGATCCCGGACCGTCCAGCCCGTAGTCAGTCGCTATACCGACTGAGCTACCCGTCCCACCCCTAACACAACTTTTGAACTTTAAAAGGAGCCACAATTGTTTTTTTATTTGTTATATTAGGCTGAATAATCTAAAATTTGTTGAGTGTATAAAATCATTTTTTTTAAATTTAAATATTTAATTTTTTCGTCCAGTTTGCTGCCCGTCGACTCTGCTGCCTGTGGCGGCAGCAACACACGCTCCCTCACCCCCCCCCCCCCCCCCCCACCCCCCCCCCTAAGACACAACAAAAAACCCCCCGTCCGGGGAGAAAAAAAAAAGGTGGTAAAAAA
>Ga0123352_10016102_pt1 | contig 11906 bp, 4 predicted proteins | sample TergutLab28metaG_FD_89700 | JGI IMG/M metagenome (GOLD analysis project Ga0123352, IMG submission 89700) | Labiotermes labralis P1 segment gut microbial communities from Petit-Saut dam, French Guiana - Lab288 P1 | ecosystem: Host-associated > Arthropoda: Insects > Digestive system > Gut ...
ATAAAAAAAAAAAAAAAAATTTTCCCCCCCCCCCCCCCCCCGACATACCGGGAATCTAACCCCGGTTCCTCGGACGTCTAGGCTGTACTCTGTTCACCATAGCGACTAGATAATAACAGTTCGATTTGTGTCACAGAATACAAATCAAGGCTATACTGCCTTGATTTTTCAGCTGTTATCACATATTAACGAGCAGACAGTGAATGAAGTGTATAATGTTTGCCCTGTGTGCTGGAAAACTTTCAAAATTCGACATTCCACTCATTCTAGTACTATTGAACTCAAATCCATAGCGATTAATTAACAACACTACCGTCAAACACAACCATACTTACGGTAAAAGCAGACCATATTTTATATATATATATATATAAGCTACATGTTTCGGCTCAAAAGGACTTTATAAAAAAATAGAATGTGAAGTAAGAGGTTATTATTACATTTGTGTTTAGTGTGAAATTTTACCTCCGCCTGATTCATTTTTTATTGCCAATTGCATTAAAAACTTTTCTTCACTGCACCTGAAATTTTATTTGTTGTGTTTTTAGGATGCTAGCAATAATTCTGTAATAAATGAACAATGCACTTATAGATTTGAATTGGGAAATCAGTCGCGCACAGAAGCGACAAGGTTTCGAATGCTGACAAGAGCAGTGCACTGCACTTACAGATATGTGCAGCTCAGACATTGATTTCCCTTTTACCGTAAAGTAGCGGAGTCTATTAATTTTCAGCGAACTTCCCAGTGTCAAACAGTGTAATGCACTGAAATATACGCACATTTTTAGATGTGTCAGCGGCTCTATTCTATATAGTCCACTGTAACCAGCCAAACGCCCTCATTCTCGTGGAAATTTTGGTTATACTTACGTGTTTGGTCAACGTGAATTATTGTTCTGACTTCTACGCTGAAGAAGAATTTATATTATGTGTACGAGACACAGACTTCTGCTGCGTATCCAAGGTAAGCTCTGTTGGACGTGTTAGAAAACCGTTTTGAGTTAATTTACGCGAGTTCAGCAATTTTGGCGAACAACTATTTAGGAAATAAATTTCAAATTTCCGGTGTACATTGGGCTATATAAAGGAAGGCAAGACGAGTATTTGGTTAATTACTAAATTTAAACTTTTTATTTGTTACATTGTTATTGCGTAAATTATGGTTGTTTGTATATTTTTATTTTTACTTTAATATTAAATATTTTTGGGTTAATTACTAAATTCTACTGACATAATTGACGTATAGTTGACCACTGATTGATGTCCCTGGAGTATTAGATAAGCTAAGTGAGAAACATAGATGAGTGTATTTTGTATTTTACTTCGTTGTGTGGCAGAGCAGTTTGCTAGATTCCTCACAGTCTAAAATTTGGTTGAAATCTGGCTGGTGGCAGCATAGAAATTAGTGACTGGCGCTGAAGTTAATACCGCGCCCCTTTAAATTATAGTGTCTTCACGAGGCAGGTGCAGCTAGGCCAGAGTACCATCTCGGGAGGCATTACAATTCTGTTGTTCTGAACGTGTAACTTCTTTTGCCATCAGCGCCTTTTCTAGGACTATCGCCAATTTGCGTGCATACCGTAAGTTGTTTTAGTTCAAAATTAATATCAAGACTTTGATTTGCACTAGTTCACAAAATTTAAAACGTCACCCCAGGCTTCTTTATAGTCGAATTTATACACCCGCAATTTAGGGATAAATTGACTTCAAAAAAAGTCTTTTAAGACTGTGACGTGAGCATGACATAGTTATGATGCACAAAATCTGTGTCGATTCCAGGGCGCATAACTCAAGACGTTATACTTTATGACTTTAATCCAAGTTTGGTTGAGTCCTAAACCAAATCTACTGCATGACTGTCAACACATTAAGCAATAAAATCATAAATTGGAACCTAACTTAATCCAGCTTAACCTAAATATCGGTACTAGCATTTTCTCCACGCCATATATAACAGTATTTATACCGTTATGACCCGGCTACCAAGGCAATTTGTGAAAACGTGTTTTACCGCAGTAAAGCGGCGTTGGGATTAAGGCAGAAGTGAGGTTACATAGCGCATTCTACGTACCGCGCCCCTGACAGATCAATGATCAGAAATTACAAAGATAAAATAGCAATGACGTGTGGTTATCACAGACAGTATTGTGTACAATTGTGTAATTTGAATGACACGATGAACCATAACTTTAAGCCCTGAACCACTAATTACGTTCGCAATAATTTAATTAGCACACCAACTAATGCACGTACATAAAAATTTTACATTAGAACATTTAAAATCGTTCCAACATGTTTCGGTCCTAAGATCATCTTCAGGGAGCTACACTGTTCCTTGCTAAAGTCACATTTTTAAAAACACTCGCTGTTTTTAAAAATGTGACTTTAGCGAGGAACAGTGTAGCTCCCTGAAGATGATCTTAGGATCGAAACACGTTGGAGCAATTTTAAATGTTTTAATCTACAAATATTATGTATGTGCATTAGTTGGTGTGCTGATTAAATGACTCTACGAAACGCACGATGCAACGATAAAGATACGTTCACAGTTCATTATTATACCAACCACTGCACATATATAAAATTTATAAAATTTACACATTAAAACATTAAAACGCTCCAACATGTTTCGGTCCTAGGACCATTATCAGGGAGCCGTATCGTCCTTGCTAAAGTCACACTATAAAAAGTCACATTAATTTCGCTGTACCAGTTGGGTATTGTGGCAGCATGCAGTGTTGCGTAATGTTATGTTGCGAAGAGTGCCCTGCTATGGATGTGCATTCTGTGCTTCGTTGCGTTGCAACGAAGCACAGAATGCACATCCATGCCGGAGCGTTTTAATGTGTAAATTTTATAAAATTTATATATGTGTAGTAGTTGGTATAATAATTGAGTAACTCAACAACATGAACGGTGTAACAACGATAAAGATACGTTCACAGTGTTTCTACATTCTGCGCTGTTTACGGAAAATCAAACATTAATGACAGGAAACCGCAGCGACCAGCTCGAAATTACATAAAGCAAGTAAAATACATACCTTAATACACATTTATATAAAACTGCCGGAAGAAATTAACATCAGATTATAAATCAGGGGAATGCATGCTACAGCTTAGGTCAGAAACGTTTGTCTTATTATCTGCAGCCTATAGCATAAAGGATTACTGTATCTTTTGTCTATTATGGGCATCCAACTTCTTCTCTTAAATTAAGGTAAGAATACTAATTGAGGGTAAATTAAACAAGTTAATAAGATAAGTAAATATACTTTAGTGAGAAGCATCTGGATAAAATTTCATAACAATGATCTCCATTATTTTATGTCACGCAATACTTTAGGATAAAGATGTCTTGGAGGATAAAATAGGCACAGTAGGAAACACGTATAGGAAAATGAGATTTGCGATTTTTGTAAGAAAACCAGAAGACAAAATACCATATGTAACAACTAGACATCGATTGAAGAATAAGACTGACCTTTTAAAAACGAAGTGTAATCTGCTTTATATAAGGAATCAGCCCGTACCGCGCTGTAAACACTTTCCACCACGGTTATAAAAACCAATCAGTTAATGACGTATAAAGCAAAGGTCGCTGTCTGTTCTGAGATCCGCACAAAACACTCAACGCAAAGCGAGCACCATGTTGAATTTTTGAACGTGAAACCTGGTGGTAGTCAAAGAAATCGCTAAACTTTAAAAGGTTAAAAACCTATAATAAAGAAAACGGCTGGAACAATACTGATTGGCTTCATCTCTCTCAGATTGGAGACAGGTGATTACTATGACACATGGTTTTGGGGTTTTGGCTATCGTAATGGCGGAGAATTTCTTAAACAACTAGACAACTCGTAAATTTTCTGTAAGGATTTTGCTGTTTGAATTCAATCATAATGAATAGAAATGCAGCGGTAATGGTGCTGAAATGTAACTTCCAAACACAACAATTACAATGAGCCAGTTACTTCAGCAAACACAACAGTGCAGTTTCTGTTGGTGTAAAATATAATCGACACGTAGAATAAACAAATGGCAAATGATATGAAGTATGTGGTAACGCACGCGAATAAGGAACGCCTGGGGCAACATAATAGGAGAAATTTCTGAATAATTAACCTTTCAAAAGATTAGTACACAATCTTTATCATTTAAAACACACAATTCGACTAGTTTTGGTGTCACATGAAATGAAATATATTGTCTCATCAAAACAAATCTAAAGGTAATAGAAAAGAATTACACGTACAGTGGGTCAGTAGCCAAGAATAGAACACAGGAAGAGCGTAGAGTCCGTGTAAGGACTTGTAAATTATTTTAAACCTGATCTTCGAAAACACTGCGACCTAAATGCATGTGGGGGAGGAGTGTGAGAACCAGAACGAATGGATGAGGAATAAAATTTTTTGATGGCAAAAAGGTAAAAGCCGACAACTAACCACGTAGCGGATAAATAATGTTTACGATGTCGAGGGGGGAGGAAATAGTTGTAGTTTGTTTTATGATATAGGAAAGCAGAGACAAATGGCACAATATCGTCTCCCGACTGGGGTCGGAGTCATGAATGCTTCTACTAAGACCGAAAGGTATTTGCTAAGGTTTGGCAACGTGTACAAATATGGGCCCTTTGCAGTGTGAAGTCAGTTTAAAGAATACTCATATTTCATCTTAACATTAACCCTTATCCTGCTAACGATGAGAATATGGTGAGCACCTAATAATGCCAGCAAATGGCAGATGGGATTCAATTCAGTGTTTAAAGGGTTAAACTAAGGTAGCCTGAATTGTGAACTTTACGCCACGACCGCTTTGCCCGGGCCAAGAGCTTCAAACAACTACCGGATGAAACGTTTTACGGGTCCTGGAACCGCGATGGACACGGTGGTATGAAAGAAAACTTCCATCAAGCTTAAATTTAAAAACCGGCCTTCCAGCCCATAGCCCGTCAATTTATCGGGCGTCTTTCTGTGGACAAACACATTACTGTGTAAGTAATAACCAGACATTTCGCTACAAATATTTTACAGTGTTGTTCGGATGCAAGTGTTCCGGTGGTGGATGGAGATGCCCAGTGGGACTACGTAGTTAAATATTTACACAAATGGACTGCAGTGATAAGCCTGGATCGATTAATCTCCCAATGATTGATTGTGTCATCTGCCATTATCTTATCGCGTGTACACAAAGTGATGGTGCTAACGGTTTAGTACCGCCAGCCTGACCCTCGAGTAGGCTGGACCTGGAAATATACTTCACAGCAGTATTTTAAATGTCTCTACTGCCAGGTCACTTGTTTCGCCACTACATAGTACGAAGTGTGTCTATTAAATAACCAAACAGCGCGTAGAGCATGTGGCCTTGACCGATTGTCGCGAAAGTACTAATTTACCTGAGAATCCACTCTCTGTTGGGTTGACGCAGTGTTAAATAACACTTTTACAAACGGCTTTTCTTAATTTGCTGCGATCATGTTTAATGGACACATGAGTAAACAGGAAACATCAAATTTCTTGTGACATTGAACAAAATCTGCCGCCGCAACCTTCAATATATTACGTGAGGTTAATGAAGAAGACAGCTGAGTGACACAAAGCACTCTCACAAAATGGCTCCCCAGAATGCTTCGAGGCAAGGAAGGTTCGTACATGCAAGCAGCGGCATATAGCTTCAGATGGACGTAGCTTTAAACAAGATTATATGTAGATAAAACACTTCTATCAATAAAGACGTTTCCGAAATTAGTTTTTTGTGATAGCCACACGTCTTATTGTTCGCCTACATTGGATGGTAAACGACACTGCATTATATCTCTGAATGTGTAATTAAGAAATAAACTATTTACTCGTGGGGGTGTTTTTATTATGAATATTCTCAAAATTTTAATTTAAAAAAATACTGACTGGCCCTACTGCGAAAATTTTCCTTCTAACAGGAAGAGTATTTAGAGATCCTGCCTCATGGCTATCTCTGCTCTTCGAATCTATGGTTGTGGGCTCCACAGGCTTTTCTATATCAAAGAAAACTGGGGTGAAAGAACTGTAGGTCGCTACCTCCAGGGAACGCAGTTATCACTGTAATGGAAAAAAAGTGAGGGGAGAAAATCTATTAGAAAATTGTACAGTCCACGGCTTTCGCAGAAAAATGTGAGAGAGAGGTCTTTGCGTGTGCCGTCACGTTAAGAGGGACAAAATTGGAAGTTTATTTAATAAGAATGAGAAAAGGAATAAGAACGCCAAGAGCAAAATTATCAAAATCAGTACTTCGCATTAACCAACCAGCATACTCTGACGGCTATAAGATATCCGCTTGTTTGGTTTATGTTAGCTGATTTGACAGCTCTGAAATAACATTGTAGACATGACATTATATAAATATTTATCAGTTCTAAACCTGTATGAGAAGTTCTACGATAATTTAAATATTTTTTAAATCTGTAGATAGAGTTGTCTCAAGGGTAATCCAACAGTACGTCAACAAATTACAAAGTGCATTGAACTAATTATAGGTCAACAAGTTTGTGAGCTGTTATCTCTCAAGTCTCAGTATAAGAAACACTGAAAATGCTTCGATAAAAAAAAATCCTTCCTATTCGGTTCGTTAACAAAGGGCATTCAGAATGATTGTGGGAATTTCTAATTATTGTACAGGGTGTCTCACATCGTGTCTCTGAGCGGTCAAGGGAATTCCCGGTTCATTCAGGCTTCTTATGTGAAAAGGCTGCTGTGCTCAAAGTCATGATACAAGACACAGCTATGTAATACTTTCTTCCAGTCTAAAATATTTCATTAGGCTTACCTGCCTTAACTCCCAACGTACTTATGTTCGAGGACGTTATGTAATTGTAATCATGTTTCCGACAGACCACCTCTTACGAAGTTACGTCTCGTACACACCGCGAATTTCGTTTCTACAATTCACCAAGTCCACGTTTTAAAATCTACTACTTATTTCTATCAATCCCTGACCCTCCTCAACTAACGATCATATTCAGAGCTAAGTTACAGTTAAATGTGTATAAGCCTTTTTGAAACATGTGACGCAGTTTCTTAATTACGTGCGTGCGAAGAAAAGTACAGAGTTTAAGGTGGCTTTTTTAGTTCGCTTCCAAAGATGACACCACTACGATAAATGGCAGATAGAAGCACTCTGTACATTCCCTCATCTGCACTTAGTTGGTTTCCACTGCGCATTCAATAGCGACAATACTGCTTCGCCTTTAATATAGCTGTTCTATTGATAGAACGCACCCTGAAATAACAACGATTTGAGATCAGACTTTTTTTGGTAAGAGGCTGTAAAAACTAAAGATGTTTGCAAAACAATGATATCTGAATAAAGATATGACAAGTAAGAGCGAAATGAAAATGTTCGGATGGTGGGAACTCTCTAAGGAGATCTGTAGAGTATTAATCATGCACATATTGGGTGGCCGTAAAGTGTAAGGTGCTGAGATTAAGCGAAACATCGGTAAGTGCATTACAATAGATAAATAAATAATGGACAGACTGCAGCTGAACTGGGTATCAATTTATAGAAAGAAACTGGGCAAAAGTCTTAAAACCAAACAAAAGATATACTATTTTTATAAAGTCTGGAAAATTATGGACTGCTGGAAATCAAATGCACTCCGTAAACGGTGATTACATTCAAGAATGTCACGCCTAATAACAGTCCGTTTCGTTAAAACTTGTAACTAAACTGCCTGCGAACTCTTTACTTACTCGTTGTGCGACGTGACAGTAAATAGCTCCTTATAGTTGTTGTACATTGTATGCCTATCCGTTAGTAGACTTTAAGACACAGACTTTTGTTTCGTGTTCGTGACAAACCTTCAGTACGATAACAACCGGTCACCTTATGACAGCATAATCAAATTTCGAAACATTGTGTTTGCATAGTAGACAATGGACAATGCATAACACAATACCAGTATTGTCATTCCCCCTGCACTATATACATAAAAAGAAATGAATCCTACACGCGCCCAACTAATTTTCTGCCAACCTTATTTGCTTCTCTGTAAGCTGTGGAAGGAAATAGGACGACTGTTGACCTTACACTCTTTCTACAAACAAAATCCATCTTTATGCATATCGAAGCGGGAATAAATAAACTGTTTTACGTCATCATGGCTTATTAATGCGTACACGAGTACGCGTTATTAAAACATTTTACAATAACATTTATTTATTTTTACATTTCTGCATTCCCGTTACGCATCTGAAACGAAGATGCTAACTTTCACAGATTTAAGCATAATCTCGGACAATCTAATCTCAATACACTTTGTCGAAGAATTCCTAATGGGTTCCGCGGCATGAGTTCGGTAGTTGAGTTGCTGATGCCCCCCAGTAAGATTGATTTTCAACACCGGAGATTATTTCTGTACGTGGCTAATCGGTACAAGAAAGAAAAAAATTGGCCGTGGTGCTGACAGCAGACTTTTCCAATCACGACTTCTGTTCAGACAACCGCTATTGCAGTTTCTCCCAGTTTTTGCACAACTGTACCAAAAAGGCGCAGCCTCATACCCCGAGACACACGGGGTCAAAATTCTTAATCTTAACCGCACTCATTTGAAAAGAACCTCCCTTATGTTGACGGCTTCATATGTCAAATACAAGCAATTGTGGAGAGCTGACGGGAAAGACAAAGACAATGATTAACTACATGCAATGATTCAAACATTTGTCGGGGCTTACTCTTGGGTTATTTAACGATGATTTTAAACTGCAGAAGCTACGTAATTTCTAAAGTTATGGAAATTATACACGATGTAGGTCTACAGAAAATATGGATAGTTGCGGTATTGGCCTGTTTAAGATATTATTAAAATGTGTTTCCGGAACGAATGGAGAGAAGTAGAAATCCCAGTTCTGTGTGATTCGCTGTGCTATACACGGTAATCGTAGAGTGCAGAACATAGCAGGACATAACATGTGCTCTTGCAGGCTCGGGTTTTTAAATTACGTGTCCGACGGTGCGAAAATCATTGCAAGAGGAGGCGTAAGCCGGCCTCTGGAAGAGTCAGTTTTAGAACAGAATGCAGTCTCTTATGGGATTTTATTTTAATGAAACACCGCCACATAATCACGAACCGGTTGTCGACACTGCGCATGTAATAGCTTTTTGCAATAAATAAGTTAGGTAGACGGGTTTATACTTCACTAGCACTGGAAACAAACACGGAGATGTTCCTGACCAAAACCATCTAATTTCTTTGCAGGGGTCTCTTAAGCTTAAAGTAGCGGTCTTCACCTTGATGACACCTCGAATACGGAGTGAATACATTGCAATTAAAGAGTTCATCTGCTGCATGTGCTGACGTCCGAAATCTTGCATTTTGTATTTCGAATTTCATTGGACGGAATAGAACTCCTGCCTTATAGGATCTTGTAAGTTACATTCCCATTACTTTTATTCTAAAAATAACTTATTACATAAAGTTGGAAACTCCGGATTTAAAATATTTTCTAACACGCACATTGGCTATACAGGCTGCAGTATCCCAGCCCCCATTTGCTGGGAGAAATTCGGGGAAACCATAAAAAAAAATCGGTCTTCTTGCAGTCCGAGAATCGAACACGGAGCCACAAGAATACGCAGGGTGATTCTTAGACCATCAGTTGAAATGCTGAGCACAAACTTCAGTTAGGTGCTGGGAGATCTGCCGAACACAGCAAGGCGCATTACATGGTTACGCCAGTCAGCAACTGCTGATGTAATTACGAGTAATAAAACGAAAATCTGCACAAGAAAATTAGCGGGACTTTTCTCTATTCAAATAAAGTAGACTGCTCTGTTAAAGACAACTGGCCTACCAAATTTTACAGTCAATATCTCTATAAAGAACAGTAAAGGTTATACAAAAAATTCCAGGCACAACACAAAGCCGACTTTGTTAATTAATACAACTACAGGGTGATTAAAAAATATGGACTCAATTTCGTACGTCTATATTTCCTGAACTATATATTATATGTGAATGATCTACATAACGTTTGAAAGAAGAAATCCTAACTTTTCAAATATCACTGCTAGAGCGCTCATCTGGTGCACAGCCGTGCAGCAGCGTCAGTTGAGAGCTATGCAGCACAAGAATTTTTGCGTGAATCAGAGGAGAATGTGAGACGAATTCAAGACAGTTTTGAGAGTATCCCACGCAAGTCAACCCGTAGAGTGAGCAGAGAACTTGGAATACCGTAACCAACTGTCTGGCGTGTGTTGAGGCGCCGTTTACTGTTCAATTGAGTCCATTTTTTTAATCACCCTGTATAACCCAACAGACTAATAACTGTTATTGCTATTACGTTATTTTATTTTTTTGTACATAACGTATTATGTAAATACAAATTATGTATGCATTAAATGTCGCATATACCCTCTAGGATCTGCATCGTCACCAAGTCTGCAATTATGCATTAACAAACAGCACTTTGAACACACAAAGTGCAAATAAGCTGGTGTTTCATATTGGAATTTGATATACGCGTAGCTGCAGTTGTCCTTTAGTTACTAATATCAAACCGAACGCTAAGGAGAAGTTCACAAGGCTATCAATTTGTACTTTTTACACTATACAAGAAAACTCTATCAATAAAGTTTCACATTTATCTACGACTGAATAACAGAACCCAGTATTAGGTAATACCAATGTCGCTGTCACTTTGAAAGTTTATGTGCCTACCATGTTCCTATTACTTACTGATTGTAACAAAAAAAAATATTACGACGTGCGTGTCATCTCTAACGGCGTAACGGTGAAACAAAGTTTTCTGTAAATCTGTTACCTGTTTTAAAAATTTCAATGGAAGGCTCAAGCGAAAAATCACAACATAATAAGCCTACTTCTTTACTGCCGAAAGTATATTGGACTGAGTAAATGCACGTTAAAGGGGCTTGCGACATTACACTGCCGGTCTGACGTCGGTGAGATGTACGTAAGTTTTCTTCAGATTCCTGGCTTCCGTTCCAGGAATCTCACGTAATACGACCATTTCTGTCGGAAAAAAAAATGCTTGAATTATACAAGTTGGGCAGTAAAAGCGCACCTGGTCCATAAATATCCTGTTATTTCAAGTGGCAATCCGTGTTCCTTAAGAAAATGACGCCATGAAACCCTCATGTGGCGGATAAACCTTATATTTTATACATCCTGTGGGTGAGTCATTTCACATGACTCCCCATTCTTGCTGCTATACATTTTGACAACAATTTGGACAAAACCTAATCCACAGTCCCTCGACTTTAATAGGCCAGGTACGAGTCTCTATAATGAATTCCTTCATACTGAATAAATTTTTTTGGTAGCTGTAGACTGGCTTGTAAACACAAAGGCAGGCCTAAATTATTTTCATGTTTTTACCGTGCAATAATTGAATTTTATTAAAATATAACCAACTAATTGCACCAAGGCCTAAATATTGACGTTTGCCTCGTGGGAACATTACATAAAACGGAATAATTTCTTTACAGGCTTTGCACGTGTGAATATTTTCTGTCATTGAATCTAGTATGAATGATAATTGATGTTTACACACACAGCGGGCTAACCCACATTCAAATCATATCTGCGACTTGAATCCTGTGTTACCACCTAAAGACAGAACTGTTACGGTACAGGCGAAATATTATACCACTTGGAGAGATCAATTAATTCAGTTTCAATTTAGCTTTAGATTTGCAGCCTGCTGCATGTTCTGGCAGTAATCATCGCTACGTACCTACGTATCGCAAAATAACGTCCAAGCGAGAAATGTTTTTGCGTGTTAGCTGCTTGTAAAATAATCTCTATTATAAAAGTAGAATGACATTTCTTATGTCACGTACAGGAGTCCGTCAAGTAAACCGTCGAAAATTGATTGGTACAGCCTATGCAAACACACAAACACAAACACAAACACA
>Ga0123352_10016103_pt1 | contig 11905 bp, 3 predicted proteins | sample TergutLab28metaG_FD_89700 | JGI IMG/M metagenome (GOLD analysis project Ga0123352, IMG submission 89700) | Labiotermes labralis P1 segment gut microbial communities from Petit-Saut dam, French Guiana - Lab288 P1 | ecosystem: Host-associated > Arthropoda: Insects > Digestive system > Gut ...
GGTGGTGGTTGTGGTGGTGGTGGTGGTGGTGGTTGTGGTGGTGGTTGTGATGATGATGATGATGATGATGATAATAATAATACTACAGTGGTATGAATGTGGGACTTGAAAATAAATTTAGACGCTGAGAAGAAGCCTATGGGCGTCAGAGCCAGTAAAACCGACAAAAAGGCTTAATGCACAGCTTTACAGCGTTCCACAGCCGCCGAAACTGACACTCCTTTAAATCTAACTACATAGGACTTAAAATTTGCACTTTACACCAGATACCGTATTTAACCGAGTATGAGATCACAATTCTTTCCTAATTCATTACCTGCAAAATGAGAGGGCGCCTTACACGTCATCGAGTACAAAGTTTAACATTTTCTCTATAATTTTTCCCTGCAAATTGCAGGCTGTGGAGGGGGATCGTACTATATGCAGGGGTGTCATATATTCGGGTAAAAACTTATTATTATGGTGATCCAGTCAGAGCTGATTTGATGGGCAGGCACGTAGCAAGCGTGGGAGACAATTCATACTACGTTTACTTGTTGAATCTGAATGAGACCAAGCACAGATGAAAAGAAAGTATAATGGACCAGAGGATGTAGACTAGATTCATTTAGCTGAGAACAGAGACCAATAGCGGGTATTACTAACTTAGTAAGGTAATTTAAGAGTGTAAATATAGAAGACGAAGGGAAAGAAGAAATAAAAGAGTAGAAGAAGAATAAAATCTAACCTATGAGGATGATGCAGTAGCTGTTCAGCATGCAAAGGACACCAATAGAGGAGGAGAAAGAGATGAGAAAAGAAATGATGGTAGTAGAAAGAAAGTGATGGAGGATATGATGGAAAGGAAAACTCGGACAACCCTTCTGTACCTCCCGTAAGGACGTGGGCCACTCTACATAGACAGAACAATTATACTAAAATTACTTTTATAAAATATACAATGTGAAGGCTTGGGCTGTATTCTTAGTTGCTTTTCTCGTTTTTAAAAAGGTGATAAATTTTTAGGCTTCATAAAATTAGGATAGTTGGCTATCAATTTTCAAAGGAGAATATCATACCAAGGAGTTACTGTGTTGAGATTTTTAACATGCTTGCAACAAAGCAAAAAAATTACAAAATAAAATCAGCGTATTAAATTCGTGGAACAGATGTAAGAAGAGATCTGTGATGCGTGTCCATGGATCTGAGTACTGGATACTAGCGTCTGCAGTTTAACAATGAAACTTGTTTGTGCTTCGAAGGGATAAGTTTATCTTTCCAAAGAATGAAATTAGTTCTCCTTACAACTTCAAGCAAGACTGTATTTCGATATATAAGCAAAACAAAGTTAAGGTAAATCATCACCAACATGGATTCCTTTAATAAATTTGATGAAGTTAGAAAGTAAAACAAATTAATAATTCGGAAATTCCGAACCACTTGACTTACTATTCTTCCAAACTATGTACAATTTTCCACAACTTCAACTGTTGCACCGTTGTGACTTAGAGGCGCTTTCACATAGTCACAAATAGAGCTATTAAATCCGTCATACCGCTGTCTGTCAATCTGTTCGCGTGTATCAAGAGTACTTCACACTGGACTGATTTCCATGAAATTTAATATTGCAGACTTAGATGGAAATCAGTGGAGAAAAGTCCAAATTGTTTAAAATCGGGCAAAAGTGTAGAGAATATTACACGAATGTCTAACTACACTTTATTTCTGCCGCGACGTAAATTCGCCGTAAAAACAGTGTTGTGCAGCACTAAATAGTTCCACATTGTTGAACGTGACATTAGCTCAACGATACAGACAGAAACGCATTCTTGGGTTTGCATTGCAACAATCGTTACACGAACGCGCCACGAAGTTACGATGCGCTTAAATTGCCTAGTTTATTGTTATTAATATCATAATCATCATAATCATCATCATACGACGTTTATTTATATAGTCTGCAGAATTACGTTTTATTCTCACAGCAATTTTAAAATCCTATGACCCATATACAGCCAGAAACACAGTTAAACCAGAGAGGCAAAGTACATATAACGTAATATGGAGGAGCTTTCGTGCAAACATTGTTACAGTAGAAAAGCAATAATTTCTACATACCGTATATGTCTGTAGCCTTAGACATCCAGCGTGCAAAGAACATACGCCGTATCGTATTGTCATTTGTGGCCTATCCGGCTCTACCATGTTTTTCTACATTATCTAAAAAAGGCACAATTTAAAAAAATGTTTAAACATAAAATGTGTTTTGATTTTCTCTACAAAGTTTGTCTGAAACATTTCGAATTCTAAGAAGAATTAAGCGAGATATGATAAAAAATTTATATTGGTCTTCGTGTAAAGTACCCGCTATTCTTGCCAGATTTTAATAAAACTTGAAATCTCTCGACAGGTCTTCGAAAAATATTCAAATACCGAATTTCATGAAAATCCGTCCAGTGGGAGCCGAGTTGTTGCATGCGGGCAGACCGACGGACGGACAGAGGCACAGGCGTGACGAAGCTAATAGCTGTTTTTCGCAACTTTGCAAAGTGCGTCTAACATAAGTATATTCCCTTGGGTAGATATATTTGCACATAGGATTAATTTCAAAACTTGAGTTACACTTTTATGTAATGTTAACCAACAAAATGCACACCTTTTAAGTTAATGTTTTAATTCAATTCCATATTTCGAAAGTCATGTGTTCATCATTAGGAAGACCAGTTGTAAATGCAGTTTTTTATGGTATGTTCGGAAAGTTGTGTTCGATAATGTTGAGTTACATGCTTTACGCTTTCCACGTACTATGACACCAAATTGTAAGAACCTTATATTAAATGGCCTTACTCTTGAGTCAACGGCAGTGATGTTACTGTTTACAGAGGAGATGAAACTGACAATCACGAAGGTGGAACGCACAGCGATGGCGTGACATTATTACACATTGTCACGAAAATTCTTCATTGGCCACGGGCGGAAGTTCCTTTGTCCAAGATATAAAGCAATCGGGAATAAAGCTGACCACTAACATCACATTAGCACCCATGTTTAGAATGAGTGGAGCTAGAACTCCACCTCCACACGTTTTCATTGCGTGGTACTTAATTAAACACTGTGTTATATTTTCCCTAATAGAATTGTGAATTATTAGGAGAGGTATAAAATTCGAGTAAAATGAAACACATCAAGTTGAGGAAGCTGGCCTGGTTTGAAAATTAGTCCTACATGATGAAAGCCACATGTGGTACTTAATTAGTTTAACCTCTGGTGATCAAAGGTGGTGGCGTATTTCACTGGTGTCACAGAATTTTAAATTGACAACTCTGACAAGTGTCGCTATTGGATCTCATGATCGATGGCGGTGGAATCAATTAATATTTTGAAGCCAGAGAGAAGACACATAGCAAGTGAAAAGCAGAAGCAAATAGACGATCTGACGCACACTATGACAAATATTTCCTATGCCAATGTTGTGGCTGAAAATAAACTTGAGAATTATCGTGCATACGGACGCGAAACTTGGACGAAGACTTACAAAGGTTTCATGAAATTCATACAACGAAAGCGAATTTTAACAATTTCAAATAATCAGTGACCATGCATGACCATAGTCATACAGAATTTTTACAGTTCTGGGCTTATTAGCTTAGATAAAACCAAGACGAGCTACATATGGGAAATTTAAGCCTACTTTCTTCTATTACTGACTTCAGGCTTACAATGTCTTCTTGGTCATATTTAGGAAGTTTGATATAATAAACGAACGACATAATAGAAACGATTCAGAGCTATTCTCAATCACCTCTAATCCTCAAAGCTCAGGTCTCTGAGACACTTCTTACCGTAAGACCAAATTCCCCATGTGTGTTCCCTTGAGCGATACACATTACAGTTCTAAATTAATGGGAATGCATTCGTATAATTTAAAAAATTCAAGAAATGCAGTGGATGTTATTATCCAAAAACGTATGTAGGCCTGCTGTACTACAGCCTTATACAAGCAGGAAATATAATCGAAATACAATCGTCAATATTTTAATTTTCAAATGTTTCAGTCAACGTTTTTATATTGTAGATAGTGCTAGCTGGTATGTTTATATGGATGAGATATGCATTCTAGTGAGAATATACAGTAGTGATTTCATGCAAAGTTTTCTCTTGTATTTAGTTCTCCCTATGACTCAGATGAACCGAAAAACACAAGGAAAAATAAGGTGTAATAATAAAATACAAAACGTAACTACAATTGCATTTCTTTGGACTGACACGTATATCAGACTGACAAACTTAAATGCATAACAAAAACATGAGATTTAACCTAAGTGCATTCATTACGAGTATTTTCGGAGTTTAAACATGCAGAGAGAGAGAGAAAGGCCCTGTTTATTAACCGTTATTTCCACGCACTTCGTGCTAGAAACTCATAAAAGTTAATTTAGCATTTCTTGTTAACCTGTCCTTGGGATAACGACAGACAGGCATGGACGAAATTGGGTTGTCCTTATCTTTCATGTATAAGCAAGACGTTTAACGACTGCACTGCTTTAGCAGAAGTAATTATTCATCATTTATCATTCTATCATACATAATTAATGTTAAGATTTGTAAAACTAATGCACTGTTAAAAATTATATTTGGAACGAAGATAAATCTACATAAGTAGTTTCAACACACGATGTCATTGCCACAAACAAGCCACCGATTTCAGCACGGGAACATTTTATCTGAGCTTTATCCCCTTAAATATGAAAACTAACCCGATTAAATTTAAATACTAAGTTCGGAACGCGTAATAAACACACGGTGCCTCCGATAAAAAAGACAGTCCCTTAAGTCTCCATAGGGAAACACTCGCAGTTTGTTCTCATATCCACTCAAAACACAAAAAAAAAACTGTGTGGACAGAACGTATAAAATTAGGCGCTTTCGTAATATTGCGAAAAGCGACTAATGGCTTGGTCATGGCTGTCTATCTGTCCGCATGACACATCTCTGCTCCCACTGGCGTATTTTTATGAAAACTAATATTTGGTGTTTTTTTGGAAAGCTGTCGAGAAAGTTCAAATTTGATTAAACTCTGGTAATAATGACGGGTACATTATACGAATACCCATGCATTTTATTATAGTATCTAGTTGAATGCTTCTTAGAACGAGAAATATTTCAGACAAACCTTGTAGACCAAATCATTTGTTCAGGAAATTTTCCAGAAAATAGTACTGTTTATGAGATAATGTGGAAAAATATGGTACATCCAGACAGTAAAATACGCATGTAAAAGAAGCTATTGGCATGCCGAATAATTAAAGCAAGAATACAGAAACACACTTATAAAGTTTAATACTTATCACAGTTAACAACAGTACGAAATATTTTGTAGCTCGACATCAGTGCAAAGCTTACCAATTGTTGCATCTCCATGGCAGAGACAAACATGTTTATGTGTTGACGTTTTGCTGACCGTGCATCTCAGTCTATTTATCTCAATAATTAACAAACTTGGTGCACAAACGTTTTGTTTTAAAATAAGTTTATTTCGTGCCTCTACATGTTTCGAGCACGATGTGCTCATCATCAGGAGGTCAAAATTGCATTACACAGCCTCTGGCATCATCACACCTGTAGGTGTGATGATGCCAGAGGCTGTGTAATGCCTGTGTAACACCTATAGGTGTGATGATACCAGAGGCTGTGTAATGCCTGTGTAACACCTATAGGTGTGATGATACCAGAGGCTGTGTAATACAATTTTGACCTTCTGTTGATGAGCACATGTGCTAGAAACATGTAGAGGCATGAAATAAAACTTATTGTGAAACAAAAATTTTGTGCATCAATTTGGTTAATTACTGAGATAAAAGATTATGTTATTGACAGCCGTCTAGGCCAACAAAAATAAAAAGGAAATGCATTATTGCGTTTCCACTGCAACAATGTTCAGGCGAACGCGCAAAAATGCAACACTGTATGTATATCGTCTATCTTGTTTAATGTTAAAGCTGATGGTGCAGTACATACCGTAACCACTAGGCAACAGAGGGTTAATAATCCTAAAAGGCGATAGTAACAGTTTTCTTTGAAGTCGACAATGGGCATTCCCAATTCACGTAGTAAAAATTAGTTAACTATAATAATAATGCCAAACCACTCTACACTGGGAGTGATCATGCTGGATTCCAAAACACGTCAATTACCTCCAAACGCATTTGCGGAATACGCGGCATAACTTGACTGTACCTGATATGCATACTCCCCCGCCACCACCAATTATTTGCTGTAAGTGTTATCGCCAGTTAAAATTAAACCATTATCTGTAATTAGCTTGTTCAGTAAGCAAACCTTACCTACTGCCATACACCCCAGGAGAGTTCAACGCCAATAAAAATGTAGAATTGTAATTTTTGGAACTTAAAGTGTCCCTACTCGAAATTTTTAACTAACCTTCGGTCATTCGACATTCATTCTTACCCGTCGGGCCTTATCGCCAGAAGTCTATAGTAGTACATTAAAAAATATACACCTTACAACATATATTATATTTTTTTAATATCAATTCTTAGGGGGGAAAATGAATTACACTCGCCACCACATTCAAGCGTCAATATTGTTATTGAATTTGTGTGCTTAATTTTTTACCGTCTACGTTCTACGTACGTATTTGATATTCACTCTGATGTACATTCGTTACCGGTTTCGAATAAAGGAGTGCAGTTGTGCTTTAATTTGTTCATGGAAGTTTCTAATTTGTTATAAGTTAACGGTTTTTCATTAGCATGTCAGCAGAAAAGCAAAGTTGTTGTGCCCATAAAAAACTTGAAGCCTTACACACTTTAGACAAAAGCTAAACTGTGCAAAAAGTGGCAGAATATGGCGTTGACCGTGTTACCGTTAGTTACCGCCCGTGATTGGAAGTGGTAAAGAAGCGAATTTAAACGATGGTATTGTGCTACAATTGCAAATGAAGGCCTAAAAATTTAGGTTGACGACAACGCGAATATGAAGCAGCGAACAAAGCTTCATATTTGTGTGTCACACGACAAAGAGACAAACGTTCACTGATTTTATTCAAGATTCTTGATGAAGCAGAATCAGACTTCAGAGCTAAAAAGGGTCGGACAGACAGACAGGACAGACTAGTTCCAGCTATACAGCTATAGTTATAGTTATAGTTAAAGTTAAAATTAAAGTTATAGTTATAGTTATAGTTATAGCTATAGTTATAATTATAGTTATGGACGTAGTTATAGTTATAGTTATATATTTATAGATATATAGGTATAGGTATAGGTACAGGTATAGGTATAGATAGATATATATAGGTAGATAGATAGATAGATAGAAGAGAAGAGAAAAAGACATGACGGAGCCACGAAGGTAAACATCTGTGGAGAAATATTATCGGCAGATAGGAAAAAGGACTAAAATTTGAGACAGAAGCTTCAATTTCTTATAAATAATAAAGTTTTCCATATGAACTGCTCTAAAACTGTGATGAAATTGGCATAGATTATTTCACAAAATTAATAAATTAGTCTGTACTGGGGAAAACCATGTCGACCTGTCAGCTGGCGTGCCTTTTCGGTTTCGTAAAGGAAACTCGGATCAAACTTCAACACCCTTAGTTTTCAAAAATGAAGTCTTTTATACATAGAGTGGTTTGGCAATCTTATATAAAGACCAGATAGCGTACAGTCATGAAACTGAAGAATCTGCGTATCAGCACCTGAGCATACGTGATGCAATCAATATGTCCTGGCTAAAAGGCTTTTATCACTTTCAGTACTTAATATTAACCTGAATTATATTACATGATTCACTTCGTACCGCAAATAAACATACTCCATGTCGGTTATAAAAGCAAACCCGCTAATATTCTATTAAATCATAAACCTTTTTGGTTCTCAGAATTACTCAGAACACAGAAATACATTCTTTAGAGGGAGTTCAGGATTAATTCTTATCATAAAACCAATTAGATGCACTAATTTCTCAAATTTATTTTTGGAATAAAACTCTACATATTTCGGACAGTTCCTCTGTCCATCGTCAGGAGTTTTTCACTGTACACACAGCAATGGTATATGTCATACAGGTTTGCTGATATCTAGTTGGTTTAATTATAAGAATTTATCACGTTTCACGGCCACCTGAACGTCAAAAAAAAGTTCGGGTTAACTAAATGTTAAACGTGATGGTGGACAAAGTAACTGCTGGGCTTTGAGGTTTTAATTCTTTTCATTTCTGTCCTCTACTTCTGTCAGCGGGATAACTGTCTTTTTTTCCCATATGTCATGGTATATTTTCACCACAAATATTCTTGAAGTAAATGTCAGAATATGTGGCTTCAAAAAATATAAATGTAACGAAATATCTGTAAAATACATAATTTTTTGTTTGCAGTTTCAAATTTTAGGAAAAAAAAACGTATTATACTAGCATACTGCAAACAAGGATTGCAATCTGCTGCTTGGTACATCCATTCTGTAAGTAAATATTTTATCATCACAACAAGCAGTAGCAAGAATACACCACACAAGCTTTTAGCTTACTCTGAAGCTATGTACATAACAAAAACAAATTTTAGTGCTTCACAATGTCTGCCAACTTTATGCAGTGTTTACTGTAAAGTGATATTAGTGTTATCTCCCATACTGTCGCGATAAATTAGACAAATGGCAATAACGTTGGGACAACTTTAACTTTCTTATGAACTTCGGTATTTTACTTGCAAATTACCCGAGATTCATTTCGCACGGGAAAGAACGGCATGGCAGCATAAAGTAATCATCTATGTTTGCGAATGTTTCTGCAAACAATGCCCCTCCCTGTGTCGCACGGTGTTCCTTGACTACAAAGGCTGTAGTTTGCGCGCATTGTGCTACAAGTATTCTTTTCGACTTAACTTTCACCACGAAAATTGAATTCTAAAGAGTATGCCCAAAATATTTAATGGTTGTATGACCGCTTAAACAAATAAAAAAAAACACAATGTTAAAAGAACAAGAAATAGTCGCTGACACGATGAATTGCCATAGACAGAATACACGGCGTGTCTAAAATTCTTAGACGAATTTCAGAGTGAGTTCGCCGCAACAGAACAAGGAAAAAACTTCCCCGAATACTTAGTTTTCGAGGTACAGCTAAACATGGTGTTGGCCGCAGTCTTTTAGATTTTCGTGTGTGGGAACACCTAAAAATGTTAGTGTATCAATCTCCTGCACACTAAGAGACACTTCACCAATTCATTCTTTATGTCCGTCAAACAGTGCGCAACCACCCCAGGACTTCTAAAAGGGTGCGACAGTCCATAGCCAGACATGTCCATGCGTGAAATGATTCAAGGTAGAGGACACTTCGAGGATTTGTAGTTAACTGTGACTTGATAAACTATTAGAACTCAAGAGTTATTAAATTTGGAGCGTCCGCTGTGAATGTATTGTGTCAGTTACAAGTAAACTATTACACACTTAGGATATTTATTGTTAAACCTAATCTTTAAACGTAGTGTTACAGTAACCTTTCTCACTGTTTTCAGGTGAAGAACTCGCTCATGAAGCGTGTTAAAGCATTTAAGTGTAAATGTACGTGCAGAGAAGTCTCTTGGTAAATACCCTAACCCCTTCTTCTTTGTTCAAAGTTTCAAGTACATTCAATAAACGGGAATATGCCCTATTTGACCGATACTTGTCACGGTCTCGGCTGAAACCAAACTCCCCTAAGGTTATCGTGAATCTTTCTGTCCCTCAGAGTAGAACATGTTTGTCTAGTTGCAAATCTCTTCACTGGTCACAATCACGCCTCATCCAGCATTATGTTACGAAACTGAGACAAGCATCGAATGGATAGCACTCCTTCTGTTATATTAAGGATTTCCTTGGTTCAAATCTCGAACAAGAGACCGGCAAACCTGACAAAGGAATTTCGTGCTTCTTTTCTGTTGTTTGGGACAAATTGCTCCAAACTACGCAACGCATGTTATCTTTTACATAATTCCTAATTAATGATTGACTGGAGCAGATTTTCTTCTTCTCCCAAACTCCTAGGTCGGGTCTGGGGCCCACCAAGCTTCCAGTCTGATGGATATGTGGGGCTCTTTCCTAAGAATAAGGTGGCCGGGGCATGAGGCTGATCACCCACCTCCATCTCGTGACGATTCAAATAAAGAATGTTGCTATAACTTTGCTCTCCCTACACATGCCATGAGTAGGGACATTTTTGCTTTGACCTGACCAGCATAATAGTCGAATTTATGTACTGTACGAAATTGCAAGCGTCTTGAAATGAAACAGAGTAAGTGCAAAATTTTCTAGTCGAAAAAATTTCGTTGACAAACGAATCATATACAAACCACTATGGCGCGCGAGGTGCACCCTACACCTGTTGTACAAGAGCCTGCAACACATTAATGTGGAACGTGGATATGCTAAGTAAGCCTAGGAGACGATGATTAATTCAGAACATGTATTAGGAGCTTCGATTTCGATGACACGGCTTAAATGGTCGCTGCAAAATTATTAGTTCCTGAAATGTATTTCTAATCACCTAACTGTCGGGCAGACCGTCTCGACTTCTGTTAATGCTATGGAGGAAAATGTTATTAGGTTTGTAGGCCAACATGATTAGGGCAAATTGAATAATGTCAAGACATCAAAAGGCGAATCGTCTTTATGTGTCTGCCTGCTTCAAGTAAAGTAGAGTTTTTGGTAAGCAACTTTGCATTATTCAAATTATCGGATTAATCTTTTATTCAATGAGTATAGCAGGTTAAATACCCATAATTTCAAGCGACTTTAACCTCTCAGTTCTTAATACAACATAACATTTTAACAATAATGGAGGGTGGCACTACTGGACGATCAGAGATTAGGAGTTACTTTCTTGCAAGGAGAGAACCAGACACCTTCCGAATAAAAGTCATTATCACCACCGCTTTAGCCAAAATTCTAGTCTAATAACATTAAAGATTAACATAGTATTGACTCCGAAATTATTTTTCTAGATCTGTTCTTCTAGCTGTTTACCATATCGCAAGGCGACGTAAATAAAACTTTTAGATCGTAATGAAGTCTCTGCTTTAGGCCACGTGCTAAAGTTCTGTTATACGAAACTTTATAATTTCCGAGAACTACTAAGTTAAATTTAAAAACCATTATTACAGGACATCTTATACCGCCACGAACTGATACCAGATTTACTCGACACCTTCATGGATACGAATACATTTCATGTAAATTCGATAGGTGGGTTCAGAAACTGGAGATGTGGTCACACACGGTAACATCTGCATGTCTTGTTTTATCGCTTTGTTAAATGCAGCGCGAAGTATTGTTACGAAACCACCAGAAAACTATTCTAAATTTAAATATCCGAAAATAGAACCGAAAAAGAAATTCGAGACCCCTGTGCAAGATTTAGGTGATTTATACAACTGCACATATGATATGTGATAGCTAACAATTTGGATCGTCTTCAGGCCCGGAGAAAGTGTGTTGTGTTTCCAACGGAATTGAATGTTATCAGCAACTAAACAGTATCCTAACAAATTCACCCACAGGAACCAGATAAGACCAAGCGATATTACACAGTCCACTTTTACTCTCTGAAGGCTTAATTCTTTCTAGATTAGAATATTCTGTTTTTACATATAACGAGACAGATAATGCGTGAGAAAGACCGACGAGACGCACACTTTTCTTAATAATTCATATCACTTAGATTATCCTCGACATGTTTCAAACAAGTAGTTTTTCATCATCAGGAGGAGTTCCGTACAAGCAGCTTACAGTATTTCATCATGCTTTTTAGGAGAAGTAAAATGCATGATGAAATACTGTAAGCTGCTTTTACAGAACTCCAACTGATGATGAAAAATTACTTGTTCAAAACATTTCGAGGATAATCTAAGTGAAATAAATTATTAAGAATA
>Ga0123352_10016109_pt1 | contig 11903 bp, 6 predicted proteins | sample TergutLab28metaG_FD_89700 | JGI IMG/M metagenome (GOLD analysis project Ga0123352, IMG submission 89700) | Labiotermes labralis P1 segment gut microbial communities from Petit-Saut dam, French Guiana - Lab288 P1 | ecosystem: Host-associated > Arthropoda: Insects > Digestive system > Gut ...
CTTGCTCCCCAGATAGTATGATCTGTACCAGAGGCTGCAACTACAGTTTTATGTACTCATGATGGGCAGGATGGACGCCCGAAACATGTAGAGTAATTTAGCAGTAAATAAATATCTGCATACAGTTGCATCTCGTAGGATTTCTTCAACCTAAAATAACGGTTGTTGGTTTGATAAGATACTCGCTGAAAGCTGCCTGAACCAGAATAAAGGAAAAAAAATGACGGACAAACAGGCAGAATATATTTAATATATCTTCTTGTGGTTATAATAGTGTCTGGGGTAATTGCGACCAGCTCTTCTGGCCATAGCATTTGTACGTATTTGCGCGCCTGCTTTTGTATATGGTCAGCATTCTGTTTCATGGAAATGAAATAATGAAATATTCTGTGCTTCATTCCTGCCAGTACTTGAATATCCTGAATTGCCCTAAGCTAAATGAGACTCTCCATGCTGATTGTTAATTCGTATAGAGATTTCACATTCCCACGTTTGCTTTTGAATTCAAGACCAATTATTCATAGTATACGCATGCCAGTTTTGTTACCTCGTTGAGTTGTAATTGAAATAGCTTACGTTTCCATTTCCTGGAACAAATATTTCTACATTGCGCACAGTTATTCGTGTTTAAACAAAAGGTTTACCACTGGAATGTGTTCGTAATGTGTCCACTCAGAAGGCATAATAACTTCGCTTCAGCATAGCAGATGTTCAAAACTGGAATGACATTTATCATTCGTACTGGAATCTTTTGTCTTTGCCACTTGATATCTAAAAACACGATGAAGTCTACAACATTCAGAGCTGTAGTGTTGTGTTTTATGTGGATGCAATTCTCAGTCTGTCGCGTTAGGGCAGGGACATAAGCTAAGTGTGTTCCAGAATAGGGTGCTCAGGGAGAGGGGCGTAGGAGGCAAATTAGCTGAAGGATTGGTAACATTTTGTAATGAGGCGCTTCAGGGCGTACACTCCTTACTAAATATGTGGTGAAATCAAGGATGATGAAGTTGGCAGGACATGTAGTATGCATGAGGTAAAAAGAAGTTGATACATGGCATTCATGAGGAATTCGGACAAAACGATCCACTTGAAAGACCTAGGTCAACATATGTCAAAACTATTAAAGTGAATCTTAAAGGAATAGGGTGGAATGGTGTGAACATGATTCATATGCCTCAGGATAGGGACCATTGGCGGACTCTTATGAATAGGGTAATAAACCCTCTGTTTTCTTAAAATGTGCGTTATTTCTTCAGTAGCTAATGAGGCATCAGCTTTTAAAGTACCGTGCTTTACCCAGTTAATTAGTTATTTGACTGATCTACTTTTTGAAATGTAGACGTCTCGTTTTGTTCTTGTATATTTAATTTAAAAGTACAAACTATTAACACAACTGTAATTTGTGTTAAAGTTTTATATTGTTTTTTCGATATTTATACTTTGTTTGTTTGTTTGTTCGTTGTTCGATACCTATAATCCATGCTTTATCCTCCTTTCACGCTAAGGAACTGACGACCAGCTTGAACATATTATCCTGCTTGTCGCTGCGTGCAGAAGGGTTATAAAATGTGTTCGTATGCTAATTTGTATGCATTCAAGGATCTAATATAATAACATTAAAATTAATCAGCCATACAAATATTCTGACCTTCTAGTTCTGTACCTGTTCGTAGGTTTTTTTGTTAACTTCCCCCTGTTTATAGAGACGTATTTGGTCTATCACTGAAGAAGACATGTTGCATAAATTAAAATCCTTTGCCAGAGAGTTCTGGGAAGCATTTTGGTTAATATCTACTCAAATATGTAAGTCGTAAAATGAGGAGTGTATCAAGCAGACCTGCAAGAAAGCAATGTTTGAAAACCGTTGAAGAATAAAAAACGAATTAGATGTCACTTGTTATATTTACTTTGCTTCTTAGATACTCACCATGTTTCGGGCATTAATATGTCCATCTTAAGGAGTTTGCGACCATGTTGTTGAACTACCACAGTGGCTGTATTGTTCTTGGGTTGCTGTGTGTTGGAGTTAGGGTGCGGTTCGGCTAGGGTGGTATCCGTGCTGCCGGCAGCCCGGATACCACCCTAGCCGAACCGCACCCTAACTGCAACACACGGAAATCCAAGAAAAATACAGCCAATGTGGTAGTTCAACAACATGGTCGCAAACTCCTGAAGATGGACATATTAATGCCCGAAACATGGAGAGTATCTAGGAAGCAAAGTAAATATAACAAGTGACATCTATTTGGTTTTTTATTCTTCAACTATCACAGTGATGCACGGTCCAATAAATATCAGATTTGAAAACCGTTTCATCTCGGACATAGGATTTTTTCGTTTTCTTCTCGCGAGAGACGTTTGTCTGCAAAGAGATCAGCTGTAAACTTCTAAGAATGACAGGAATCTAAATTTTGTAGTAGTGGCGGTAACAGAATGTCTTTTTAATTGACAACTCAACGGAAATTTGTGGAACCAGATATTGCAAAACTGTTTACGTTTTATCATAATTTTAGCTTGAGTAAAAGAAAACTAATTAAAGATAGATAAAACATTTTGCACAATTGTTATATAGAACACAGACGGTTTACCTTAAAAATTTTCACACATTGCAAATATACATAATTCCAGTCGGTGCTTTATTGTGTTTAAAGTTATAATACCAAACAACGACGTATTCGTTTTCTATTGCTTAAAGTCATACATCTTCCTTTTCAACGCAATTTCAAATTTGACTCGTAAGCTGTACGGTATAAACTTCCTGTTTTGTCCTTCAGATATTTCTCAGCCTTTCTTTTTCTTACATCATTTTTTTTTGTTTTGACCACTGTATTATGTTTTTTTATTAGTCTCCGTGTATCAAATTTCGTGAAAATAAATGAATCGATTTAAAAAATTACAGGCGGTTACACAGGGAGCTTGATGACTTGTAAGTTGAAGCATTTACTTACACAAGGAAACAAGGTTTCACATACTAGGTATTTGAAAACTTTCATTTATTTAGTGTGTATAACATAATACAGAGAATACAGTTTATGTTATAATTAGCATAATAACTTACTTCTTATCTTTCTTGGTCTTATTAACAAAGTATTTTATTAGTTAAAAGGCAACCAACCAACCAACCAAGCAAGCAAGCAAGCAACCAACCAACCAACCAGGGCGGCAGTTTGACTTTTTGTATGTAGAAATAAATGTATAAAAAAGGAAAAGGGGAGAGATAAATTGCACCCTAGAGAAGGCCACGAAGGCACAGAGGGTATTAGAGATATTACCATATTCTTTCTCTAACCTCGGCGCTAAATGGGGTACGTGGTCAACACCACTCCCCAGCAGCTTTGCTCCCAAAAACAGAATCATGTTATACATTGTACTGGAGGCTGGGGGGTCTCCAGGGCCACCCTGGACGGGTGCGGAAAATTTCGCCCTCACAGGGATTTTATCCCCGGAACGTTCAGCCCTTAGCGAGTTGGATAAATGCATATAAAGACAAATAACTTATTCAGAATCGCGACTTGCTTGTTACTCCGGCTTGCTCAATTTTGTTTCAGTAGTTATATTTTTCTCCTACCTCTTTCGTCGTGGTTAGAAACGTCCATCAGTTTTGTGCCTTTCTAATTGATATTTATGTCAGAAAATTTGTGTTAACTAACTGAAGGCCTGGCTGACTACATGGAGTGGAATCCTCGCAAGCTAACAGTTTCGTAGTTAGTCAAGAAATCTGCCGCATTTTGAGCTGCCCGAAAGTTCATTAATCTGTTTACACGAGCTTGCCGCTGTACCTTATCATGAGCCAAATGAATCTAGTGTATGACATTCCATTCTGTTTCCTTAAGATCCATTGTAATATTATCCTCCTTGTAGACTTAGGTCGTCCAAACCGTCTCTTCCATACAGGTTCGCCCACTGATTTTTTTTTTGGTGAGAAATTTCGTACTGCGTTTTTTATACGTCGGGGAAACGAAAATTGATCGGAAAATTATTCCTATATACGACAGGGGAAAGCAGACTTCGACCGAAAACGGTCAAATTGTATTTTTTAAAGTGTTGTTCATGCTTGAACAACATGTGAGAAAAATGTGTAGATGTTAAAATGTGATAGACGTTTTATGGGTGCTTAAACTTCACGATGCGATTAGCCGTTTTCTTCTTCTCTCTTACCATTAGAAATGTGACGAGAATTTAATTTGAACTGAATGTGATGTAGGCATTATATTGGACCGATATGGACTAATATTAAGTATGTACGACATCTCTTGTATCTATAGCAATATATAATTTCGTTAATACACTGAGCAGTAAAGGGTGTTCCTCTCCACGCCGTCCCGACGTGCTCCACCCATTCTTATATGGAGACTAGTGGCTTGTTTTAAGTTTCAGCCGCTTTTACCACTCGAAATAGGAGTTTAGTTACTCGCTGAATAGGAGGCTGGGTGACTCTAGGGTCGGCCTAGAGAACTTACGGAAAAGAACTCTATTGCCTTAGCGAGAAATCCGGCCCGTGGCCTAGTCATTCTGCCGATCGCACTGTCCTGGCAATGTGGAAGATAAAACATACGAAGCAGAATACAAAAGTATATATTTCTTTATCAATTCATTCTTAAATTTCGCTAGCAAAAGCTCGGAATTTGCACTATTCAGAACTCGATAATCAACAACAAACTTATCAGTTTAATTGGTGCGGAATATGTTTATATATTATAAGGAAAGTAAAATATTGCATTAAGAATCTAACCTGACTTTAACAGTACCACTGAAAATTCTGATCACGACCCTCTGCGTTGTTGATTTTGGCATGTATGTCATCTGTGACGGTAGAGTATTAAAATTTGACTTCGCTGTGTACTCGTATAGTGAATTTGATTTAATAATTATTTGCAGCGCTTCAAACCAAACTGAATGTAAAGCATGAAAAGTCACGATGCATGTTTACACAAACATGTTTTTTCTCGTTAATTATGATACATTCCTCTTCATACTCTGCAGAACTGATATCGTTCTCCGTCTGGAAATTGGGTTTTGTGGCATGCTGTATACTACAAAATCTGACACAGTTGTAACAAAGATGTAGCTGTGAATTCATACGGGGATTGCTAATGTAGCTCCGGTCACTTTTAACCTAGACGCTTTATGGAAGTAAGTGGACATTCTCACACCTTGGCTGCTGGACGAGCGCAAAAAGGCTAAAGTTACCCATTTCATAGGAGGATGAGTTGTACTGGGAAATTACCATTAGCTGAAATTCGTACGTTTGTGATTATTTGGATCGACCGTGAAGCCGCGAAGTGTACCTGTAGTGCTGGTTTAGAATAGAATAGAATAGAACAGAATAGTAACTGGGTTCGAGCTCTGTCGGTCCTAAAGGACCTATGCCATAAAACAGGCCCTTTGTGCCCCATACTGTGATACCAAATTAGTAAGAGATACCCCGTTCCCAGAACCCTCCTTCATATGTGTCTCAAAAGTCCCGGAAAACGAAACCACTCCATGTTCCCAACGGGGGTCCTTATGGAGAGAGCTGCCAGTTTCCATAGTCTTCTTTTTCATGCCTCTCGAGTTCCTCATAAAAGTTCTCCCGAAAAATATAAATTTTACCCTTCTCTCGAAGGCCCTAGGAAAGGAACTTCCCCCCATGTTCCCAAAAACGGGGTCCCTATGGCAACAGACTCCCATTTCCAGAGCTTAACTTATCATAATCCTTCGGGCTCCTCACTAAAAGAGCCCTCCCTCCAGGTTCCGCTCACAGAGCTCCGACAGTGAGAGACGCTCCACATCCAGAGCCTTCCTTCATCCGTCTCTCAAAGTCCCTGGTAAATGAGCCCCCTTCCAACTTCCCCAGCAGTGCCCATGTGGAGAGAGATGCCCGTCTTCAGAGCCTTCCTCTATATAACCTTCATGGTCCCCAGTAAAGAGTCCACCCTGCAGGTTACCCGCACAGAACTCCCATAGAGAGATGCTCCGTTTCTAAAGCCCTCCTTTTACCTTCTCGGTAAAAGAACCCCCCTCCCCCCCATGGTTCTCGAAGGAGCCTCTATGGAGAGAGATGTCCGTCTCCAGAGCCCAATTAAACACATAAGTCCCCTGTAAACCAGCCCCCTTCCAGGCTCCCAAGCGGGTCCCCCACGCAGAGAGATGCCGATTGTGTTTTGACTTAAAACCTGTAACCTTTGAAGTTGAATAATATGTAATAATTTTCGTTTATCGTATATCACTGAAACTTGTAATGACTATTGAATTAGCTAACTTAAAGCAATTTAAAATGTTGCATAACCGAAGTCATATCCAGTTGACAGTACAACAAACATTGAAATATATCGGTTATTACAAGAAATCGTGTTTAAAAACGGCGATGACCTTAAGCAAGTTGACAGAAATACGTATTTCTGAAATCTGTGAAGTGACGAGACATGAAGCTGGATTTAATTTATTGATTTATTGTTTGAATAATAGGTCCGATAAGTTCTTTATCGAGAGCTTCAATTTTTACTGTTTAGCCACCAGAGAAACGTGCAAAACATCTTGCCTCAAAAATAATTATTTAATGTAAATTGAATTTTTAACGACAAGGAATGGGATGACTACCGTACTTCAGTGTCTTAGCCACACGTGTTCTAGCAGACAGTCTATTACGAGAGTCTCTCAGAAGAAACGTTTGCGGTACATACAAGATGATTCGGGAGGAAAGATCTGCATTTTGGAAGGTGACAATATCGGTAATTGTGTGACAGAAGTTCGTATGCACAGTTGTCTAATTCCCAATGGTTACAGAGTTAGAGTAGTTTGAATTGCAATACCGAACTTTCTTATGTTCCTGTTGGGGTTAGTTGAAGAACAAACTTCATAAAAAAAAAAGGTCGATAAACGAGACGCTAGCATTTTGGAAGCTGCTTCCAGCGTCAAGAACGCGACGGTCAACTCAGACGAATATCACGCGAGTTGCACAACGCACTGAAGTTGACGGTGGGGGTTTCGAACAGTTACTGCAAACAGTAATCATTTTGTCATTTCTGTGTAACTCTTTAGGGGTACGAAGTGGCGCAGTTGGTTGAGGCACTGCGCTCCAAGTCGGAAGGTCGCGGGTTCGATTCCCGATGGTGTTACTGGAATTTTTCATTGACATAATCCTACCGGCCGCACTCTGGCCCTGCGGTTGACTCAGCCTCTGACAGAAATGAGTACCAGGAATATTTCCTGGGGCGTAAAGGCGGCCGGTACGTAGAGCTGACAATCTTACCACTTCCATGTGCCAACTGTCTTGAAATCTAGGAGCCTTAACTTCCTGGAACCCTAAGGGCTTCTTCAGGGTTGTAATGGGATTGCTTTACCTTTGCTTGCCTCTGTATATAGCATATTCTTAAACCATCGTGACGGCGTTCTCTGCCCACGTATTGAATTCTAAAAATTCTTTTTACGGAAGGACTTTTATTTCGAAAAACCGGCTCTTACAAGTAATTATTCATTTCCGTGAGAATAATCGTGTATTTAGATACCCGTGGAAAGCACAATTTGCTCTGCTGTGTTGCACAGTGAGCCGATGAGAACTAAAATTAAATTGATATAGAGTTTGCGTTTAAATTTTATTTGTCAAGGGATTAAATATTCAGAAGGAGAGACGGATTTTTCCCCTCAGGAATTTTTATTTGTACAAATGCAAAGTAGAAAACTCAAGTAAACAAGAGATTTACTGAAAGTGGCGAAAAACGTTTATCGATATGCGTTACCGAACTGAAACTACATGAAATATCTAAAAAATCGTTTTATGTTAAAGATCAACCAGACAGTTGCTATTGACTTTTGTAGAAGGGCACAGAACGAGTATTGGTAAAAACAGTCTTCACGAAATCACGTCTGCTGAATACCACGGGAAATTACTTTCACTAGAATGGCAGTGTTCTTCCTTCCGAGATTTTTTTGCCCTCATCAATTTTGTCAACACTGATTTTAAAGGAAGAAAATTTGTTGTCCTCATTCTGTACTTTCCCAGCCAGAACACTTGCCTGTGTAAAACATTTTTAAGGCTTCCGTTATCACGCAGTGAATTAAGACAGCAGAGTTTTGATTGACGATTGTTAACAGTCAAACCATTGAAGCGAGATAAGTTGATCGCATCAGCGTACGGATTCCTTCGGCTTGAACAGGTGGAAACAGTTTATTTTAGAACTGTTCTAAGCTTACAAACTGTTCTAATTATTTGTACTTACCGTAACCCTGGCCATCATCCTATATTTCCGTAGGTATATCGAAAAAGTTTCTAATTCGGATTCATCTTCTGACCGTCGTAAGTGTCTTCTGCATTCTGATCCTTGTGTCAACAGAGCATTACTGTTTGTATCCATAATCGTAATGCCTTAATGGTTCATGCAAAACTGCTGGTCTGGGGGTCGGGAGCTGGTTCTACATGCAGGTCTCTAGCTTGAAGTCAGCAATAGGTAATCTGCTCACGTATTGTTCTTTTTATGGTATTCGTCGAGATTAAAATAAATTGTTTAGATGTGGACCTGTGTGAGAAATACTAAGCCCTCACCGCAATTTGGACTCTGTGTTAGGCCGTATGTCCACTCTGTCTGTCTTGTTTCACTCAGGGTCTACTGTGGGTTCTTTGGCAGACGGGAGCCTTCGGAGTCCATCAGGTGGGTGAAGATAACGTAAGTCAGCTTTTCACGCACGAAAAGCGCACACATTCAAATGCGAATGTATTTGAAACCAATTTCTACTCTATTTAATCTTGTCCTACAATTTTACTTTAGGTCAGATGTTACCAAATTTTTGTCACTAATTTTAGTCAGAAAATAAAATTTAGCGTTACGTAACTGCAACACAGATTTAAAATATGAACTCTGGAAAATATGAGACACGTGTGATGATTAATATAGATGAAGGGAATGTTATATTTCTAGAGAATTTCTTTTTCGCCCCAGTTAATTTGAGTGCCCGTTGTTAGCTGTCTTTCGGTGTGTTTATTGTAGCAAAGGACATTGAATTTTATTCGTTATGTTGATTTGTGTAAGGAAGAGTTGTGTTTTATTTCTGAAGCTGCTGTAGAAACAAAAGTAGGTCATTCTTACCGGTACTGAATTTTCATATATGTACTTATCGTATGTAAGAAGAAAATAAACCATTCCCGGCTGTCAGAGCTAATCCTTTGCATGCCCTATGATACACAGTTCGTGATGCTGCGGTTGGAAGTAAGGCAAGGATCGGCATCCATGTGACAATGGAGATCAGTCGCTCAACATTAGCACATCTGGAATGGTGCTGAGCAAAAGCGGAAATGTTTAGTTCGGTGATGTAAGCATAGACTTAATTCCAAATCTTACTCATAATTTTACATACTTGATTGGTCTTGATGTTCAATTATTGCAGGTTTAATCACAGTATAGTTATCACTTTGCAAGGTCATAAATAGTTGATTCTTTTAAGCTATAAAACAGTAACAAACCTCGGAAGTTCGGAAATCCTAATATCAGTGTCCTTCATTGTATACGATTCTGAGCCAGTTCCAACCACCTCCCAGCCTCGCAACCTGTTTTCGTAAGATTTTTATTAATTTTAACCCATCATATATTCACGGTCTTCCAAGTACATATTTGCTAGAGTTTTCCGCATCATAATCCAATACACAAATTTCTTGCAGCCATCTTTCCACATATACATCTGAACGTAGTTCTGACTTCATGGGTTTTATCACCGTAACAACGTATAAGTGACGAAGTCTGCAAATTTATATTAAACAAGAAAGTGACATATCGTATGATAGAAGCCCCTCATTTCTGCGTATTAACAAGAGAATCGATTGAAACTGTAGTGTTTTGGTCGTGCCATTTTCACGCCTCTGTATGCCAGATCACTCTGTTGAGACTGCAAGCCAAGCTTGTCTCACTGCTTGCACAGCATTACGTTGTATTCCTTAAGAAGGCGGGTGTTTTGTAGTTTCTTGGCCAGAATGTCTGAACTTTACATAGTTAAGAAACGAGATTGACTTCGAATATGCGAGGCATAATTGCGTTTATGTTACAAAACCTTCAAACATTTGTTGCTAAGGACAATCCCTTTACGATCTTCCTTCATTAGAAACTGCAAACTTAATTTGGCAGCAGTGTGGAAAATGAAATAAGAACAATAGATTCATTAGAGGGTTAAAAATAACATGCGCCATATTATAGGAGGGGGGACCCAAAAATAACCAGAATTATTGTATTGTCATCTGTGGCCTCTCTGGCCATACGCAATTTCCCAATTTATCTCACAAACGGCACGATTTTTGGGAGAAGTTTATTGAACACGAAACATGTTTTGATGTTCTCCACAGGTTTGTCTCAGACGTTTCCCAGTCTAAGAAGAACAGAGCGAGATATTATAATAATTTATATTGGTCTTCGGGTAAAGTACGCGTTGGTCTTGTAACATTTTAATTAAACTTGAATTTTCTCTACAGATTAAAAAAAAAGTACTCAAATGTCAAATTTTATGATTATCCGTCTAGTGGGAGCCGAGTTGTTCCGTGCGGACAGACAGACATGGCGAAGCTAATGGTCGCGCTTTCGCAATGTCGAGAAAGCGAAAGCATCTAAAGCACCTTCTCGGTTTGACTGAAAAGGCCGAGCGTGGAGGGATGGACTGAAAGTGTTCGAATCGGTAACATTTCACTTTCATTTGTTGTCTTTTTTTTTGTGGTAGTAAATTTGGGGGAGGGGGGGGGCAGAATATAAAACCACTTAGTGGCACAGCACCGACGCACTGACCGATGCAAATACCATTACGTTTTACACTTTTTACCTCACAGCTCCTGTTTTCACGTTTCATAACTCACAAATATAATGCCTGGGAAGAGTATCTGTTAAGTGTGTAGCGCGTTGAAACGGATTCTACCCTCTTCACAAGTCTGGAATTATTTTAATTATGCATAGCCTTTGTTTTTAACAAAAAACAATATAACGTAGAGAATTATCTCAGCGGGAAATGTAAATAAGCCCTCCGTACAGTGTGAAACCACGATCACTAAAAATGTTCAGCAACAATTATTCACAGATTCTTTTGTTTTACTCCAGTGACCAGTTCCATTAGCATCTGGCTATTGTGGCGAGTAATGTGTCAGGGAATACGAACCTAGTTGCGTTTGAGTTGTGTGAAAGCAAGAGTTCTGTTATTGCAGCGCGCTGTTGTGTTAAAGAGTGGCGTATCTAACGCAGCTCTGCTAGCTGAGGCGGACGACGACACGCGCACTTTTTAATTTGCTTGCCACTACAGTTTACAAACTCCATCAAAACAAATTTCAAATTGCTTACAAGAATTCTCGTGGCCTAAAAGCCGAAGGGAGCCCACAAGAAAAGAAATCGCAAACGTAAACGTAAATTTGTTCCTGCCCAAGCCATAAAGACATATGGGGAAGTGGAGGTACAGCTGCGCTTATTTATAACCTGGAGCTAGGTGGGAGTTGTCAGCTTCACGCTCCGGCCGCTGTGACACATGGAAAGGGCTCTCGGTACCCACTGTATAGGAGGCTTGTTGGGCCCTAGCAGCGATCCGAAGAACAGATTCGTGCACCTGCCACAAATCGAACCGCCTTTCCAGTCGACACTCTGTAACGCGTATTAATTACTCGAAATTAAAGCTTCCATTCATTTAAATACGCCGTGTGGCCTGAGATATTACGTACTTATAAGAATAAAATAAGTAAAATTGGCATATGTTAGACCTGTATACAGGGTGTTTCACGACTTTAGGGCATAATTGCAGGAGGTGATTTCCTAGGTCTTTGTGATCAAAAAATTTCATATAAACAAGTGTCCGATTTTGGACGGTTACGGAGTTATGACCGTTTGAAACTCAGAATAGAAGGTAACGATTACTGACAATAAACGGAACAAAATAATAAACCAGCATAATACATGATACATTTAAAGTAC
>Ga0123352_10016110_pt1 | contig 11903 bp, 10 predicted proteins | sample TergutLab28metaG_FD_89700 | JGI IMG/M metagenome (GOLD analysis project Ga0123352, IMG submission 89700) | Labiotermes labralis P1 segment gut microbial communities from Petit-Saut dam, French Guiana - Lab288 P1 | ecosystem: Host-associated > Arthropoda: Insects > Digestive system > Gut ...
ATAATAATAATAATAATAATAGTGGGTGTGCTATGGCATATCAGCCAATCAGACCATAGAATAATGATCAGAAGTATCAATAATTTTTGTACAATTTCCAGTAATTATTGCTTAACCTCTTTACATATATGATTAATGGTAAAATGTCACACAGAAGGAACAAACAGAAGGCCCATACCTAACATTCTTTGACTACTGCACTGGTGTTACCTGAGTAATCAACAATAAATGTTGGAACTTTGTCAGGTGTAACATCTCCTGGGATGGTAATCTCTTCTGCTTTGGGTGGTACATCTTCTGTAAATTCTTCGCTCACCAATGACAACACAATGGAAGTCTTGCCAACATTCCGCTCCCCAACAAGAAGAATTCGCACATTTTGATGGGCACTGACATTGAATACCATTCTGGTAATCAAAGAAACACCCTGTATGATGATTATGGTGATTTGAGGTGTGCCATTATACACTTGGGTAGTTAACTAGAAATTTCTATTTCTTTTCTACCCTGAAGATGGTGGCAGCAAGTTACTCAGAAATGTTGGCACCTATGTTCCAAACTACATGGTGTCACATTCTGGAAGACCATACTCTTCATATTCTCCTCTCTGAGAACTTCATATCTCACATGCTATATGACAACATTTGTACACACTGAAACTTGGGGCGGCATATTCCTCTAAAATATTGGTATGTATCTGCCTAACTATCTAATGTCACAAGTCAGAAGAGAATCTAAAATCTCATACAACACAAAAGATTTTGTTTGTGTTTATTTTATGTTAATTTTCCAACTTTCAGCATTTCCCTTTAGCCATCTTCTAACCACAATCAAAAACCATTAAACTTAATGCAAAATAAAACTGTACAATGATAAGAATTGCAACATGTTAGAAAACTGATATAATGACCATTCATTTGGTATTCAAATTTAACATTACTAAAGTATAAATAGTTTATGTTATTTTTGGTCTATTATTCTATCATTTTAAGTGATGGAAAATGCTATACCAAAATACATATTTTATCTTGTTTTGAATCAATCTGTCCCACTGAAATATAAAAAAACATAATTTATGCAATGCAAATATTCTACCTTCAATCTTCTCCACAATAACCCTACATTTTCTAGTCAGATGTGAATTTTCAAATTGTGGTCTTCTCAGTTATGACCATGTGTAGTCTGAGAGACACTTCCCAACTTTTGAAGAATACTACATCAACTTCAAGGCTCAGGCATGTCCTGTCAAATGAGTCACAACAAAGCTGCAAAAGTCACTTGTTCAAATGATATAAATTACTTTGTCATTATTTTCGAGATCCCACAAAAACAAATGAGATGTACACTTCATATGCATGTTTGCCTTTTAATTAATAGTTTTTATTTGACAGCCTGGCGATGAGTGTGTGGTGAAATGAAACATGCAGCTGTATGGCAAGGGAAGTAAACAGTTGTCGTTTGGAAATTCTGTATACTTACCTATAGTGATATTCTACGATTATTTAGTCAAGCAAGAACATAGGCCACATCACCTATTTGAACTCCAGGGGTTTAATGTAACATACGTGTCTGCAAAAGAAGCCCTAATTACAAAGACATCCTCTCTTAATAAATGAACATAACCTCAAGAATAATTTTTAATGTTCTGCGGCCAACTCATTTCTCTCCAAAAAATCTCGGTAGTTCTAATATGGTTATTTCAGTGCACAAAATATTCTGTAATAAAAGGTCAGGACAGCTATCACAGAGTTAACTTAAAGGGAAAAGAAATGCATATCACAATATACTGAGAAACATTATTATCTAAAATTAGCACGTGATTAGTGCCGGTTGTAACAAACAAACAGTTATTGACAGTCAAACACGGGGAGATATTTGTTAACAAATACTGACTGCACAGTTGGGTTATGATACCAAAATTTTCACGCTAGTCTGCAGATATTTTGCAAATTTTATGGGGACTAGACTGCGTAAAGTGGACACTACCTGGAAAGTTCTGTTTAAGTACCTCCACTAAAAACAGATTATACTCACAACACTCAACAACATTCACTAAAACATATACACCCCCACTGTCAAAACCCCCTTGAAGACCATCGTCGCGATTGGTATATAAATAGTACAAACAATACAGTGTTACCAACCGATATTTAGCGTGTGAAATTAACTTCTTGTTCTTTCTTCGAACCTGCGATTCACCGGATAGAATAGGGATGGCGAAATTTTTGAGCGCGTGTTCTCAAATTGTCTATAAATTTCGAAGAAATCCTTTCGCAGGTCCATGGGAATTTTGAAGCGTAAAATAAGGTCTTGGGGCCTTCCATGGTTATTATTATCAATTATCACACTATTAATGCATATTATAATTATATCGTGTAATTATCGTATTACATTTCTAAGGAAGGCCTCCTAGAGGAATGCGATGAAGAAGAAAATGTGGAAGTAACTGGGTCTGCTACTACCTCCTATTTGAAAAGAAGATTGTAAAACGCCTTATCCAGTGTCACGTATTTGATCAGTCACCGCCAGGCCGGCACCCCAGTGAAAAATACTTTGCGCCGTCTCCGATTTGTGTAAAAATAATTTACTCCCAGTAATATTTGGTGTCAACGGTAATTCATATACAACCTGTACACAGTCAAATATGTGTGTTTGCGTGTGTGTATATACACACACACGTATTATTCACGTTATAGAGACACTGCTGGGCAAAAGAAATAAAACTATTGGGGCAGCAGTGAATGCTGGACTCAGTAACAGACACCTAAACTCTAACAGAGGATTATACTTACGCTAACGATTTTGAAGTCAGGCTGAGGGCTTGACTGATCATGCCAAAGACTAGGGCCTAGGTTGCCCTGGACTAAGTATGCGAGGGATGAACTTTGGTTGGTTTGCTGTCAGGGTTCCGAGCCCAGATTGGAAATGGGCTCAAAGCCTCCATACAAGCATTTAACCAGCACGCGGGCAAGCGCAAAAGCAACGAGACGGCAAGCTGAGTCGATTGTCTCGCTCCCTTCTTCTCTGTCAACTCCGCGAGCAAAACGGCCCTTTTTTGGGCCTAGCAAACGGAATGTGGTTCCGTTTGCTGGGGTCCCAAAAAGCGAGTTTTGCTCGCGGAGTTTTACGACCCTTTCTAGAACCCCAGGCACTAGGAAAATTGATAACGACTCAATTAGCAAATTTATACTCCTGCTAAGTTATGAAAATTGGGAGTATGTTTTATTGGGAAAAAAAATGTTAATATGATTTTTAATAGTTTCCTGAACACTTTTCTCAGAATTTTCTATTCAAGTTTCCCCGTTAAAAAATCACAATATTCTTATTATAAAAAACAATGGTTAACTAGAGGTATTCGAATTTCATGTACTAATAACAGTTAACTTACCTAACCGATAGAAATAGTAATGATCCTTGTTTCAATGAATACTACACGAAATATTGTCGAATTTTGTCTGTCATCATGTTGGCAAAAAAAAAAAAAAAACTTTATTATAATATACTTCTATCGAATTCTAACACCAAGTCAAAAAACTACCTGGAACATTGTCAACACTATTACTAACAATAAAAATATTACCAACAATATATCAACAATGAACATTAAAGATAAATTATCTAGTAATCCTCTAGCTATAGCAAATGCTTTTAATACCTATTTCTCATCAGTTGCTGAAAATTTACTTATTAAAAATTTCTCTGGAATGAACACTATTAATAATAATGATTCAATATCTTACTTATGTCAGCATTTTAGACGGTATTTTTCGACCGTACAACTCAGGAATACTACTACTTATGAAATCGAGAAAATAATTCATTCCTTGGAACATACGAACTCTTATGGTTACGGTGAGATATCACCAATTCTAAAGGTCAGCACTCCTTATATTTTATCTCCTCTAACATTTATATTTAATAAAATTCTATGAACAGGAATATTTCCTGATAGATTGAAATATTCTGAAGTGAAGCCCTTATATAAGAAAGGAGATAAAACGGAAGTTTCTAAATATAGGCCTATTTAACTTCTTACAACATTTTAAAAAATTATTGAAAAAAATAATTCATAAAAGACTTTATTGCCATTTAAATAATAATAATATACTGGTCAATGAACAATTTGGCTTCAGGGAAAAGTTATCTACCGAAATGGCAAATTTACACTTCTAAATAAATGATTGTCATCTCTAGATAGGAAAAATTCTGTTGGAGGATTATTCTGTGACTTGCAAAAAGCATTTGATTGTGTTAACCATGACATACTCTTGACCAAAATGGAGTTTTATGGGATCACTGGTATAGTAAACAAACAGATGAGATCATATTTAGAAAATAGGTATCAGTGAATATACTAACGAAGTATATTCTAAGTGGGGACATATAAAGCATGGAGTGCCACAAGACTCAGTATTGGGTCCATTATTTCTTCTCATCTACATAAATGATTTTTCGTCCATTATAAGTAAAGTAGCTAACACTGTATTATTTGCAGATGATACCAGCATTATTATAACACATACTAATCCAGAGGAATTTTAAAACAATATAAATACAGTTTTGATTGAAACATTTAATTGGTTTCAGAAAAATTTTTTAACATTAAATTGTGATAAAACACATTTTTTGCAATTCTTAACAAAAAAAAAAAAAGAAATAAAAATGCAAATTATTTCTTCTGATACAATAATTACTAATATTAATAGCACTAGATTTCTAGTATTAATTATTGATAGTTCACTGTAACCGGCCAGGGTCCGTAGTTCAAATCTCGGATTAGGCAACTAAGAAGGTGAGGACATAAACTGGTCGTCAAGCATTGGCTAGTTCACATATCGAAAGGGAAGAGGTACAGTTTGTTTGGTGTGCACACGTACACTTGCCAGGCTATATGAATGAGACTGCTGAGTTGCTCCTCCCACATAGGAATTGATTCTCTGTTTGCGATGTCAGCTATGAGCAAGTGTTCATTGTTGGTATCTGTATCACTAAGGTTTATGCAAGTGTTTAGTTGTTCATGGAAATGTTTTTACACTTGTGTTTTTTTTCAGTAGCATGTTCTTTGACAGAGGGGAGAGAGAGAGATAAGGATAGAATGCTGACATCTTTCTTTTCCATGTATGATTTGATGTTTGCTTACGAGGTAGTTAGTTGTGCTCAGATGTGCGCTGTTGTGAATGCTAGATGCACAACAAGTAACCAAATGTTGTTGGTGCTGGAACCCCAGTGGAAAAAGAGTAATGAAAGAGCAAAATGGCTTCTAATTCCTCCTGTATATTCCTTGAGAGGGATCCGTGCCTACAAGCTACAAATAGTTGTAACCGAAGTCAGGCAAGTCAAACAGACAGTTACATTATTGTTATGGAACGATCACATTATTGAACTCACATCTAAACTAAACAAGGCATGTTATGCTATCAGGGCAATAAAGCCATTTTTGTCCTTGGATGCAATGGAAATGATTTATTATTCTTATGTACAATCAGTTGTATCTTATGGCATTATTTTTGGGGCAATTCTCACCTTAGTGGCGACATTTTTAAAGTTCAAAAAAGAATAAGAATTATTACAAATGCTGGTAAAAGGGACTCATGTCGCCAATTATATAAACAACTTCAAATATTGCCACTTTAATCTCTATATATTTTTTTCATTACTTGTTTTTGTCAATAAAAATAGAAGCTTGTTTTTGTCCAATTCTGAAATTCATGATAGAAACACATGTTACAACCACAACTGATATTTGCTTTCACAAATTTAACATTGGTGCAGAAAGGAGTCTTCTATTCTGCAAGTAAGATTTACAACCACTTACCATTGAATATTAAAATGTTATCTAAAGATGCTAAGCAATTTAAATCCAAACTAAGGAGTTGTCTTATAGAACATACATTCTACAATCTGGATGAATATTATCAATTAACATTCTTAATATCTTTTATTTATCTTATGTATCAATACAAACTTGTTAGTTATATTATGACAAGTGCTTTGCACACTTTTTTGTATGTGTTATGTATTTTTATGTAGATTATGTGACTGATTCCATATCTGTTAAGATCCAAAGAAGGTGAATAAATATGAATGAATGAATGAACAATTAAGTTTGCTTCTTGTTGCACATCCTGCTAACCAGTCAACCTTTTCATTCTGAAAGATGCCAAAATGTCTTGTATATTGTACTGTCTTAGTTTTATCATGAGTTATTAAACTGAGTAATGGTCAAGTAGGTAGACCTTTATTCAGTATTCTTAATTTATCGTGTAGCAGGTGCCCAGAAAATGAATGATTTATGGAGCTGAGATCCGCGCTGTACTGGGATATTACGCAGCATACAGTGGTAATTCCTCAACATTGTTTTGGGAGAACAGTCCCGTCTTCAAGGCCCAAGAAGATAGTACCGATAGGTTGTCCCGAAACATCGATAAGGAGCTGCCATTACTGATTGACTGATTAACAATGGGTTCGAGCCCTTACAGTCCCAATGCACCTAGGCCTTACAGACCGGCCCTTTGTGCCCCATAATCTAATATCAACTCAGAAGAGCCCTGTTCCATTACTAACTACACTGAAGTGGGTAAGATGGCAGAAGCTGTGAGTGACTCAGCCTTTTCTTCTGACAACTTTTATTTGGAAGTGAAGAGATTAATATAAATTGTCCTAACCGCTTCATATTGAAAGAACAACTTCAACTTGCACTTCAAGAATTGGAATCTGCTAAAACTATCATCTCCCCCCTTTGAGATGATGGTAACTCGTCTAGTGTCACTCAGTGACCAATAGTCCGACGCCGGGTGTGCTCTCCACTGCAAATATACGTGATCATGACGATGCAAACTGGATTCCTGCTAGGCATAAAGTCAACAAGAAGTCATCATCATATAACACTGCATGGAAGACGGAATTGTCAACCATATCATCAAATCTCTTCTCACTATAAGATAACCTCAAAGCGAACTGAGAGGATGAAGTGATTAGTGAACAATAGTGAGAACATATTTACATCTATCGCCTTGAAGAACGCTATTTGCCATCAAACTGGTAGCAACAAAATTCCCACAATAATTAATGGACTAGTTAAGAATAGTGATATCCAAAATCCCACTAAAACTAAGTCCATACCCCCACATACATAAGTCTGTCAAATGTCATCATAAAGCTCATATAATTGGCGAAAGTCATCTTAAAGGGTCTGCACCTAAAATTAACCAGTATCTTAATACTAACTTTGTGGTTTTTACTATCAAACCTAGGGCCAATATCAAGCAAAGAGTGCACTCTGAAGAAACGGAATTCAAGTGTTTAGGGAAGAAGGACATAGTTGTGGTTAATGGAGGGACAAATGACCTTGACAATAACACTGAAAAAAGAAAGAGTGCTTTAGTCCATATGCTACAGTTTGCTCAGAAATATACGCATACCAATATAATAATGGTGAACATCCCTCTTAGACATGATCTTGCAATGAATTCTCAAATTAACCTTGAAATTCGGGACTTAAACAATAAACTAAGCAGAAGAGCCAAGTTATTTAGCCATGTTGACTTGGTGGAAATGAACTTTAATAGAAGATAATACACTAAGCACTGGCCTCCACTAAAATAATGTGGGTAAAGGACTAAGTAATACAATGTCAATGAAATATTTAATAATGTTCTCAATACCTACTTGAGGTGCTATTACTCCACGCTTCCCTAAAAAATAACTAAAACCCAACATAATTATAAGCATTGGATATCAACTGGGATTAAGATATCCTGTACGAGGAAAAGAGAAATCTTACTCTTATGTAGGCACCGTAATGATCCTAACCTCAATACTTATTATAAAAGATACTGTAAACTTCTTTCTAATGTAATTCTTTCCGCAAAAAAATCACACTATAATAGAATTATGCTCAATTCCAACAAAAAAGATATCTGGAAAATTATAAATCATGAAAATGGGAAACCTAACCACTGTAAAAATACAATATCTTTGAGGATGGATAACAAAGAGATAACTAATCAAAACACAATTGCTAATATATTTAATAGTTATTTCTCATCTATTGCTGAATCTCTTAATTTGGGAAATAATAAACATACTAATATAAAAGAACCTAACCCAGTAAGCTATCTAATAAATAGCTTCCACCGACCTTTTCCTAAAATGAGCTGGCATTAAGGATCCACTTATGAAATTGAAAAGATTAGTAAATCCTTAAAATCAAAAAATATTGGTGGATTTGACAAAATTTCTACTCAAATACTAAAATTAAGTGCACCATACATTATATCTCCGCTTACATATATCTGCAATGCAATTTGAAATACCAGTACATTTCCTGAAAGGTTAAAATAAGCCATCATTAAACCAATTTTAAAAAAACATGATGATCAAGACATAACTGATTATAGGCCAATATCTTTGCTTACCTCCTGTTCAAAAGTTATCGAAAAACTTACATATGCCAGACTTCTTTATCATATAACTACTAATTCTACTTTAGTTAATGAACAACATGGATTTAGAACTCGGTACTCAACCGAACAAGCCTCCTTTCCATTAATAAATAATATTTTAACTGTTATGAACAATAATTTGAAAACTGGAGGTATCTTCTGCGACCTTCAAAAAGCTTTTGATTTGTGTGAATCACAAAATACTATTAGATAAACTAGAATTCTACAGTACTGAAGGAAAATTTAAACCACTAATCGAATCCTATCTAACCTGCAGATATAAGAAAGTAATACTTAATAATAATAATAATAATACTAACAGCTCTTCAAAGTGGGAATTGATAAAAAATGGTGTACATCAAGGTTCAATTCTTGGTCCCCTGTTTTTCCTTTTTTATATAAATGACCTACCAAACATAATTACTAAAAATAACTGTATGGTTCTCTTCGCTGATGATACCAGTCCATTAATAACTCATTGTAACGATTTAAATTTTAATATCAATATTAATCAATCTTTCCGCAACATAATCTCTTGGTTTAACAGCAATTTACTCATATTGAACTTCAATAAAACCCACTACGTGGAATTTAGAACGAAAAATTATTATCAGGTTAAAATTGAAGTTAAATATGAACACAAAAATATTTCAAATTCCACCGAGACTAAATTTTTGGAACTAATTATCGACGAGATGCTGTCTTGGAATCAATGTATTGATCAGATAGCAACCAAACTATGGTCTGCTTGTTATGCTTTAAGAAATCTAGAACATATTGTACCTCATTCTACACTACGAACAATTTATTACGCTTATATAATTCCATTTTAAGTTACAGCATAATTTTCTGGGGGAAATCTTCCAATGTTAAAAAATTATTTATTTTACAAAAAAAATTGTTAGAATCATAACGAACACTAGGTTAAGGGATTCTTATAAGGAAACTTTTAAAAACATGGAAATTATGATGTATTCTCAATACATTTTCTCACTAATTTTATTTACAGCTTAAAACAAACATTTATTCACCTCAAACAAGGAAATTCATAAATACATAAATAGGAACAACACTAATCTTCATCTGCCAACTGTTACTATAACTAAATTCTATAAAGGACCTTATGTATCAGGTTCTAAAGATTTTAATCACTTACCACAATATATAAAAATTTTGATCAGTGATATGAAATACTTCAAATTATCTCTCATGAGATTTTTATATCATCATATTTTTTATTCAACCGAAGAATACTTCGAATATGATGAGGACAAGGACATGTAAATCCTACTACATGGACCATGATTTTTAAACCTATGTACTGTATTATTTTATGCAATCTTTTAATATCTTGTGTATTATGTTAATTTATCCAAGTTATTACTGTAGTTGACAAGTAATCTTTTCTACCTGATATTAGTTATACCAAATGTAAGTTGCTTGTAGTTGCATATTGTACATGACTTTTTTCCATTTCCATGATATGTACCTAAATGGAATGTATGGAAAAAAATTAAAATTAAAAATTAAAGTTCCAGATGGCCCCCAGACTTAAAATCTTAATGGCCTCCGGGTCCAAGGTAGGAATCCAGATATACTTTCTTTTCTCTCAAAAGTCGCGGCAAACAAACCCTCTCCAGGTTCCCCAACAGGGCCCCTATTGAGAGACTGCTTTTATATGCTGTACAATATCCCAGAAGAGTGCAGATCTCATCTACTTTGCAGCAGAAGCCTGAACTCTAAAGAGTTCTTTAATAGTTATATTTATGGCCATTTTAAAAAGTCTTGAAACACTTTAGAAGGATGAAGGGAGACATCACACTATCTAAATCTGAGTATGATGTAAAACAGAGTAAGAAGCAATAAAAGAATAACACAATACAGTCTTCATGGCGAGACACTCTGTAACCTCCTACAATAAACTTAAAAACTGTTGAAGATGGGCTCACGTGAGGTAGCACACCTTTCAGTATCTATGATGACAGTCTAATTTCACTCCGTGCAGCTGTGGAACCTACTGAAATAACACGTACGCGCCATGCTGATAAAGTCCAGCAGAGCTAACTCAAGTCCAGGTGCACCGACCTTGTGCGGAAGCATTACAAAACGTGTAGATATCAGCTCGCCCATGCAATTAAATCATGTGTTTATAAACATATATTGGGGATGAGTTTATATAGGATGTGCGCCACACACCTAGCACACATGGGGAAGACGGCCCTGCCAACTACCTAACTACATGGCACCACATCTCAGAATACTTTACCTTAATGTGTTCTTTCTATTACAGGCATGGATAGGATGTGAAACAAATCATATTTACTTGCCATGTATTAGTTTTATGATTTTCCAGCCTTTAAAGCATACACAAATTACATTATGATGTCACATTTCTGTAATCATCGATGCAGGACCAAGAAATCAATTATCTCTTGCTGCTCAAGTTGTGTTTTCTGCAGCGACTGGTACTGAATCCTAAGTCTTTCCAGTTCCATTGATTTTTCAGTTATCAATGCCTGAAGAAGAAAATCACAAGTAAAATACAGAAATATCCTGATCAATCAGCAGTTATAATCATATTGTCCAAATTTTTAAAATAGTACAAGGAATTATGTCCATGGTCCACCTACCTGCAACTTCTGTTGCTCAGCCTCTCGCTGTTTGGCCACTGACTTCAGAAGGTTGCGTGTTCCAATTGCTCTCATTTTTTCTTTTTCTACGTCTTTAGCTAACGAATCGGCCATCAAGATAAAACCATCTGCAATCTTCTGGAATTCGGTAATCTCTACAATAAAACATTTAAATATCTATAATGAGACCATGGGGAAAAGTGCCATGGGGGGGGAAGGAATGACAGCATTACATGCTACTGCCTGGCTACATGGTCATTACCCAGCAACCTATGTCAGCCAACCAAGGACATCTGTCTATAGTGTCATTTATTACTACCAATATTATAATAAAGAATGGCTAGTTCACTCAAGTGGAGTACACAGAAGGTGGAGAGAGAAGCTTTAAGAGCTTGACCAAATGTAGAGGGCGTAGATACATGGGTCTTCTTTCTACAGAATCCTTACAGTACACTACCAAGAAGCATGCTTAGAAATTTTTTCACGTACTTGTAAAATTACATCTTAACAATTGTCTGGTTTCCAATTAGCTTGATTTAAATTGTTCTGACATGTTCAACTATTTGATACAGTTTACTTGGTCTTTATGCTACTCTCTTCATGATGGTGGCAAGCAATGTCAACTAGGAGATCTCTTAGTGTTCTTTGGCAGACCTTGCTATTGGGATTGTAGTTAGTGTAAAGAACAGCTTTACCAAGACAGGTGAGTGTTAGTGTGAATGTGTGTAGGGGGGGGGGGGGGTGGTGGGGTAATAAACAACAATATTTTTTTTCAAAAAAAAGAAAAAAAAAAACCTGACTTTCCAAAAACAAAAAGATACCCACAAAT
>Ga0123352_10016111_pt1 | contig 11903 bp, 6 predicted proteins | sample TergutLab28metaG_FD_89700 | JGI IMG/M metagenome (GOLD analysis project Ga0123352, IMG submission 89700) | Labiotermes labralis P1 segment gut microbial communities from Petit-Saut dam, French Guiana - Lab288 P1 | ecosystem: Host-associated > Arthropoda: Insects > Digestive system > Gut ...
CACCCTCAGCTTCCTTTCCTCCCGCAATGTCAGCGACCAAGTTTCACACCCATACAAAACAATAGGCAAAATTATAGTTCTATATATCTTGATCTTTAAATTTTTGGATAGCAACCTGGAATGCTTACCCATTGTTTTGGACTGATCAAATCGAGAAGAATGAGAGGAGAGGGGCATGTTGAACGTATGGGGGGAGAGGAGAGGTATGTGTAGGGGTTTGGTTTGGAAACCAGAGGGAAATAGACCACTTGAAAGACCCAGGCTTAGATGGGAGGATAAGCATCTTAACATTTGTACCGTGCATTGAAATTCATTGTACAAAATAAAAAAGGGGGATAATATTAAGATGGATCTTCAGGAAGTGGGATGTGGGGTTATGGGCTGGATCGAGCTGGTTTAGGATAGGGACAGGTAGCGGGCACTTGTGAATGCGGCAATGAATCTCCGGATTCCATAAAATGCGGGGAATTTCTTGACTAGCGGAGAACCGGTTAGCTTCTTAAGAAGGACTGTGCTGTATGGAGTAAATAAGTAAGTCAGTAAGTGAGTGAGTGAGTGAGTATGTATGTAAGTGACTATGTATGTAAGTATGTATCTAAGTAAGTATGTATGCAAGTGTGTGTGTATGTATGTAAGTATGTAAGTAAGTGATTGAGTAAGTAAGTGAGTGAGTAAGTGAGTGAGTGAGTGAGTAAGTGAGTAAGTAAGTAAGTAAGTAAGTAAGCAAGCGAGTGAGTGAGTGAGTGAGTAAGTGAGTAAGTAAATGAGTGAGTAAGTCAGTAAGTGAGTGAGTGAGTGAGTGAGTGAGTGAGTGTGTATGTAAGTGAGTATGTATGTAAGTATGTATCTAAGTAAGTATGTATGTAAGTGTGTATGTATGTAAGTATGTAAGTAAGTGATTGAGTAAGTAAGTAAGTGAGTTAGTGAGTGAGTATGTAAGTAAGTGTGTATGTAACTTTGTAAGTAAGTGATTGAGTAAGTAAATGAGTGAGTGAGTAAGTAAGTAAGTGAGTGAGTGAGTAAGTAAGTGAGTGAGTAAGTAAGTATTAATTTTCTGGACGTAGTAGTCACAAGGACAAGCACACTGCGGGGTTGCAAACCTTGCTTCTTCGCACTCCAAGTAGCTGCATTCCTTAAATTTTGTAAGTTCCAACCCAAAGAGCACAATTTGACTTCGTTGGCAGAAGGTTTTTCTCTATAGAAAGGGAGATCATGACGTTTATTGTAAAATGTTTTTTTTCTTAAAGTTACTTTCATCCACGGAACCCACAGACTGTACCAGTGCTTGACAGTACCAGTGCTTGACTGTACCAGTGCTTGACAGTACCAGTGCTTGACACCAGCACAAACTTTTTCCGTCCGAGGCAAGTGAAAAAGCCAAGTTGACAGTAAAATAAATCGTGCCAAAGATTAACTTTGGGAAAACCAATAAAGTCAATTCGGAAATTAGAAACGGGTGGCTACGTTCTATAAAGGTTAGATGAAATGGAAACTAAAGAAAACTGGAGATGAACACAGCAATGGGGCAATGTGGGAGTGGGATCTTCTTTCTTCAGGGATTCTACGCTGCATATTTTAGTACCGATGTTTCGGGGCATCCTATCGATTCCATCTTCAAGAATCAAGCAGTCCAAATAAGACCCTTTAAGATAGGACCCATATGTTGTCCCGAAACGTCGCCAACACACTAAACTTACGATTAGTTAACCCTTAGACGCCTAACGTCAACTATAGTTGACGTACCGCACCGCTAACCTCCAAAGTTGCATTTCATATATTTATTCAACAAATATAGGTACCGAATATTTTAAACATGGTGTATACTCTCCGTTTTTTCCTCTTCAAAATGCAGTTTGTTTCATAATTCTAACGTATTTGGTTCCTGTATTATTCACATATTATATACAGAATGTGCTAAAATTAATAAAATAATTCCGGCGCCAAACGGTTAAATAATACAAGAGCTAATATTTCACACCGCGTCGGAAACCTGAATTCACGCACTGTGGGAGTGATGTGTAGGTGTGAAAGCCAGGAACCTTGTCTGAAGCAGTGGTACAGGAACATTCAAAACAAGTGACTAAAAAGCTGGATGATTGGGACGTTTCAAAAGCAGACATGGAATTGTGTTTGATGCGTCACTTCTTTAACCTTTTGGCGCCGGAATTATTTTTTAAATTTTAGCACATCCTGTATATAAAATGTGAATAATACAGGACCCAAATACATTAGAATTACGAAACAAACTGCATTTTGAAGAAAAAAAAACGGAGATTATATACCATGTTTAAAATATTCAGTACCTTTATTTGTTGAATAAATATATAAAATGCAACTTTAGAAGTTAGCGGTGCGGTACGTCAACTATAGTTAACATTAGGCGTCAAAAGGTTAATACCCCAACGAAACGCACATTATATATTCTTACGCATATTTTACCTAATCTCCTACATATTTTGGCGTGATAAAAAAGTGATTAATACACCAGAACGAAAGGAATGGAAAAATTCACAATGCTTTTAATGACGTCAGTGGTGATAGTGACGATAAAGAAACTGTCAGCGCACTGGCTTGCCAGACTTCAAGTACCCTTATAAAGACAACCTGCCTGCAACGAAAACATTTCAGTTCTTTCCTGTTGCGTTACAGCCATGTTTCACTGTGCGTCCTATATATCTCTCTCTTCTTTGTCTCTCTCTGCCCAGTCTTAAAACAGTTAATAGCAGAGTTGTGCTCGCGTTACGAACACAACGCCATCTGTTTCAGCACTTTGTCTTTCGTTAATGCACGTAATTTAGATTGAAGAGTAAGGACATTGATGTGTGCATTGACCGTGAATCTTGCGTCACGGGGATAGATCGAAAGAGGCTTACAGTCAGGTTCATGTCCATTCCTCCAGACATCTGGATGTTCTGTAGGTACGTGGCGCTCCGGTAGATGGCTTTGCGATATCACGAATTCGCGTGACAACCATATTGATTCTAACGGGCATTGTTGCTAAACGCAGTACGTGTATGAGTCGGCTTGTTTTGCACAAAATTGTGGGGGGGTTTACGATTTTTTAATACATTATTGCAAATTGTAATTCAAAGTATATTCTTCTTGTGTCAGGACTAATGAAGTGTGCGTGGAGACCACAGATTATCCAAGATTCTAAGAACTGCCTCCGCCAGGAATGTAAGATAAAGCAAGTTCCGCTGACGAACCACACATTCTAGGTAACACCCCTCAAGATCTGGTCGTCTGGGGGAAGTGGCACCCAGAATTTGTGCTCCCATTAAGTATGCAAATAAAATCTTGAATTCTGCTGCGCTCTGGCGGCCATAAACATCCACACAGTTTCACTATGATTTTTCTGTGCGGTCCGTCACTACGGTTTATATGTAATGATGTTCAGGCGGAAATGAAGGCCAGTTTCTGGAGGCGGTGGCCCGATTTCGACCCTGAGATGGTCCATGTGGGATTTATGTTGGACATAGTGTTACTGGGACAGGTTTTATTCTGAGTGCGTTATAGTCAGTTTTCCGTTGTCAGCATCATTCCACCGGAGCTCCAGATTGGTTTTCATCTTAAAGCCAGTCTTACAACGGGAAAAATAAAAAAAAAATCCTGGGAATTTTAAAATAATCCTCTTTCGGATATAACAGGCACAGTAGACAGGAAAGTACTTTCACATTTTAATACGGAAATAGAAGATTCACAATTTAAGGTACAGATAATTTGCAATCCATTACGAGCGAAGAAGATATTTCCTATTCGCCGTTAAAATTTTATGCTCTCTCTCCTAGTAAAATGAGAGAGGTAATTGCGCTGGTAATATCATTAAATTTTACCGTAAGCTTATAGACACTATTTTATGTGACAACCATCGCTAGTAACTTCCCTGTGGTTCGCTTGACGTACAAAACTTCGACGTGCAATGAACGTTATAGTTTTTTTTATTAGTCGCGTGTCTTACGTGCCAAAGAAAAATATTTCCAGCACATTTTTTTGGAATATGGTGAGTAGAAACCAAATATAAACTGCAATACCTTGAACCACAAGGGGCGTGGACTTCCACTCACGGTAGATTGGAAGAGAGGCGATAAATGCTCTGCTTGTCGTCACTAACACAACGTGGGGGACCGCGGATTGTACACGCGTATTTTGAGTGTTAATGTATGTGCGTGTGAATGTAGCGTAAATTCATACGGGAGTGCAAATTGTTACCGAAGGACTCTGCAAACAGAAACTGGAGGTAATTGTCAAGAACCGTTTCGCTGTGTAACACGTAGCAGTCGCTCGTGTTTCAAACACACTTGGAGTTTACCGGCTCTTGTTGCTGTCCCGTAATAATTACATGACCTCTTATCCCACCTGAATTTGTAGGTACACATCCATATTGACAGATTTAAAAGATATAATTTTACCCAAGGAGGGGGGGGGGACGCGTCGGCACAATGGTTAAAGTGCTGTGCTACAAATTGGAAGGTGGTGGTTCGATCCCAGCTGGTGTCAGTGGAATTTTTCATTGACATAAAATCCTTCCGATCGCACTATGGCCCTGGGGTCGACTCAGCCTCTAACAGAAATGAGTACCAGGAGCATTTCCTTGGGGTAAAGGCGGCGGGTGCCTAAGGCTGACAACCTTAACACCATCCTGTGCCGTTGTCATGAAATCTGGTGACCATAACTTCCTGGGACCCTCTGGGCCACTCCAGGCCTGTAACGGGACTGATTTACATTTATAATTTTACCTAGATGCACAAACACATTTCTGAGCCTATCGGAACTTCTCATAATTCCTCCTGCAGAAACCGACTGTAAATGTGCTGCATAATTCTGCAATTTTGCACAGATTTTATGAACCATCTTAATAAAGAGATATAGCGCCCGATTTTATTTTCAAATAAACTAGCGTTCGTAATTAGGAGACAAAAAAGCTCATTTAAAATGCGTTCCGTATTTTGAGTATTGCAGTATTCATCCTTATGAATATTATAGACCATTTTCGATACGAGATTAAAATATGTAATTAAAATTTGAAGTCACTTTACCAACTTTCTGGTGTTCAGATTGTTATTGAGCTGCTAGGGATATCCCTAGAAAACTGATCAATCTGACGACAACCTGATATTGAACCATCTTGGACCAAATACATAGATTAATAATAATAATAATAATAATAATAATATAGGCCTCGCCGTTTAACAACTTTTGTTGAGTCTTTGAAAATTAGCACGAACTCTGGTATCGCTCTTTCTTTTCAGAAATTTATTTTCGAACTCCGGTCCAAAGACGGGCTACACTAACTAAATTTTCTGTGTTTTAACCCGAACTCCGAAATATTCCCTGAAATTACGTCACATCGTCTTCCTCTGCCAACTTTTCCAGTTCGTTATTCACTAATTATCGTATTATTGAACGGTATGTTGCCCATCATTATGAGCTGCTAATAATATGTAAATAAGAGCGCTATTTTATTTTGTAGAACTGTCAGTAGCGACTATGGAACTCGACAGCAGTACATAAGGCAGGCTGTGGGATGGTTTATAATTATATAGCGTCGAATGGTAGGATACTTGGTGAAAGCCAAAGTGGGAAAGATTTTCAAGGAAGCGATCGTAGCATAATCGAGGTATTATTCGGGAATGTTCTTGGAGGGACTGAGAAAACCTCAGGCAGGACAGCCGTGATTCGATCCAGGTACCTCCTGAATGCACGTACCGCTACACCAGCCAGTTATTAAACGACGCTGTCAGTTACTAAGATTACAGGTATACGTATTGTAATTCTAATTTTTACGTCAGCACAACTGTTTTTATTACACAAGGTAACATGTAGGCTACATGTTTCGACTAATAAATAGTCATCTTCAGGCCCATTCTTTACAGGTTAAGTCACAGGACGCTGTGCACACATTGGGATCCCAGTGTGTTTACATCAGTGAAATATTTAAGCCATATCATTTGCCTAGGAGAGTAAAACTTGCAAAGTATGTAACTAATTGGTTAAAATACATTTAAAAATACAAAAATAGTGTATTGGGGTTTACTATTTAAAAAAGTAGGTCACGTTACCATCTAATTATTCCACGGTTGTGAGGTTATATTTGCAGCGAAGCCAGAGTGTATCCAGTGTTTTTTGTTGCTTCAAGGGAATGCGCGTGTTGTAATATCTCACACGGAATACGGCTTGTGGAATTCGGGTTGGAACTACTCAGATGAGAATCGCTGTCTGTTTACTTTTGTATGTTTTTGTGGTAAGAACGTGCTTCCTAGTCAAGATTTTCCCCTGGTGTCTGTCAGAGATGGATGACAAACGTTAGCTTAAGTTTTTAACTGGGTTATTAACAAGTTTGTACATTCACTTTATTTTTTACCAACTGATGCTCCTGCATGTCAGTTAATATTAATATTAATGCTAATACATTAAAATATAAACTATAAAATTATTTTAAAAACTCCGACATGACGATAACCGATTGGTTATGATTTCACTTACAGACGTGCTGCCAGCACACCTCAACGGTAATATCAGATAACAAGTAACTTTAATAGGCACAGGAGACCCCCTGAAGATGGTTTTATAAAGTAACCGAAACATGTCGGAGTTTTAAAATAATTTTATAGTTTACCTTTTAATATTTTAACGTATTAGCATTAATATTAACTGATATACAAGTGCATAAGTTGGTAAAAAATAAAGTGAATTGAATCAATATGCACGGTGCAACAGTGAAAGTTTGTACATATTGATGGTGAAGACTTACGAACTTCTTGGTTCCATTATTTTTTAACCTTTATGCTGGATGCGGTCTGTTGTGTGGGTTTGTTCAAGCGTTCTCACTGAGTTTCCCCTTTATGGTTGCACCGTACTGTATCCGTTTTGGTCTTGGTTGTTCACTGTAACAGACTCGGCCCGCTCCTCCGACGTACTGCCCGTTTAGGTGAACTTGTGTTGGTGTTTTATTGTATTTATTGGTGATGCCCTCTGTGGAGGGGATGTTGTACTAGTATCTCGAATATCGGGTTATTCTGAACGGTAAGTTTGTCATTTATTTGGTTCCCGCTTTGTGTCACTTCGCAGATGTAGAATTCTTCCAGAATATGTAACATTTTACCTTTTCTCGCAAAGTGGACTATATCCATTATATCGTTCATTGGGCCAAAAGCATGGCCCTCGTTTAAGAGATGTTGGGCGAACTTCGATTATTGTACGCGTACTTGTAATCGTTGTAATGTTCGCGGAACCTTACGTGGAAAGGCCGACCGGTCTGACCTATATACTTCTTGTGACACGTGGGGCAACTAAGTTGGTCTAATCCACATTTTTCGTTTTTGTCGGGTTGTTGCGTGTTTTGTGATTTTGCATTTAAGATTTTTCCTAAATTGTTTTTGGTAATGTAAGCCACTTTTACTTTTGTATTCCTGAAAAGTTTTGTTATCTGCATTGTTTCCTTTCTGATGTGGGTAAATTTTGCCCATCTTTTTGGTTTGTTGTCCTGTCTTTGTTTGGATTTAGCATTGTTGACACTTGTCTAAGATAGAGGTGTTAAACTTGTTATTATAGATGATCTGTCCTACCGTGTCTAATTCTATCTGCTTTCTTGTGGTATCAAAACCGTAGGTGTTTATTCTATTTTTCAAGTATCTGATTACTGCTAATTTCTGTTCTTGCGGATAGCAAGAGTCGTTCGGAATGATGACGTCAGAAATGGTCGGCTTTCTGTATATATCGAAGGATATTTTGTCCGTTGCTTTTATTATTGAAACGTCTAGAAAGTTCAGTTTATTCTCTTTCTCTCGTTCCAGTGTGAAGTTTAGGCTCGGAGTCAGATCATTGAAAGAGCTAAGAACATCTTCAATGTCAGTTTAGTTTTCATTGTACATAAGTAGTACGTCATCTACACATCTAAAATATCCTTCTACTCTAGAATTTCTTAGGATGTCAAAAATCTTTGTATTTTCTAAGTGCTGTAAATCGATTTCAGACAAGATGGAAGACGTAGGAGCACCCATTGCTAATACCTTCTTTTGTAGATAAGTTTTCCCCTTAAAACTGAAGTAATTCTGTGTGATGATTATTTTGGTCACTGTTAAGATTTCCCTTATCAATGCGTCGTCTAGATTGTGTTTCTTGCATAAGGTATCGATGACATTTATTAGATCACCTGTAGAGATGTATGTGTACATGTTTGAAATATCTAGTGAAGCCATTTTTAATTCAGGAACAAAGGGCATCTCTGACAAGTCTTTCATGAGTTGTACTGAGTTCTGGACGTTACGTATGTTTGGAAGTGGCTTCGCTGCAAGTATAAACTCACAACCGTGGAATAATTAGATGGTAACGTTACGTGATCTACATTTTTTAAATAGTAAACGCCAATACACTATTTTTTAGATTTTTAAATGTATTTTAACCAATTAGTTACATACTTTGCAAGTTTTACTCTCTTAGACAAATGATATGGCTTGAATATTTCACTGATGTAAACGCAATGGGATCCCAACGTGTGACAGCATCCTGTGACTTAACCTGTAAAGAACAGACCTGAAGATGACTATTTATTAGTCGAAACATGTAACCTACATACTACCTTGCGTAATAAAAACAGGTGTGCTGACGTAGAAATTAGTATTACAACACGTATTCAAGCACTTCATGAGGTCATCATTCAAATTTACCCCGCATAACGACTTTTCGGTCCAAGACGGACCGCATATACGGCGGTGGTCCCGTAAGATTATAATATTATAATACGTACTTACCATTGTGTTACAGTTGCCTACAGTATTCAGTACAGTAACATGCTGTACAGGTTTGTAGCCTAGGAGCAATAGGCTACACCATATAGCTTAGACGTTTCAAGGTTGTATTATCTAGGTTTGTGTAAGTACGCTCTATGACGTTCGCACAACGACGAAGTCGCCTAACGAAGCATTTCTCAGAAAGTATCCACGTCGTTAAGCGACGCATAAATTTATATGCCGTCGGTGATAGAGGAGTGAATGAGTAGGCGTTTGGAGCAATGGAGGAATAATGTTGAGAGGTAAAGGTAAAGGTAAAGTGATCCCGTTACAGGCCCGGTGTGGTCCAGAGGGTGGGTAGAGGTATAGCTCTACTCTTGCATGACCGCGGCAGTAGAAGGTGGTGAGTGATCAGCAGCACGCCCCGGCCGCACTTTACCCCGGGAAAGAAACGGTATCCATTGTACAGGAGGCTGGTTGGGCGACCGGTCTGGACGGGCGGAAAATCTCGTCCCCACCTGGATTCGATCCCGGACCGTCCAGCACGTAGTCAGTCGCTATATCGACTGAGCTACCCGGCCCACACAATGTTGAGAGGAGAAAACCGAAATGCCATCCCATTTCCACTTTGTCTACCACACACCCAACAATGACTGGCGTGGGCTCGAAATTGGATCTCCGCGGTGATTGGCCAGCGACCAACGGCATAAATTCCGGCACGGTCGTACATTGTGTACGAATATTGGAGGTATCTTCAGGCATTAGAGGTAGACACAGGAGTGCCTCTAGTCGGGCTGAGAGAAATTGTTTTTGCGATTCAGTAGAGAATTCGATCGCTTTTCGCTCGTCTGAAGCTCTCGAATGTGGCACGCTAATTTTTATACCTAAAATCGAAGAGTCTCATGCTGATTAACCTGCAGGCTTTGTACGGAAAGTTGCACTGATAGCTTTTCCGATGCGTGACTGCCACGGCAGGACTACAAAGACTGCTGCAGATATTGTAGGAGTTACCACAACCAACTTTTAAACGCTACTATTATGTTGTTATATTTATGTGACCAATAACCTGTCACTGTATTACTACTGTAGTTTTTATACTTGTTGGATATTCCATTGACATAAAATACTTCCGATCGCACTATGGTCCTGGGGTCGACTCAGCCACTAACAGAAATGAGTACCAGGAGTATTTCCTGGGGCAAAAGCGGCCGGTGCATAAGGCTGACAACCAACCACCATCGTGTGCTGTTGTCACGAAATCTGGGAACCTGAATTTTCTGGAATCTTCTGGGCCTCTCCGGCCCTGTAACGGGACTGAATTACCTTTACCTTTATCTTTTATACTTTTCCTAAGAAATTAAGTTTGTATTTAAGTAGGAAAAGATGAAGGTAAACGTAAAGCAATCCCTGGTCAGGCTCTGAGAGTTCCAGGAATTTGAGGCTCCCAGATTTCATGACAGTTGGCACAATAAGGTGGTAAGTTTGTCGGCCCTAAGCAACGGCCGCCTTTATCCCCCCAGGAAATATTCCTGGTACGCATTTCTGTTAGAGGCTGAGTCGACCCCAGGGCCATAATGCGGCCGGAAGGATTATATCAACGAAAATTCCAATGACACCATCGGGAGTGGAATATTTAAGCAGGGAAAAGTAAAATTTTCTTTCTCTGCACCATGAAGGATTGTAGTGAGCATAGAGGTATAGCTCCACTTATTCTTAACCCCGTTATTAGATGGAGGACAGACGTTACCTTCACGCCCGGGTAGCTCTGTTGCCGGGAGAAAACCCCGTTACCCATCGAATAGGAGTCTAGGTGAGCCCCAGAGCCGTTGTGGGCGTTATGGGAAGAGTAGAATCTCTTGCCCTTACCGGGATTCGAACCCTCGACTGTCCAACCCGTATTTAGTGTCGCTCCTTCCTCACAATTTCGTGCATTCGCCCTGTTTTCGTGAGTGACTTTGGCTTTGGTTACTGTTGATTCCAAAGTTATAACGTTCATACGAAGTTTTGTAAAATTCGGTCAAATGATGTAAAAGGTGAAAAACTGTAAACCCACACAAATCATTCTCAGTGGCAAATTCTCAGGAATATTTCCTTGGGGTAAAGGAGGCCTGTGCTTAGACAACCTTACCACCTTCATGTGTCGATTATCTCGAAATGTCGGAGCCTCAAACCCTTTTAACCTTCTGGGCCTCTAATAGGCCTGTACAGATATATCTTGACCCTTACATTTACCTTAATTGTAGATAACAGCCTTTTCTTGTCTTTGTCCAGTTTTAACCAAAGATTGGAAGTGGTCGACAAGTTATCAGCCGCTGAGATTTCCCAGTATTAGTCTCAAAAAACATCACATCTAGCGCTTCGTGATTTAAAAGACATGGGCGGACGGACGGACGGACGGAAAACTCTTCATTACGTACACTTTTTTCCTACAACAATATGACTATAACTTTGAGTTCTGATTAATTAATGCTTTTCGAAGTCCGCTGTTAATTCCAGCCAAATTAGGCACCCATTCCGTGTAGCACAGTGTTTTTTTGAAAGGATGATGGTCGTTCCACCAGGAAGTTCGGATAAGTACAGACCCGAATGTTCATCACCGTACTAACACAGCCTACCATTAGTGTTACAAGTTAGTTCAGTCCAGTTCGCACTTTCACATCCTATTTACATAATATTAATTTTAATATCATCTTCCAGTTATGGACTGAGTCTCCTAAGTGGTCGCTGTTCTTGAAGAATTTCTCATCTCACTCATGCCTGCTATATGCTCGTTAATCCCATCCATACTGATCTGATCATCTTAAGCGTATTGGACCGTGCATCATCTTGATATTTGAATAAAGGTAGACCAACTTTGATGACACTTGCTTTATTATGTCAATTTACTGCTCAAAATGTTTCGGATGTTAATACATCAATCTTCAGGAGCTTGCGACTACTTGGTGCGTTATTGTGTAGGCTGTGTTGTGCTGACTTGAGGCGTGTTGGTGTTACGTAGTGGTTCAGCCTACACTCGGATACCACATCACCAACAGCCAATCCCGCTACATGACACCAACACGCCTCAAGTCAGCACAATACAGCCTACACAATAACGCACCAAGTAGTCGCAAGCTCCTGAAGATGGATGTATTAACATCCGAAACATGTTGAGCAGTAAATTGACATAATAAA
>Ga0123352_10016112_pt1 | contig 11903 bp, 10 predicted proteins | sample TergutLab28metaG_FD_89700 | JGI IMG/M metagenome (GOLD analysis project Ga0123352, IMG submission 89700) | Labiotermes labralis P1 segment gut microbial communities from Petit-Saut dam, French Guiana - Lab288 P1 | ecosystem: Host-associated > Arthropoda: Insects > Digestive system > Gut ...
CCATCTTCAGGAGCTAGCGAGTACTTGTTGTGTTGTGTAGGCTGACTTGAGGCGTGCTGATGTTATGTAGCGGGATTGTCTGTTGGTGATGTGGTATCCGAGTGTAGGCTGAACCACTACCAGTGTCTGAAACATGTTGAGCAATATATAATAAAGCAAGTGTCATCTAGTTGGTCAACCTTTATTCAAATATCAAGATGATGCACGGTCCAATACGCATAAGATAACTGAATGCTCACTGTTAAAATTTGAGTGCCATCGTTGCGAAATCTGTCAATAGATGGCAGTACCAGTAGCTGAGAGTACCAATAGATGACACACATGACTACCAACATTGTCAGACATTGGTGCTTTGCGTGTATCAATATTTGTAGCAGACTTTCTTGTAATTGGGATAAACAGTGGACATCCTATCAAAAATATGATACATCAGTGCCATTATGCTTAATTACTGTGCCTATGTATTTATATTTTAAACGCGATCTACGTTATACCAACTTCGTTGGGTACGTTGGGAACTGAACGGTCTTGTATTTGTTTGTAGTCATCAGATGGTAGTGAGCGGTTAATGGTGTGCAGGAATAATGCTGATACTGGTTTTTGTTTATACTGTAAATTAATGGAACATACGATTTATTAGTGTAACAGCAGTACAAAAGGTTTCTACATATCATAAGGTAACAGAATCCGAAATAACCTCAGAGAAGAGAAGTGTTTGCACGGTCGTGACATAACGCAATCATCTGGTGATGTTTCATGCCATGGCAGACACAGAAGATTACTTGACTGTTTATAGGCGGTTTTTTGAAGCATTTGCGGCGACATTGGAACCCGACGATCAGCTTCCAGTTACAGTGGGTGGATATTATTTGTGTGATTCAGAGATAGTAGGAGAAATAGTGGATTGGACCCTACAGTACCTCAACCTCAAGTAAGTAAATTGTAACCTCTCGTTAGTTATGTAATGTAAACGAACAAAATGCACACTTTTTAAAATTGGTTTTTTAAATCAGTTCTTCGTGTCTTCTACGTGTTTCGAACATCATGTGTTCATCATCAGGAGCATAATTTGTACATACAGTTTTTTATGGTATGTTTTTCATGTAGTCGGTATGGCCATCGTTGTGTCCCTCCGTTTAACACATGATGTTCGAAACACGTTGAAGACACGAAGGATTGAACTGAAACATTAATTTTAAAAAGTGCGGATTTTGTTGGTTTACATTACGTAATTATATCACAATGCGCGGTACAAAAAACATAAAACCCTCATTAGTTATTATGTAGTCATCAGAAGTTAGTATGACTTCTGGAGTGATCCTGAAAATGTGGTGGGAATGAAACATTGTTTCATAAAATTATGCTTTTAAGAATGCAATTGGCCATGTGAAGAAAATTCATTTTCAAGCCTTGTATGTCGATGTAGTTAATGCTTTTACTGCTTAGCAAAAATTAATGCAGTTAATGTAACTGGATAAGTTTTAATTTTCATACTTCCTATCTGGAAATTTCAGTCATGTAGGTTATGTAAATTGGGTGGAGTGGCAGGGTCAAGGGAATGTACAGTTTGTTTCATGAGATGTGAGGTTCCAGTGTTTGGCAGAAATTTTACTGACATTGCAGAAGAACATGCTGCCTACAACTTCAGGATAGAAGCATCACGTCCTGTTTTGCGGTCACTGTGAGTTCACATACCAAGGACTTAAAACACCTGTGTGTGAAATTAGTTGAATCTGATACAGTTATTGTGGAAGTCAGGTGGTCCTTGGTGTGTTCTTCTACTCATGAACGCAATGTGATGTAGAATGAATCCTTGTTGACTCTCTTCTGAAAGAATGTGAATTTTGTAAACTTTTAAGATAAGATTATGACAGCTCATCTTTGTGATAAGGTATGATTAGTCCTGTTAGTTAATTGCTTTTATTAACAAATATTATTTTTATGCTGTCAAACACAACTTCTTCTGCTCAGTAAATTGTTTTCACGTTTAGTTTAGTGACGTTTTCGGTCACCACCAGATTAATCTATTTAAATGTAAAAGTGTGAAGTTGTATAAATACAAAAATCATGTTCCAGTTTACTGGGAATGAGATCTTGATTGCTTGCAATATTGTTCACAATATAGATGTTATTTTTGTTCTTTGTTTTGACTTTCATATTTTTTGTCTGTATTGTGTTATATAGAATTTATTTCTAAAACTTTCAAAGCGTTTTTAACTGGATAATTTGATTTTTTTTTTAATAAAAATGTGTCATTTTCCCTTGGTTGATTTCCAGAGTGACAGACTGTGCTGTTTAATTATGAATATACATTTGCATAGATGATGATTAATTTAGTTATCAGTATAATTTCATGTTGTATTGTAGATATTCTGTTGTATATTATACTGGTTACTAAAATAAGCTTCATATACATAAATGGACATACATAACTAAACATCACACTTTATTGTCACACAAGAAATTCAGTGAAGATACCACATTTGTGTTTACCAAAAAAAAAAAAACAGATTTTACCCAGTTACAAATGCTTCAAGAGGGCTGGGAAAGCACAGTCCGTACAGCAACTAGTTACGGGCTGGACAGTGCGGGGTTTAAATCTCAGTGGGGGGGGGATATTCTGCACCCATCCAGACTAGCCCTGTGGCCCACCCAGCCTCCTGTACTGTGAGTACTGGCTCTCTTTTCTGGGGTGCAACAGCCAGGGTGTGGCAGTGACCACCCACCTCCATCTATCGCCAAGGTTACAGAAAGAGTAGAAATATACCTGTACTCTCCCTCAGGGCATTCATGGTCTATTGTAGGGTGAACTTCACCTTTACCTTTACAAATGCTTTGAAAGTTTGTAGAGATGAACTCTGTACCTTAATACAGACAAATTATTTATATGGCCAAAACAAAGAACATAAATAACATCTGTATTGTAAGCAGTGTTGTAAGGAATCAAGATGTCATTCCTAGTAAACTGGCACATGATATTTTGTATTCATACAGTTTTACATTCTTGTATTTTAATAGATTATCCTGATGATGACTGAATAAATCAAAGTATATTTCACTAGAGTTACTGTGAACAAGATTTATTTACTAAGAAAGGTTGAGTTTGACAGATGTACAAGTACTATTTGTTAAGATTGACAGCACAACAGGATGCCAAAATTGAAGTTATAACTGATCTTAATTAAATATTTTATTGCAAATTTTTGTTAAAATAGAGGACCTACTGTATAACAAACTGCCTGTGTCATATTGTCTTAAGTTTCATTTTTCCACATGTATTTGAATGTCATGGAATAAACAGTATAACTCTTTAGTTGCTACATATCTCGATTCCAATTTATTTTCAGTTGTGTTTGTAGCTGTAGAGGGGCTGACATGTGAATATTAATTGGTGATGAGATATGCATTTCAGTGACAGTAGACAACATGTCAATACTTCAGTCAAAGTTATGGGGATGTAAAACTATAGTACATATTTTTTTTAGATGTCCAATTCAGGGGGTATTTATGTGTCATGTAAGATTGCAGGCCAAGTTCAGAACATAAAGGAAGATGGCTAATAAATCATTTGGAATGTGAAAAAGTTAAATATTGAGGAATGGTGTTAACAAATCAAAACAGCATGCACAAAGAAATAAAAGCATACCAAATTTGGGGATTGCCATCTACTATTTGGTCCAGAATATTTTGTTTTTCCATTTGTTGCATAAAAACATATAAATTATAATAAGACTATAAATTTGTCTGTTTCATATGGGTGTGAAACTTGGTATGTCACACTAGATGAAGAACATAGGTTGAGAGGGTTCGAGAATAAGGTGCTGTGGGAGATACTTTGATCTAGGAGGGAGGAAGTAGCAAGATGATGGAGAATATTGCATAATGAGGCACTTAGATTTTTAGTTCCACCAAATGTTATTAGGGTGATAAAATCAAGGAAGATGAGCTGGGCAGGGAATGTAACACTTGTGTTAAAAAAAAGAAGAAGAAGAAGAAATGCTTGGGGGGGATGTAAAGGACAGAGACCACTTGGAAGACATAGGCATGGATGTGAGGCTGTGGAATGGATTCATTTGGTTCAGAAATGGCGCCTGTGAGCTCAGCATTGAACAATGGTGCACAAATCCAGGGTGCTAGGTCGTCCAGCTGACTAAATCCTGTACAGTGGTACCTAATATTCAAGGATCCTCAGTATGGAACTTGTGTCATATCACCTTTCTGTCACCTAGAATTTTGAGGTGTACGTGTACATTTATTAACTCTGTGGCATCCTATTTTTTACAGCTCAGGCTCTCTCCTATAATGCATCTTTTCAAAGATTTAAAAAAAAAAGTTCAGATTTAACTCATTACTTCTTTAGAGAATTACTGTTCTAGTTGTTCAATAAATAAACAGTGAATTGCTTTTATAGACAGTTTCTAGGAATGTACCCCACCGATAGGTGGCTGAGTGGGCCCCAGAGCCAGCCTGAACGCTTTGTAAAACAGGAAACTCTTTTGTCCCTGCCGGGTACTGAGCCTCGATTCGTCTCAGTCTGTTCAGTATGCCGACAGGGCTAACAATAGGTATTCGGTAAAATGAAGAATAGTCGATTGAGTGTCAGTACACTGGGCAAAATTCACAATAATATTATTGCAGTACGTGCTCTTTATTTGAAAATAAAGGATGTGTGTGGTGACCTTTCGGTATGCGGCGATGATGGCTGATATTTCCTGTTGACAGAGACTGGGAGGTCAAAGGACGCACGAAATACATGCATTGGTCATTAGCAGCAAGCACTACGCAACAACTTCACAGGATTTTGACACTGCTGATGTATCATTTTCAGCAGTAATTGTATACATTGGGACAATGAGGTCGGATCACTTAAATTACACGCACGCTTAATTTTATTCGTTCTTCTGGGTAAAGCAGAGTCGCGACTTTAGCGTCTTCGGAGGGATATTGTCAGATGGCAGTGACATGCACATAGGTATCCTGATTTGTAAAAGCCAAAAACCGGGACATTTAACTACAAGTAGTTGGCGGGTCGGGGTTGTAGAACACTGGACTTTAACGTTCACGCAATAAAAAAAAAACAGAAAAAAGTTATTACAATGAGGTAACTCCGTTAAAAGAATCTTTCTTAGTCTCATTCCAGACTGTAGTCACTAATGTACTCATCTTCCTCTTTATTTCTTACCTCTTTCTATTTGTGGGTGATTGATGGCTATACTGCTCCTATGGATGTTTTCTCCCACCGTAGGAAAGTCAGAATGTGTGTATTGCCATAATGCGGGTGTATGACTTCTAAAAATCCGGGAAGTTCGGCGTCCCAAGCCGATTTCCTCGAGACACCAGGAAATTACTCTGTAAAGCCATTAAAACCAGGACTGTCGCGGAAAACTAGGGACGAATGTGGTTCATCCTTACACAAGATGGATGAAACAGTTAAGGAAACGGGATATATATTTCTTATATTACCTACAATCATTGCGAACCGAAGCCGGTTGATCTTGTGTGGACAGAAGTAAAACATATTACCGTAGTCGGTGTACCATTTACAACAATAGAAATTGGAGTGATTAAATTACGAAGAACTGAATACTGTGAGAGAACTAACAGCTACGCCTAACATGTCAGGGCAGTAGAAACAGCAGTATAGAAAGTGGGAGAAAGGCATCGTAGAGCAGACTTCCAGCTAGGGTGACTCCAGTTCATTTTCTGACGATTCGTCTAAGAAGACAACGGATTCGCCACGAAGATGCTGGAAGCGATTATAAGCATAGGCATATGGAAGCAAGGCTGAATTAATGTGGTAGAAGGGCTGGAGCAGATACTCCACAAAACCTTATGCCATGCTAATTTTTGGTGTGAGAGATGTGAGACCTTCCTCTCATTTTTTCAGAAGGCATATCTAAAAGTTCCCGTATCGCCACTGGGACCAAGAGTGGCAAGCAGTACAGCTATCTGCGACAAGGTGCCATAGTGTCGCTGTGATCAGGTCATTCTCGTTAGTTATGCAGCCATATTCATCTGAGTTGCTTCTCAGCAGGTGTTGATTGCTGTGCGTTATAAGTGCGATCCGCGATTTGATAACGACGGAGTTGAATGAACAGCGTATTTGTATTGTTTTTCTTCAATCAGGAAAAATGCTTCGAAAATAGGCGAAAGGCTCAAAACAGCTTTCGGTGACATTGCGGAGAACAGACTTTCGAGTGTTTTGCTAGGGTCAGACGTTGGGAGACTTCGGTTGAAGGTTTTGAACATGCAGGTCGCAGAGATGAAAACGCGGAGAAAGTTTGTAAAATCGCCATCGAAAATCGACTAAGTACCAATTCGGAAACAGTTGGTAGGTTAGACGTCTGGTATGGAACATGCCAGGGAATTCTCAGGGAGGATTTAAACACGAGGCAGATCTCCACGGGCTTGGTTCTCCGGTTGTTCACCGACGAACAGGAACAGCGGCGAGTGGTAATATGCCAGGCAGTTTTTAAGACAGTAGCGACCACAACTTCCTCTGGGGAATTATAACAATAGACAAAACTTGGGTGTACTGTTATGACCCAGGAACCAAACCAAATAGATTGAGAGGGCGTGGATCGGATTCTTTTGCTTATGACAGATGCAAGTGGCGAGCTGTTGTTATCACGGTAACGGACGATTGAATTCCGTAAAATGCGGTGAATTTCATGACTAACTGAGAAACTGTTAGCTTCTTGAGAAGGATTCCTGTTCCATGGAATGAGTTATTTGGTTAATTAGCTAAATCAATCTCTTGGTGAGAACGAATGATGAATACAGAGTCGAAAAGAAAGCCGGAGTGGGTCATATTCTCCATCCCTGTCAGCCAGACCATAGCTCAGTGTTTCGGAATTTTTTCACCTGGTATTCAGTACTGTTGGTATCATATTGAAGTCATGCATCCCTTGAGAGTGCTGACTTTTTTTGTTTTGTTTTAAGCTGAGTGTTAAAAGTGCGTTTTGCATACACGACACGCGTGTTCCTAATTTTAAATTAAGTATATTTATTACCTGTACAGAAAGAGTGTACGAAAGGAAGCTATGGAGACTTCTCTAGGAACGACAATAATCTCAGTCTGTTGTTGACAATATATGAAGTTTGTCCCAAATAATCCGCTTGTGAATCTTCAGGTACCATGAGTTCACATCCGATACCATGCCCTCTCACCATGTTGCTAGAAGGAGGTAGTTTTATTTGACACTTTTGCACTGCATAAAAGCATAATCTAGATTTCTGTCTGGATGCTCTGGAGTTATGTACTCGGAAATGGATATTCTTTGCCCAGTGTGAGCAGAAGTACTATATTGTGCATGTTACGAGAATCCATACGCCTGTCAACAGTCCTGTCTCGTATGTAAGGAGACTCCATACGCCTGTCAACATTCCTGTCTCGTGTGTAAGGAGACGTCATACGCCTATCAGCATTCCCGTCTCTTATGTAACGGGACGCCATACGCCTGTCAATATTTCTTTGTCGTATGTAAAGAGACACAAAGAGCCTGTCAGCATTCTTGTCTCGTATGTAAGGAAACTCCATACGCCTGTCAGCATTGTTCTCTCGTGTGCGACGAGATTCCTTACCTGTCAACATTCCACTATTCTTCTGTCAAATGTCATGTTGAACCGTAGTCTCCCTTGCGCAGAAAAATATGAAATTGCTTTTCGTATATTTAACGCCATGTTATCAACGCATATGATGTCGAATGGCAGGACGATTATGGGTGATGAATTTGAAAGGGTGTGAATGGAAGCGGCATTCGTGTGAAGCAATTATCTTTTGTGTGGATGGATATAGAAGAATTACGAGGCATAACAGAAAACCAGACCTGTTTCTGGTCCAGTTAGGCCTAAGTAATAACAGGCAATATTTAAGGAAGTCACGGTTTCTAGAGCAGTAAAATTACTGTGATAGCTTAGAACCCACTTTTTTTTTTTATATATATTCTGCTTTCTCCGCTTCCGGTCTTCCTCCTTACCGAACATTATGGCCGCTGGTTCGATAGTAAAAGAGGAGATCCGGTAAGTGAAATTAGTGGCGGGTTTTCTCAGTTCGGCGACGCATGTACCGGAATGGCGTCTTGGAATGGGCCTCGACCTCTTTCACATCCGTTCCAGTTTATAGTTTAAATAATCATACCTTGCCGCACAGTGTAACCTTTGAGGTTGGCGAGGTGTGATTGAATAACCAAAATCACTGGCCATTACAAGATATCTGGTCAGCGAGAACTTTGAACGATTAAATTAACAGAGAAAGAAGCAGTGGCGTTAAAAGTGTTAATGTGTTTTTCTCACCAACTTCTTCAGCGTGAACACTAAAATTGTTAACGCATACAGAAACCCTCATGGTTTGGTCAACACACTTGCGTCTTCAGAGTTTGGAAAGCCAAATGGGATGGTTCCCTGGAGCTGTCTTGCAGGCAGACCCTTGGTAAACATCCAGTTTTGTGACGCCACGGTATAAAGAAGGGCTTGTATACAGTAATCAGTGCGTGTTGCTTACCTGTCTGGAACAATTAGTAAGAAATGCCTTCGTTATCCGAAGTGTGTTTAGAGGCCTGCTCTAAGCCTAACGGGATGGAGGTATTCATTAAAATATCAGTTTTGCCTAGGTAAAAGTATGCTAGATGTGTGGCTTAAAAATTCATTTATTGAAAAACAACAGTCGTCCTTTTCATTCTTGATAACCCCCGATTTTTGAAAGTTTGTCATTTTTGTTGTGAAAGGTGGAATGTCAGTGACAGGCGAATTACTGTATTAGATATAATGTGTGTTCTTTACAATTAAAGTACATTAACAATGAGATCCGTACGGTGAACTGTGCTCCGTTCCGTAATAACACGGTGGACCCTCAGCATGCTAACAGTTCTGTGCGTGTAGTCCCTAAATATAAGGTTCGTCTGTTATACCACACAGTATTTTGATTCGAGGCTTGCAGGTTAGAACATGTTCCTGAAAGGATGTACTCTGGGTGTTTTTATGCTTATCGTTCAGTTCGCAACACAAAGGGACCAGCGCTTTATAACTAACGTCATATTTCATCAAATGCCCTATGATTGTACAGTTGATATAACGTCCTTCGATAAAATAAGAGTTAGTGGCTCGGTCTCTTTTCTTTTACACTAGTGAAACCGCACGATAAACGTCACATGAAAAAACGGCAGTTCATTGCTTTCTGATGGAATCTTGTTCTGCACAATGTTTTTCTCTTTGTGGTCATTAGGTGGTAGGGATCGCATGTTCACCCCAAACCGCCTAAAACCACGTAGCATTGACATTTATGTTACAAATGTGTGAAAGTGTGAAAAGTTTGCAAAATGAAGCAGTCTTGTAAACTATAGAACAGTCTTTATAGTCAACGCCTTTCAAGCCCTTAATTCATATCCTGTTTGCATTGTTCTGCTTATAAGGCACATGCACATGAAGGAGCGAACAGTTGCCTTATAATGCATGTACTGTTGTTCACAATGGGCCGTTGAAGACACTGCGCACAGCCCGGCACTGTGTGAATTACGCAGTTATCTGGTGGCAACATCCTTAGCTTCAACACCAGGGAATGAGGAGGTCTATATTGTGCGTGATCCCGAATGTTGACAGGTCATATCTTCACATAGTTTCTCTACCGACCTTTTTTTTCCTCGGCCTCTCAGGCGAATGCTTTCCAATAAATTTTTGTGAAGAAAATTCATTTTGCTTCTCGCGTTTCCTCCATCCGAACTACGATATAGAATTGCGAGGTTTTAGGCTTTCTCAGCGGAATAGTTAGATGTTCGTTATTATGGGATATAGAACCGTGTAACTGGGTCCGATCTTTCGAAATAGCTTCGTGGTCTCATCTTGAAGGGGTCTTCATTGGATATTCGACGCTTGAAGATGAGGTTACTACCCTGTCCCGAAATGTCGGACACTAATCACTGAATGAGACGTCACATACCAGTAGCACGTAGATTACAACAGGGGCGCACAAGTCCTGAGCGACTAAATTGCGTATAGTGACGCGTATGATTTTCAGCATAATTATTGTAGTTTTTTCCCCTTACATAATAAAATGTGTGTCAATTCACGTGCAGCGAGGATAAAGGGTCAGATAACGGTAAGGTTCACAGGTTACTCCATAATTGTGGGACCTCAGTGTGGAACTTGCTTTGTCTCGTACTTCTGTCGGCTAGAATTTGGAATTGGCTTCTAGATTTTTGAAAAATTTGTGGACCCACGGACTACAGTATACAGCTTTTGACACAGTAGGCTTACAGTAACACTAAGTGACATGTGAAATGTTACTTTCCTTGTTATTTAATGTGTTTTACTCCATATACTCGCAATTCTTGAGCTGTGTAACTTAGTTGGTATAATTACTAGGCTGCTGGCTGGACGAACGGAGAAATGAGGCTAGATTCCCAACGGAAGTGAAAAGTTTTCTTTTTAACGCTGTGTCCGGACGGGTTCTGGGATCTGCACTACCTCCAAATAAGTGCTGGAGGCCCATTACCCGGTTGTGAAACGTTCGGGACATCAAGCTAACCGCATGCATGTTGTAGTAAAGTTTCGGAAGACAGAGCTCATGCCTCCGGACGTAGTGGTTAAGAAACTGTCTCTGCTGCCTCACAGACCAGTGCGTCCAGGGCCAAGCGTGTTTCCAGATTTCTGAATCTTATTTGTAGACGTTGGTGTGACCCTTGTCGGCCTGAAGGGGGCGCTTTTACCTCTTATGTTCCCTGTTTCTAGTGTGCTTTAGTTTATGGAATACGGCATGTAACGTGCTGCCAGATTTTATCGATGTTCATGACCGTCTGGCATCACAAGTGGAAGTGACTAAAGGTAGACGGGATTGTTATAACCTTTTAGCCGGAAGGTGAAATGGGTGGGGGGACCAAATGAATGACGTTCGTCGAGGCCGACACGCTCACACATTTCACGTATAGCACATCATCATTAATTTTTGTGCAGGTTAGATAGGATAACTAGGTCGACGCCCGGTGCATGTGCGTCAAAATTTCAAGGCGTAAACTTGACACAGGTTATTTCAGATACGCGTTATCCTTGCGGAAACCTGGGGAGCAGTCATAATGTTGATCCAGGGGCGTCACCGGAGTTTGATTACCGCCATGGACAGGGATTTTTCTCTTCGTCACTATATCCATATTAGGTGTGGCAGTCATCCAAACTCGTGTTCAGTTATACTTGCAGTATTTAGCGAGCGGTAAAGTGTACGGAGCGTGATGATTATACTATATAGTGCTGAAGTTAAGAAACGTGGAACTTTACTTTCGCTCTCTGTATACGTCTTGATGGTTTGGTCCTTAGGCACAGGGATAACTTTACCGTTCATGGCTGAGGCTTTCGCTGTTCTGGGATGTTACGCAGTTTAGGTTGGTAATTATTTACCGTTGTTTCGGGACGACCTGTCGGTCCCATTCTCATGGGTCAAGCAGTACATCTTCTTGGACTCCTTGAAGATGGGACCGATGGTGTCCCGAAACATCGATAACCACCTGTAAATCTACACCACCTCCCAGAAGAGTGACGGTTTGAACTACACTGGGGCGGAAGCCTGAAATTTTATGTACCTTTTATCTTTTAAAATTCCATACGCCTTTATTGTTTTGAAGTAAACTGGTTCCATTAATTCTGAAATGTGCCATCCCCGTTGTGTGTATACATAATGGGTACAGGTATTTAGTCAATCATCATCATCATTGGCACAACAGCCCGTTTTGAGCCAAGGCCTTCTTCAGAAGCTTCTGCCAGCTGTCCCTATTCCTTGCAGCATTCCTCCAATTTATTTAGTCAATAACACAACAATTTTATCTAATGATGTTTATTAGAGGATGATAACAACTACATGTTTCGGCCTACTCCGGCCATCATCAGGTTTTCCTCCGAAAGAGTATTAGTGCTTTATA
>Ga0123352_10016115_pt1 | contig 11901 bp, 10 predicted proteins | sample TergutLab28metaG_FD_89700 | JGI IMG/M metagenome (GOLD analysis project Ga0123352, IMG submission 89700) | Labiotermes labralis P1 segment gut microbial communities from Petit-Saut dam, French Guiana - Lab288 P1 | ecosystem: Host-associated > Arthropoda: Insects > Digestive system > Gut ...
AAAAAAAGAAGAGAGGGTTTGGGGTTCTTGGGTAAAGTGTGCTAAAAGGGTGTGGTTTTGAGAAATTTAACCCCCCCCCCCCCCCCCCCCCCTCCTCAATGGCATGTTTACAACAAATTTTGTCATAATAGGTCAAATGGGCCTAAAGTTGAAATGCACAAAAACACACAAACAGACACACACCCAGAGGCAGAAAGGTGATCCTTTCTATAAATGAAAGTAGGCTAAGAACTGTTGCATATGCATGATTATCTTCACCAACCACAGTGAAAAATGACTAAAACAAATTGAGTCTGTACATAAAGGCAAAGTGTCAGAACATGCTTCCTGAATCATGAAGTAGAGGGCACACCACAACAATTCTAAACAACCGGTTCACTGTCTTAACTCTGAACAATACAAATCTCACTACAAATGAAAATCACGGCATGATCTATGCCAACCCACTTACAACAGTGAGCTGCTCAGAAAAATAAGAAGTGACCATGTTCATCCATATACTTTCTTGTCCGTTACTGTTACGCTAAGGGCGAATTTTTACAGTTGAATTTTCCCAAATAATATGTGTAACATTGGTCTAGTGATTGCACAACTCGTGACCGTGTGATATGACACAATCATCACAAGTTATGTGACGTCATAGCGTTCTTTTCTTTGTCTGAAGTTAGCTTCGCTTCAGTAGTGTTCATTTGCATCTTGCCATAGCAGCGTGTGTGTGTGAGTCGCTTTCCACAGGGGAATAAGCATGCAACTCAGGTTGTTACAATTCGAATCATAGAACAAAGGGTTCTAGCAGTGCTTCACTATAGGGGTGTGTGTTTGTGAGTTCATGGGAACACCATAAAATTAAATAATTACTGCATTAGAGTGACGCAATACATAACTATTAATTTTTGGAAGCAACTAAGTGCATTATAGTGATGCAGTACATAATTATTAATTTAAGTGCATTTACGTTTTGTGTTTAACAGTGATTGGTAATAGTAAATAAATCCTTATAGAACCAGCTTTATATTCGGAACAGATTGTTCACCCAACTTTTGTTCAAACCAGAGCGAACAGTTACTCTCTTTGCACATCAGGTCCTCTCATGTTTACACAGACAGCAGCTACTATAACATACCACTCTTACAGCAATAAAGCATATGAAGGCCACCTGCAATTCATATCAGAGTTCAAAGATCAGAAGCCCATTTAAATGAATATGTACTAACTAACTACAAGGAACAGAGTCCTTGGTGAGAAGCTAACCAGTCCTCAGCTAGTCAAGAAATTCCCTGCATTTTATGGGAACCAAAGGTTCATTACTGCATTCACAAGCACCCGCAGCAATCCAGCCCACGCCTCCCCATCCCACTTCTTGAAGATCCATCTTAACATTATCCTCCCTTATAATGAAAACTCTACAACATACTTAATATTAATTGGCTGCCAGTAGTTTTAAGCAGATACTGCGTCAAAAGTACTTTGTTTGAGAGGCAAAATTATTTGGGTCTCAAGACTGTGGAATTTTTCCAGTTACAATAACTTATTTTCAATCATACAAAAAATAAAATACCATAGAGAATTCTGTAAAAGCTGACTCCCTCTGCAGAATTCACTTCACTCACATTTAACAGGTAAATGTTTCAGTGATAAACACAAAGACCAGAGACGAGCAGGTAAACATTAGTTGCTAGAACAGAGTACAGCGCAGAGTATCTTGTTCTACAGTGTGCCTCATCCAATGCAGGAGGCAGAGGAAGGAATCATCAGTCCCGTTACAGGCCTGGAGTGGCACAGAGGGTTCCAGGAAGTTAAGGTTCCCAGATTTCATGACAATGGCACAGGATGGTGGTAAGGCTGTCAGCCTTATGCACCGGCCGCCTTTACCCCCAGGAAATGCTCCTGGTACTCATTTCTGTTATAGGCTGAGTCGACCCCAGGGTCATAGTGCAATCGGAAGGATTTTATGTCAATGAAAAATTCCAATGACACCAGCTGGGAATGAATCAGCGACCTTCCGATCCTGTGCTGCTATCATGTAATCTGGGAACCTTAACTTCCTGGAAACCTCTGGGCCACTCCAGGCCTGTAATGGGACTGAAGGAATCATGATCCTGGGCAAAATCACAGTACACAAACTTCTTATGTGAAAAAAGAGGGTTACATGAACATAAATGCTTACACAGCACCGCACCCCCCTTACCTACACTCCACCCCATTTAACCCTTTAAACACCGAATTAAATCCCATCTGCCATTTGCTGGCATTATTAGGAACTCACCATATTCACCACGTTAGCAGGATAGGGGTTAAATACATACATTTTTTAACAATAAACATCTACACAATCATTGGGTGGCTGATGCTGCCAGCTTCTGTGGCAGTTGAGTAACCACCTGCATTTATCCACACGTATTTAAATTTTCCAGCCTTCAGCACATATATTTCCCCTATATTCCAATATTTGCAACCACCACTAGTCAAACCCGTGTTAGGCGAGGGATTAATGGGGTTAATGTGTTACATTTAACAAAGCTTCCAACAAAGACACATTAACTGATGCCATTTTTACTACCTGTATGAGATTTTGACGGTCTTCCTCAGAATTGCCAGTCTCTTCTGTTGATGGTGTAGCAGCGACTGACTTCAGCTTTGTAACCTCATTCTGCAAGATGGTTGCTACACAGTATTGAAAAAAAAGTAGTGCAGTGATGTTTGTCAACATATGATAGATATACAAATGCTTACATCAAGCACAGTCAATCCTTCTTAGGAACCAACAGTTTTTCATCTTGTCCAAAGATCTCCTGCCCTGTAGAGCACATGAATATTCAATACCATTATTTCTATAGTAAAACCAACTAGATGCACCAATGTATCAAATTTATTTTATTTTGGAATGACACTCTACATGTTTCGGACGGTCTTTCCATCCATCATCAGGAGTTCAAGACTGTACATACAGCTGTCAAACAGATACTGCTAATGCTTGCTAGCAAGCAGACAGCAGTATCTGTTTGACAGCTGTATCTACAGTCTTGAACTCCTGACGATGGGCGGAAGACTGTCCGAAACATGTAGAGTGTCATTCCAAAATAAAATAAATTTGACACATTGGTGCATCTAGTTGGTTTTACTATAGAAATAATATTACGATGCACGGCCCTATGAATGTCAAAATTCAATACCATGTTGGCAACAACTCACCAGCAGTTCTTATCCTCAGCCACGCCTTTCCGTCTAGTTTGCTTTTAATATCCATTTTAATATTATCCTCCCACCGCACCCAAGTACTCCGTGTGGCCTCATCCCTTCAGGTTTTTAGCCAAAAATTTTTTATGCATTTCTCTTCTCCCCATGTATGCTATATGCTCTGCTCATCTCGAATTCTTTGATGCATTCATCCTAATATTATCTGGTAGAATATACACTGTAAAGCTCCTTAATGCTATAAAAAACAAACCATCAAAGTGGATGTAAATGGCACCCCTTATATGAGTAACCAAATTTGTCTCAGTCCTCCTTGACCACCACTTGCGATAAGCCTTATTCCAGTTTTCATGGAATTAAAAAGTTCACCCTTTAATTACAGTACATTACATTGTATCTTCTCTATATATGCCATATATTAAAATACTCTAAACCAGTACCTCATTTTATACACTACCTTTTCTTGATATAATTACATCCATACAGTATAACTATATTTAAACAGCCCATATAGCAAATTTCATAAAACGTGACTGGGTTAGCTGTGAATGTATGTTACAGATGGATGGATGAATGCACAAACTGACAGACAGACAAGTGGATGGACCGACAATTGGACAGATTGACAAACAAACTGATGGGCAGGCAGGTGGGTGGATGGGCACACAAACCAAAAAACATATAAAATGACGGAGTGAATACTTTGTGGTCATGTAATGATCATGACTGTTAGTGAGAGGGTGGTGATGCTGCCCGAGCCAAGGCACAGCCCAAAAATTGCATGGTGCAACTACAATATCACATGAAGCTTGAAAGCCAGAAACACGCAAGAAATAGGTTTCTTGGCAGAAACAGTTTCAATGTGACAAGAATTTAGTCACTACACATGAAAGAAACTCCAATACTGCAACAATAGTGTAGTAAGGGATTTTGTTCTGCACATTCAAGTAGAATCAACAGAAGAAGGTCAGCAGCAAAATAACACATGAAAAATGTACCAAACAGTAAACCAATTTAAGAAAGGATATCAACATAAATTTAGCATAATTAGGAACAAAAAAGGAGAATTGGCAAGGAATACAAAGAAGAAAGCAGAAATAAGGAAAAAATATTTTGACTAATTACTGAACACAGAAGAACCAAGGGAATTAATTAAAAAAAGGAAATCAAGAGATTAGTGAAGTTGAAGTAGAAGAACTCACTACAGAAGACGTAAAGAAGGCAATAAAAACTTAAAAAATAACAAGGAGGTTGGAACTGATGGAATACATCTGGAATTAATAAAATACGGATGAAATAAACTACTGGATAGAATGTATGAACAAGACAAATCTAAGAGGAGGAAAGAATACCTGAAGAATGGAAAGAAACAATAATAGTTCCTACACACCAAAGAGGAGACAGAGATAGGTGTGAGAATTACAGGGAAATAGCACTGGGAAATGCAGCTTACAAAATTTTGTCGAATATAATATTGGGAAAAATTAAACCATATATTGAAAAAGTTATGGGGGGCTATCAGAATGGATTTAGAGATGGAAGATCTGTAATTGACAACATGTTTGCATTGAAAATAATAAATGAGAAACTCTGGGAGTACAATCAGAGTGAACAGTACTTATTTATTAATTTCCAAAAGGCATATGACTCTATACATACAGATACACTATGGGAATGTATGAAAAAATTTAAAATTCCTACTAAATTAATAAATATGTGTAAAACATGTGTACAAGTGACAAGAAGTGCGGTTAGAATAGAATGAACATTGTCTTCTTTTTTTTTTAATAAAACAGGCTTGAAACAGAGTGACCGTTTATCACCAATATTATTTAATTTGGCATTACAAAAAGCGATACAAGTACAAAAATGGTTCCTTGTGGTATAAAGATTGGTAAAGAACAATTGAATATATTAGCATATGCAGATGACATTGCATTAATTGGAAAAAATGAAATAGAAATAAGAAAACTTATTGCAGAAATGGAAAACATTGCCAGGAAGTTCGGACTACAGAGAAACCAAGAAAAGACAAAATATATGATAGTGGAAAGGAAAAACAGTTTAAAGAAAAATTAAATAGGACATTTGAAAATAAAAAATTACAAGTTTGAAAGAGTGGAAAATTTTTAAATATTTAGGAGTTATACTTAATGAAGATAACAATAACCAAATAGACTTGCAAGAAAGAATAAAAAATGCTAACGAAACATATTTTATGCTACAAAGTGTTTAAAAATAAAAACATATCAAAGAAACTAAAATTAATACTAAAGAACACAACAGACAAAACGTTAACATACACATCAGAGACTTGGACACTAACAAAGAGAGGTAAAAAGCAACTGAACATTTTTGAAGGGAAAGTGTTTGGAAGAATTTTAGGCTCAGTATATGACAATGAAAAAGAAAATTGGAGGACATTAACCAATAAAGAAATTTACGCAAATGTTAAAAACCCTACTATAATAGAGACAGTAAGGTTAAATAGATTACGTTTGTTTGGGCATGTACAGAGAATGGAAGAAAATTGAATTCCCAAAAGGGTATTATATATGAATCTGGGAACAACAAGACTGAGAGGCATACCAAGAAATAGATGGCAAGATGAGGTGACAAGAGGATGGAAGAATAGTTGATGGAGAAGGGTGGCAGGAAAAAGTACATAACAGAGAGGAATGGAAGAAGCTCCCGAGAATGGCAAGGATTCATCAAATTCTGCACCCACCAATGGAATGAATGAATGAATGAATGAACATTCACAAAATGCAAATATACACACACATTTCACTTACCTCTTTCAACTAATGCTTCTTTGTCATGCGTTATCTGTGTCAACGAATCTCTCAGACACCTAATCTGTTCCTCCTTTGCCTCCAGTTCTCTATGGATAGTCATTTTATTTTCAGCTAGAGACAGAGCAGCATCTTCTTCTCTTTTGCGCAACATATCCAGTGCCTCTTCCAAACTCCCTATTTCTTGTCGAGCAGTGAGTAGGTCCTCAGTTAGTTTAGACACCTGTACGCTGCTTGATTCCTGATGATGTGTTTACAAAGAAAATCCACATGAACAGATCTCTCCAAAATTCTAAAATCTCAAACAGCAGTTTAATTTCCTACATACTGCAATAATCTACATATAATTATAACGAACCACCTAGCTAGCTACCACTCATTCACCAACCCAATTGACTGCCTGACTAGTAATTGAACTAACCAACCAACCAAACAACTAACCAGCCAGCTAAGTAACCAATCAACCAACCAATCAACCAATCATCTAACTAACCAACTACCTAACTATTGGAATTTTAACATATACCACTTTAAAAACCAACCTCAGATTCAAGGTAATATTATATATATCACTGCAATCATTTCTGTAACATCTAATTTTTCATCAGTCAAAGCGTTCATTGTGACCAATTTCCCAGAAGTTTCCTGACCAAAATTCTGAATACATTTGTTTAATATTCATGCTACTTGTCCGCTACGGCATAATTTCCTAATATCGATGCCAACTATAAATCACAAAGTTCAACAACACACTATATTTTCTCATATTCTTGTGCAATTCATTTCTCCTTTATTCAAGCATTTTTCTGGCACTTTGTTTTCAAAAACCGTGTCTGCGCATTACACCCTTCCTGTAGGCTTCATTCCATGTTTCAAAGACACACACAGCACACAAATTAAATGCATGGTACTTTAGGTAAATCAGTCCCATTCCAGGCCCAAGGTGCCTAGAGGGTTCCAGGAAGTTAAGGTTCCCAGATTATGTGACAATGGCCCTGAATGGTAGTAAGGTTGTCAGCCTTACGCACCGGCCATTGTTACCCCCAGGAATTATTCCTGGTACTCATTTCTGTTAGAGGCTGAGTCGACCCCAGGGTCATAGTGCGATCGGAGGATTATGTCAATGAATAATTCCAATGACACCATCTGGAATCGAACCAGCAACCTTCCGATTTGTACTGCAGCACCTTAACCACTGTGCTACCATGGTCTCCGCATGGTACTATCAGTGGCTTTAAACACACTTCACACTTCAAATTTCATGCCAGTTTCCACACACTTTTACATCACATCCTACTCACCTTTGTCTCCGTTAGGAGCTGTTGAAGTTTCTCATTCTCTAAGCTGAACTGCATTACACGTTCCTTATTGAATCTGATTGATTCCTTACATTTGCTAAGTAATGACTCAAGTTTCCGAACTTTTTCTGTAACATGAAGTCAGTTGTGTATTTACCCTGCAAACGGTAAGAGAGGAACAGAAGAGCAAGATCCTGACAGACAGAGATGTCAGGAAAACCTAAACATGGCACCCATGCTGTGAACTTATGATGATGGTGACATGTGACTGTTGCTCTTTTTAACTGTTTCATCAACATATTCAGCTTTTGACATGATTATGGAATTCTATCTACCAATTTTAATTTTCTCTTGTGGTTAAAAGAAATTAACCCCTTATATCAGCCATAAAAAACTGAAACTTACACAAACCTGTGGTTATAGATAAACAGACATTTGTTCAAAAATGGCCTTACTGCTATATATATGAAATCCAAAGAAAAATTACACTGGAATTGCTATTTCTCCATCTCTCTAATACACCACTCTCTGTTACATAATTTTTTGTTCACTTAAATGATTCAAACACACAACCCCAAGTGTTACAGAAAACAAAAGTTTTGTCCTTGCTATACAGCACAGGAATTCCAAAATCATAATTCTGAAATTTGAATAAAGGTAGACCAACTTGATGACACTTGCTTTATTATGTCAATTTACTGCTCAACATGTTTCAGATGTTAATACATCCATCTTCAGGAGCTTGCGACTACCTGGTGCGTTATTGTGTAGGCTGTATTGTGCTGACTTAAGGCGCGTTGGTGTTATGTAGCGGGATTCGCTGTTGGTGATGTGGTATCCGAGTGCAGGCTGAACCACTACTAATAAAGCAAATGTCATCAGGTTGGTCTACCTTTATTCAAATATCAAGATGATGCACGGCCCAATATGCATAAAATAATTCTGAAACTCTGGCACCCTGAAACATTTCAGGTAAAACATAAGGACATAAGCTGAATGTATACATGACAATGGCTGGGCCCATCCTGTGGCCTTATTCATGTATGTGCTCAGGCAAAAACATCAACAGCCTCCAAAATAAATGTGGCAACACTGTTGATGGTTCAACCCCATCAGCCCACTCTCTACTTCTTTGTGGTTTTGAAAATTAATTAAGGCAAGTTGTAAAATAATTTACTCAAATAAGTATGTTATGCGTGGTGGAGAAAAGTGAGTGCAACAGACAGATTTTAATGACACTGAGGAACAGTAATATTAAAATGTAGTTATAACTTGACAAACAGTACAATCACATAAATTAATGAGATACAAGTTACTCACAGCAGTCACTGCCCTCCGGGAAATGCAATATACTTTAGTACATCGATACCAAAACTTCAGAGTAACACGCTACCTCCATCTTCAGGGTAGGCGAGTGAATCCTCATTCTACTCTGAAAACAGAGACAGCAGTGCCTCTGAAATAAGGGAACCAACCTACCAAACTACATGGCACTATATTTAACAAGATGGGCAATAGATGCATGTTTGTGTAACCATTACTGCAATGGAAAAGCAATAAGTATTACATGTTCTGAGAGTGTGTCTGTAACCTTATTTATCCAGCATGCAAAGGGCATGTGCTGTATTATACTGTGATTTGTGGCCTGTCTGGCTCTACCATATTTTCCCACATTATCTCATAAACAGTATAATTTTCAGAAAAAGTTACTGTACATAAAATGTGTTTCAATTTGCTCTACAACTTTTATCCAAAAAATTTCTCATTCTAAGAAGTATTCAGCAAGATACCATAAATGTACATACATATTCTCTTTAGGTGCATCATCCCCATTGTGTTAGGCGCAATTAGTGAGGGGATGGGGTACATCAAAACACAACTGTCTTGTATCCTTTTTATTATGCTGATGACATGTTTCGGTCCCTGTGACCTGAAGATGGCCTACAGTAGCCTAAGCACGTCATCGTCAGCATAATAAATAGGATACAAGACAGTTGTGTTTTGACGTACCCCACCCCCTCCCTAATTACCCACTATTCTAGTCAGATTTTAATCAAATGAGAATTAGTCCAAGATTTTCAAACAATACTCAAATATCAAATTTCATGAAAATCCACCCAGTAGCAGCTGAGTAGTTCAATGTGGACAGATGAACAGACGTGACGAAGCTAATAGTTACTCCTTTTCAAAATGTTGTGAACACGCCTAACAAGACCATAGTCAAACACAATTAACATGTAGAAGTGAAAAAATAAACAAGTTTATATACCTGCCCATAAGAACTGATTCATCAGCACCAACAACAACTAAAGTTTCCATATAAATTGTTATATTCAATATTAGAATTTCCTTTCTTAAACTGCCTATAACCAAAAACCTATACCTATAAAAGTCATGTACAAAATTTTTGAGAATACAATGTGTAGTGGCATAAAGATAACCCGGATGACAAAGGTGGTACACACAAACATGCCTCTGTATTCAAAATGGATACATCCCACAGATGATTGTGAAAAGCAACATTTTTATATAACAGTTATATGCTCTGATAAATGCAAGCATTTACCATTTTAATAAATTATGTACTATTCTTTCTCTATATGCATCCTTTACACTTGCATTTACACTGCTAACATCACTTATCTTTCGTTTGGGATGCGTGGTGTCTCCAGAGATATAAAACATGAGAGATGCTGAACTTCCAAAGATGAAGCCAGCAGAATGGGACAACACAGACAACAAGACAAACCATTACAAAATGTACACGAGTTAGATGCCGAGAAACTGCTAAGCACACAAAATGCACCATGCAGAATTCATGAAGGGGTAGAAACTTGCTGCTGGGAGCTAACTTCAAACAAGCACCATCACTAAAAGTGAGTCTGCAGATATGGGGAGATGATGATGTCCCAAAATTTCAGAACCTTTGACTTTGAGGATATGGAAGCACCCTCACACTGCTGAGAAGTATGTTATATCATTTTGGGACTTTACTTTGATGCTGCTTACAGAACACAATGGTTAATTACTGTCACCAAAAACTCCAGCCATTGCAATAGAGTTCGCATCTTCACAACGCATTGTGCTGATTCACCTTTATCTCACCCACATGCTGATCACCTGTCTATCTATCTGCAGTTTTACAACTAAAATACTGTTTCATGGTGTAACAAAATGCCCATTTACCTTTAATTACTGACTCTGCCTCATTAGAAGATGCCACTTCCTCTTGAAGCTGTCTCTTTGGCACTGATACAGCAGGCTCTCCTCCTGACAAGTCAATAAGCAGATTTTCTGAATTACTCCCTTCTTGAGTGCTTGAATCATCTTCCTCCTTACCACCATTCAGTTTTAACAGTTCAATTTTTGTACGTAAAGTGCTGATCAAATGGTCTTTCTCTTCCAAATCATTTCTTAAGGCATCTTCTAAATGAGCTTTAGCTTTCTGTTCTAATTGGCACTGTTCCTTCAACTCGGCAATCCTTCGCAATGCTTTATCCTGGCTCTCCACCAAAACAGTCTGAAAAAAATTTAGAATTCTCTCAACAGAGGAGTGGGTCCTGTACAGCACAGGAGGAAAAACAATATCTAGGTGCTATGAATGCCATTAGATTTCAAATATGTATTTATTAAAATGAAGTTTTGTGTTTGAATGAATGTGAATCGAACACAAGATTCATACTTACTAAGTAATTAACCAAACCTACTGCAAAAATGCTACCCAGATGCAGGTACATAAAAATTAGAGTTCGAGGAAACTGCAATATGGGGTGCATCTGCATACTTTGTTAACGGTCTGCCCAATTTTCCAAAAAGCAACAGCATTCCAACATACAGCAAAAATGGTTCTACAAACACCTGCACACATTACAAACACATCATCATTCCTTTGATGTTTGTGTGACCATGCATCTCTGATACAATATTATTAACAATCTACTAGATACAACAATAACAATTTATTAGTAATCTCAATCAGCTCAACATGTTTCGGGCGATAATTTCTCCCATCCTCAGGAGAACTAGACTGTGTTTACAGCTTGTGGCATAATGCACCGGAGAAGTCGACTGCTGGTGATGAGGTTGAGGTGGAACACCTCAACCTCATCACCAGCTGTAAACACAGTCTAGTTCTCCTGAGGATGAAAGAAATTATCACCTGAAACATGTTGAGCTGATTGAGATTACTAATAAATTATTATTGTTGCATCTAGTTGGTTGTTCAGAATATTACATCATCATTCCCTCTCCATATGCAGTTTGCTTCACCAAAACAGCACAGAGAAGCTACATTGTTTAAAATGTTTTGGAACACAGTGAACCAACCTCACATGTTGGGACAGAAAACATGGAAACAATGTAGAGAGCTGAATGTACGGGGTTGGGCAATGAAATGGGAAAAAAGGGGAGGTTGGGATCACTGTAGTAGAGTGGGGAGGTGGGGAACTAGCCTCTCCCCTTCTGTAGCTCCTACCATTTAGTAGCAATGCAGCAGTGGACAGGTGAGGAGCGTGCTTTCGCCGTTAAGGCTTATTATCAAAATGGAGAGAGTCTGGTGCAAGCTTGGGGCGCATTCCGCACTCATTTCAATGTTCCGCGTAACCGACCAGTTC
>Ga0123352_10016116_pt1 | contig 11901 bp, 11 predicted proteins | sample TergutLab28metaG_FD_89700 | JGI IMG/M metagenome (GOLD analysis project Ga0123352, IMG submission 89700) | Labiotermes labralis P1 segment gut microbial communities from Petit-Saut dam, French Guiana - Lab288 P1 | ecosystem: Host-associated > Arthropoda: Insects > Digestive system > Gut ...
CTCAGTTGAAGTATTGCATCTAAATCCAAATTGTTCTTTTGCTAATATATTATTTAATAATAAGTGTTTATATAGTCTCTTATATAAGACCTTTTCAAAAATCGTGGAAAATACAGGGAGTAGTGAAATTGGTCTATAGTTTACAATTTGACTTTTGTCCACCTTTTTATAAATAGGTTTAATTTCTGAGTATTTTAACCTATCCGGAAATGTCCCAGTTGCCAGCATTTTGTTACATATGTATGTTAAGGGTGACACAATGTATGGGCTGACAGTTTTTATGATTTTTGTCCTTACTTCTTCATATCCACATGAGTTTTTCTTTTTTAGTTGTGTTAAAATTTTTTCTATTTCTCCAGTAGTTGTGTTTTTCAGTTTGATGCTTGTAAAGGATTGTTGGAATGTAGAGTACAGATAATTTGGTGGGTCCTTTTTGTATGAGTCATCAGTAGTATTGTGTGCTTGTTTATTGTTTGCAATGCTGTCAGCAACAGAGATGAAATAGATATTAAATTTTTCTGCAATGCTTTGGTGGTGTGTTGTAAGATTTCCTTCAATTTCCATTAGCATGTTATTTGATTTCTTTTGGTTATTTGTAATTGGTTTTATTATATTCCATGTTGTTTTAAGTTTATTGTTTGAATTAGCTAGTTTGGCACTGTAATATAATTTTTTTGCTAATATGATAAACTTTATATTAATAATTTACAGTATTCTTTGTAGTAATTTTTCAAGTTAAGATCTTTGTTGCTGGTCTCCCATCGAGTACCTCCATATGTGGCGAATAGGGGAAGGCTCACCAGATATGGTGGTTACTGGGGAAATAAATTTCCCAATGTGGACCAAAACCAGCCCCACTGCCTTGTGGAGAAGGGGGAACTTCAAATGTTAGGGGAAGAAACCCTGACAGAAAATCAGCCTGCTTAGAGGTTTAGATAGCAGCCCCATCACTGAGATACGGTGCTGTAGGCTAATAACCTGCATAGCTTAAACACTATTATTGAAGGAACTGAAATGAAGAATAAATGACCTGATATAAGAGGTGACCTCTTTGCCATGTAATGGAAAATGAGAATAGGGTTTTGGAATGTAAAGACATTGAGAGAGTATGGCAAATTAAAGCAAGTGGAGAAAGAAATGGCAAGATACAATTTGGATATTATGTGTCTGAGTGAAACACGATGGAAAGAGAACGGTGAGATAAAAACACAAAATGGAAACATCCTGATATTCTCAGTGTTGGTGAAGATACAGAACATAGAAGTGGAGTGGGCATCCTAATGAACAAAGAAGCCCGAAGAAGCTTAATGGAATGGTCACCAATTTCGGAGGGGATAATATTAGCATGTTTTAATACAAAGATCTGCAATTTAACAATTATCAAATGTTATGCTGCAACACAAACGACAGACAAGGATAGGAAAGAAAAATTCTACCAGCAACTGCATGAAACAATAACCACAGTTAGAATAAGAGGGATGTAATCATAGACATGGGGGATATGAATGCCAAAATTGGATCAAACAATGGGGGGTTGGAACATGTCATGGGTAGACATGGAATTGGAAACAGGACTGAAAATGTTGAACTGTTTAGTGAGCTATGTGCTAGGTATGACTTGATTACAGGAGGAACAGTATTTCCTCATAAAACATGCCATAAAGTGTCATGGGTATCCCCTGATAATATAACGGAAAATCAAATTAACGATGTAGCAATTATTAAAAGAAATAGAAGGTCTCTATTAGATGTGAGAAACAAAAGAGGAGCTGAAATAGACAGTGACCACCATCACATGATTGCAAACTTCAGGTTTAAAATATTAGATGCAAGAAAGTAGATTGAAACAAGAAGAAAGAAATATAATGTACAAAATCTTCAAATGCCAAGTGTAAGGGAAGAATTTAAATTGGAACTGAAAAATAGATTCTCAGTACTGTCCAGTCAGACTGAAAATACAAACATTGAAGAAAGCTGGAAGATATTAAAAAATGTATATACAGAAACAAGTGAGAAAATACTGGGTTTTAGAGAAAATCAACAAAAGGAATGGATCTCTGAGGAGACATGGAAAGAAAGAGAATGAAGAAAATGGTCAAAAGAAACTGTAAACAGGAGTAAAAAGTGATAACAGAAAATTAGTACACAAACATAATATTCAGAAATTAAAAGGAGAGTAAAGAGAAGCATTAGGAAAGACTAGAGAAACTGGATAAATGAACAAGCAAAACCTGCAGAAGAAGTGGAAAAGGAAGGATACATAATGGAGTTTTATAATATTACGCGAAAGCCGGCTCAAAATGAATTTAGGATGAATAGACCTGTGAAAACTGAATGAGGAATGCTCTTAACAACACAAGAAGAACAAGTGAAGAGGTGGGAAGAACATTTTTCCGAAATATTTAACAAAGATGATAACAGTGTAAGAAGTAAGCAAGAAATGAGATACGTAGAAGAAGAAGAAGAAGATTATAGTGAAAATGAAAATGTAACTGAAATAAACTTGGACCCTCCTACAAAAATTGAAATAGAGTTAGCCTTGTCACAGTTAAAGAATGGAAAAGCAGGAGGTTTAGATAATATGTATCGGAAGTACAAAAAGTTGACCCTGAAATAATTGCAGAAATGCTGTATCCTCCACTGGAAAAAATATGGAAGGAGGAGAAGATCCTTGAGGGTTGGGAAGAAGGATTAATTATCAAGATACCGAAGAAGGAGACTTATCAAATTGTAATAACTGGAGAGGAGTTACCCTTCTAAGTATTCCAAGCAAAATTCTGACTAGAATAATTTTAAACATTATACAAAATACAGTGGAACAACACCTCCGAAAAGAACAAGTTGGATTCTGCGAACACCGAAGTTGCATTTACTGTGAAGATGGAGACAGTGACATTGATTGGTAAATGTAGGTACAATCTGACACGCTTTTTTTATTAAGTGTATGTAATTAATAGTAAAATATTTTTTCTTAGCAGATATTTTGTTTTGGAGGGGGTTGGTGTTGCCTTGCATTCATCTAAATATGGTATTAGTTTAAACTATTGGCAGCACTTTTGCATAAACCATGACAATCAATTGGCATGAATTTATTATACGGTAGAAAGATGGAGCTGAATTCAGTAACACTGTAAAATCAATTTTTAGCATTCCTCCTCACCAACATTTGAAAAGCATGAAAAATATGTTTTGACCAAAATGGGTGTGTAGATTGAAAATTTACTATCGGAAATTTGTAAAAACTGTCTTTGTTCTTTTAAGTTATGTATTGCTGAATTTGAAATAATGATGTTATTTAAGTGCGGGTAAATTTTCGGTCACTAGTAACACCTCATATCCCCAATTTATGAGAATGTGAAGTTAAAAATATGAATTGCTGTTTTTCCTAATAGTTCAATACACATAACACAAAATTGTGATGTACTACGAAAGTATCGTGCCTGGACTTAGAATCAGCATATCAGAATTAGTTTTGAATGTTTTGTTTTATGGCAGTATAAACTTGTTGACTGGTGTATGTAATAAATATGTATCATAATAGTGCAAGCAGTCCATTTTTGAAGGCAGAACCTCGAAAATGTTTCAATATAAATCTGAGAAATGTGAAAATATTATGGAGTGTTATGTTTATTGGGTACTTCAACATGAATTTGTGCTGAGGCAGCTAATATAAAGAGTACATTAAATAGTGTGGCGTTGGTACTAGACATCATGAAATTCATGTAAGCCTGTCTTACATTCACTTTTTTGTCATTCTGTGTCAGGTTTTATACATGTACTTGGATTTCTTTCTTGAAATGTGCCTGTAAATTTAAGCACTTGTGTTCTATGTGTTTCCTGTTGCAGGTTTTGGGATAGAAGACAATCCTTTATAATTTTTAGACAAGGCATCCCCATTGTGTTCTGATCCAGTAATTAAATAAGCTGATAACATGTGGTCTAACACAACTACATTTATTTTCAGTTTAAGAATTTACAGAAACATATTTTGACTCTTAGAATCCAATTTCAGACTGAACGTGTGAGAGAGAGAGAGAGAGAGAGAGAGAGAGAGAGAGAGAGAGAGAGAGAGAGTGTGTGTGTGTGTGTGTGTGTGTGTGTGTATGCTGTAAACTAGGTGTATATTTTATGGCACTGTACTATACATACACTCTTTTATGATCAACCTGAAAATGGCTTCTACTGCCTGAAACATGTCACTGTCAATTCTTAAATAGATATTAAATAAAGTTGCATTGCACTATACGTTTTCACCTTATTTAAGTACTAGAAAATCTTTCATGAACATTTCTTTTAGCCATTTGCCAAGTGCAAATCGAACAGAAAGATGAGTGTTTTAGTTATGTTTCAGTTTTCTGTCCAGCTTCCACAATATGTTGTGGACACAGCTGTAGGTACATCGTGTTGAATATTTTAAACTTGACAGTTTCCTTAATAGGGTTCTTATGAAGTAAAAAAGGCCATTTATTTTTAAATTTGTGTGAAATTCAGTAGAGATGACCTCATAATGCTGTTGAGCAGTTGTCTGTTAACATAACAATCAGTACATAAACCATGCTTTGCTCAGCACTGTGGCACCTACCACTAATTCTAGCTATGCACAGTGTGATCCCCAAAACACTGAATTTTACCTGCTGGCAACATTCAGGTTCCATACAAGGCAGAGAATTCCTTGACTAGTTAAGAAACTGTTAAGATTCTCAAGGACTGTGTTTCATGTTGTCATTACCTCTTGAATAAGTATTTTGTAGTTTCTTTTTGTGGCTGTCTTTTGTTGTTTGTATTCTAACATTGAACAGCTGAACTTTGTGGATGCATGAAAAGGTCACAGAAATTTTGTGTTTATGATGTGCTATTGAACTGACACACTGGACACTGTCCATCATCTTGGTCACTGTAGCACAACATTTTGGATACAGTTGCCAAAACATGTTTTATAGACAGTGTTCAGTGTTCTAGTACATGTGTCAGTTATACTACACTACAAATCTTCACTTTAAATTTCTGGTCCCATTTATGGTCATGGACTACCCACCAAGAGTGTACAATGTGTGGAGTTGAAAAAGACAATTGATATACAATGATGAAAACAATACATACAGAATGAAAATTATGTGGCACATTGTATGCAATGACCTTCGTCTTAACTCTAGCAACTTTCCAGTCTTGTTCTTGAGCATTTAAACAGCAAGTATGATACAGTAATGGGTGACAGACTGTGATAGTGGGGTTAATACAAATATTTGAGAAAGTATGTTTGGGAAGCTTCCAAGCCAAAGGCCTGTCTACATACATGACATGTATACTGTGCCATGCAATCAGTCCATAAAATGTCAGGTGCATTGCCTTGATATGAGACATATGTGACCCCTGTGCAGTGTTGAACGTCAGTTGGCAGACAGACTAAGGAGCTGCAAATTGAGAATGTAGGAAAGTGTGCACGGTGATGTACATTACAACCTTTTGCACCCACTAGCTGAATTATTTCATGCCATTAACCAAAAGACTGCAAGATGAATTTTTGTTCTTGGAAAACTCAGATTTTAATTTTTAGAATTGGTTGTTATGCCTGAGTTCATAAAAAATTTCCCAGATTTCCAGAATATCGGCACATGAATGTGGTAAACTTGTCAGACCTGTGAACTGTCTGCCTTTGAACCCAGGAAATATTCCTGGTACTCATTTCTCTTACAGGCTGAGACAACCTCAGGGTCTTTGTGTGTCCGGTTTAAGCTGGTAAAACAGTCAATATAGCATGTTCATACACTATTCTCATATGTATTTTCTTTCTTATATTTTCTTTGTGTTTCTTTTTGATTTTATGGCTTCTGTACATTTCTTACTTTGACCAATAATGCCGTTGCCAGCTCACTTGTGACCCTTACATGATTGCAGGATCAATCAATGAAGCCGCTTGTCAAACACAAAGTGTGTCTACTGCAGCACATTCCCAACATTGGCTGTGCAGTACAATGCACAAGCAGAATAGACTCACCTCACCATTCCCAGAGCATAACACAGCCATGCAGAAATTCTGTCAACATTGTCCTTCAATGCATGCAAAAGTGTGGATGAGATTTAACTTCCATACTATATTTTGGGTCGAATGTTATACATCGTAAGGGACTCTGATAGCTAGGAGTTGCCCTGAACAAATGAATGTGAGCATTGGTTGCTGCTGCTCCAACTTCACAATTTGAGTGGCATGAACAGTAGCCAACACATATTTTTTAAATGCTTATCCCATTTGCATTGCTGAAGGGGCTAAAAAATACACACTAGTCTGTAACTAGCATATATTATCTTGAAATCTGATAAAGGAACATTGCACTTTTAAGTGTATGCTTGATGCATGAAATCAATATGCTGAGTAGGAACAAATATGTTACAATATTATGTACTGTGAATGCAGTACTGTCTTTTATTGCACTCCACAGCAATGTTTATTTCTTCATGTCTCATTTTCAGATACTAGAAAAAGGTTTTTCTCTCTGTAAAGGATGATGGACAAGTTAACAGTTGCTCAGTCACACCCCCACATTATTAGGACCTCAAGATTTCATTACATTTTTCACAAGAAAGTATGAGGTGGGTCATTTAACGCTAGTATACCAACCACAGAGGTTATTAAACATCAAATAAAATGTGCCACACTTAAAGTTTAAGCATCTGTGTACAGGTCAACTCATTAAGAAGGGAAGTTACATTTATATTATGTAGCCTGCATTCCAAGAACGCATCCTGCACAAATAAATGAATTAAATCATCATCAGACGACATTAGAAGTACCCACACAAGCAACCAGGGGCTGTTCACATAGCATGCACATACAGTTTTGACAAGGAAACTATATGAGAAAGCGTGCATTTAGGTGAAGGGCAAATATTCGCATGGCATGAACTGGTGGTGGTTGTTAGGTTTTCGCAGCTTTCATCACAATGGCACAATATGATGTGTTATGCAGCTGTTATCATATTGGTCTCTTCCTGACAACGACATGGATCCACAATGTATTTATGTGTATATGTGCATACATAACACATAAATAAACACACACACCCACACCACATATACACAGATTTTCATTTGCATCATCCATTACTATGGTCCCTGATGATAAAAGGAATGATTTTTCAAAACCTCATAGCAACATTGGCTTTATGTATGCATGATGCATTAAATGTTGGAAGTTCTAAATTAATTCTTCTCTACATGAAACATTGGATATAACTTACATTGCAAGGGCCCCTGCCTCCTGCAGTACTAGTACAGATAGTAGAAGAATTGATGATGATGTGACCATAAAATTGAGCACATTCAGTGTTGCTTATGTATACCACGTCAATCCAATTCAAAATTGTTCTGATACCACCATCTGTAAAGAGAATGGTTTAGTTAGTTTAGTTTAGTTTAGTGTGCCGGTCACAAAATTTCTCTCAACCAAGTGAACACAGCTGACACAAAGTGCTCATTCACACAACTTCTACATTTCATCTGTTTCAATCTATTGTGAAAACTGTACCGTACTCTTTTGCATGCAATAATTAGGTATTTTCTGACAAAGGCACCTTGTTGAACTTAATTTATATTGGAGTACTTTAACTGGTGTTTCTAAACATTAGTGCTGTTGTTAACGCTACAGTGTCAGTTGTATTTTAAATTTCAAATGACATTACTCCCTTCTGGATTGTCACCAACAATCCTACTCCTTTTGGTAGTCGCAGACGAATTACTCATTGAAGTATCGGAGCTAGCTGTCCCTTCTTGATGTATCGGAACTGACTGCTTCTTCTTGATGTATCTTCTCCTTGGTGTAGGCATTGAATGATGCTCAGCCAAGCCAAGCCAAAGTGCTAACTGGGGGCAGAGACTTGGTGAAGTGCAAGTCGACCTCCCCCTGTCTGTTAGCCATTCCTGCGTTTGACCGCATCACTGGGCTCTATAACAGACACCTAAACTCTAACAGGGGAATATGCTTATGGTAACGATTTTAAAGTAAGGCTGAGGGCCTTGACTGAACATGCCAAAGACTAGGGCCTAGGGCCTAGGTTGCCCTGGACTAAGTATGGGAGGGATAGACTTTGGTTGGTTGGCTGTCTGGGTTCTGAGCCCAGACTGGCTCTTTCGCAAACTGGAGGTATGCGACGTTATTCAGGCGCTTAAGTGAAGCCGCCACGCCTGGGGGAGGGCAAGACGGGTGGTGAATGTGTAATGTAACATTCAGGTGTGTTCGTGTATCTGTCATTGCTATGGAAAAGCAATAAGTATTACATATTCTGAGTGTGTATCTGTAGCTTTAGTTATCCTGCACGCAGTATGCATACGCCATATTGTCATCTATGGCCTGTCTGGCTCTACATTATTTTTCCGCATTGTCTCAAAAATGTCATGATTTTCGGAAAACAAAGTTGTGGATCATAAAATGTGTGTCTTAATTTTCTGTACAACTTTTGTTTAAAGACATTTCTGATTCTAAGATGAGTTGAGCCAGATTCTATCATCAGTATATATAAGCCTCTGTCCGAAGACCTTTCACCCCTACCAGATTTTCATGAAACTAGAATTTTCACGACAGATTTTCAAAAAATACTCACATATAAAAATTGCCAATCCATCGAGTAGGAGCTGAGATGTGCGATGAATAACTTATTAGATACACCGTCGGCGCCCAACGTCGTGGAAGGAACATACGGCTTTGAATTAAGGCGCTGTTGATATATTCGTATTACAGAAGTTACATTTGTGGTGTAATAGTAGTAGAATGCGAAAAGAAATACTTCACACAATTGTAGCACAGCACTCCCGACACTCGTGTTGGGCGCGAATGTATGACTTCTTGAAGCGCGAAAACGGGGGTGAAGGAGGATACGTTACGGGAAGGTGATTCATGGTGGAGAGGAGAGAAAGGCAGCGCTAGACGCGGCAGACCTGAGTTAATATCGTCGTGAGATCGGTGCGCCACTTACGGTAGCCGGGCGGAACTTAGTGTACCAAACCCTAAAGGAGAGCCACCATTGGCTAAAAAAACTGATCCATGGCTAAAAACTTAGTTTGTTGAAGCATGGCTCCAGTGAGCTCGAACAGGGATTCAAGTGACGCGGAATCTGGAGGTAATATAAATAGACTACATAAATTTTGATACAGATATTTGTGCTCGAAACGTAATATATTCATGACTGGAGACCAGTTTTTATGGCGTAATATTATTAACAGTTAGACAAGGACAAAGTTTAAAGTGGCTATAACCTTTCGTATACAGCAGGTGCATGAATTATGTAATACGCATCGAATTACCTTTCATTTATATTTACTCGTAGGACGAGATTCTGCGTCGGATTCTGATAGTGGCGATGGAAGATCGAGCCGTAGCAGTAGTCGTAGTGTTAGTCCTGAGAGCCATCATGGTCCAGCCCCGACACCTGGACGAGGATCGAGCAATTCAGGCAGTGACAGTGACAGTCGCACAGGAGCCACACCAGCGAGATCAAACAATGATGGAGAATATTCACTGGGGTCGCCAGCGAATGGTGCAGAGTCGGAGCAAGGTTAGGAACTTGTATATGTGACTTCTGGATAAGTATTGTTAACGTACTTAACCTTAAAATATCTTGTCTACCACTGCTTTCGCTTGCCAATTACAGAGGCTGGGTCACATAGTGCAAGGTCTGAGGGTAGTCCTCAATCTGATGATGGATCACGGAGTCCTGGCTCAAATGTAAGCAGTCAACATTCACCCAGGTCAGATGGAAGCCCACATTCACCAACCTCTAATGTCAGCCCACGATCAGGTCGGTCCAATGCAAGCAGTAGACATTCACGAAGATCTTATGCCAGTCAGCATTCCCCAGCATCTAATGTGAGCCAGCATTCTCCTAGATCCAATGCCAGTCAGCATTCTCCTAGATCCAACGCCAGTCAGCATTCTCCTAGATCCAATGCCAGTCAGCATTCTCCTAGATCCAATGCCAGTCAGCATTCTCCTAGATCCAATGCCAGTCAGCATTCTCCTAGATCCAATGCCAGTCAGCATTCTCCTAGATCCATTGCCAGTCAGCATTCTCCTAGATCGAATGAAAGCCAGCATTCTCCCAGATCCAATGTAAGTCAGCATTCACCTCATTCTAGAGGGAGTCAGCATTCTCCACAGTCTCAGAGTCCAGAACAGGAGACCGGCAGTCATCATTCTGATGGGGATTCGCACCAATCACATTCTCCTAGCCCAGAAGACAAAAATGAGTCACCTTCAGGTATGTTTTGTGAGTGGAACTGGTCATTGTAGTCCATTTCAATTTACTTCTTATTTCTTATTAGTGAAGTACATAGCAGTTGCCAGAAGCCAGCACCTTAACTTAAGTTTCCGAATTTATGTTCGGATTATTATATGTACAGGTTGTGAATCAGCGGTATTAAAATTTAAAGAGTCGTGTACAGGCATTCTATAAAGCGGTTGTCAGTCTGCCTAACAGTGGTTCTATTAGTTTAAGCATTTTCATTTTCTTGGACATTGAAATAGGATTTGTTTACGTTCCATAAATCAGTGAGTCTTGAAGATTTTCACTTTATTACTATATATTGCCATCAACACAACTATACTAGAATATAATACTAATGCAACATGTTTCGACTTACATTGGTCATCTTCAGGCTAAGCTAAGAACCGTTATTGCTTTACATGGTGGGTTATGCACATTTGGGAACCCATATGGCCTACAGTGTTTTTGCTGCGGTTTTTTTGTATGCTGTGCATTACTATTATATTCTACTATAGTTGTGTTGACGGCAATATATAGTAATAAAGTGAATATGTAGATACACAATGGGATGACTTCATTCAAACCTGAAGATTTTGTTTGCAACCAAGTATTATTTCACATGTCTTCTGCCTGATCACCATATTTTGTTTATTAGGGACAAATTACAGTGAGAGTTCGGAGTTTTTTTTGTAACTATTTTACAGATTTACCAAAAAAAAAAAAACATCAGAAATTGCCAGAAAATCCCTGAAATGGAAACAATTTCAGCAGTTTTATTGCTTCAGTTGCAACCCTTTGTATACATATATATGTTGCCTTCTAATGAAAGTGTCCTGTACTCGCTATGAACTTACTTATATGACTTTTAATACGAAAGATGGGGACCGGGGTGGCACAGTGGCTAAGGTGCTGTGCTACAAATTGGAAGGTAGCTGGTTCATTCCCAGTTGGTGTCATAGGAGTTTGTCATTGACATAAAATCCTTCCGATCGCACTATGGCCCTGGGATCAACTCAGCCTGTAACAGAAATGAGTACCAGGAGCATTTCCTGGGGGTAAAAAACGGCCGGTGTGTAAGGCTGACAACCTTACCACCATCCTGTGCTGTTGTCATGTAATCTGGGAACCTTAACTTCCTGGAACCCTCTGGGCCACTCCAGGCCTGTAACGGGACTGCTTTACCTTTTCTTAATACAAAAGATACACAGCTACTACACTCAGTGATCTGTGTGTCCTGTATAAACACTGTTTTTATACATTTTATCTGTATTATTTTAACTGCATTATTCTTGTGTATTTTTAGAACAGTGTGCTGTAAATTTGATATCTCAAACCATAAAGTGCGGTTGTAAATATCGCCCTTTTGCTCGCTATTATGTGCAGCCAGATTATGGCTGTCCTTAGTAGTTACAACATGTAGCTGTTTTTTTAACATCTGAACAATATATGTTGTTCATGTTTGCACCGTGCATGAATAGTGGTTGAACACTTCATTATCCAACTAATGCACTATATATAATATGTAGATATAATTAAAATTATAAAATATTTAAAAGTGCTCCAACATGTTTCGGATCACAGAGGATCCATCATCAGGGAGCCTTGTACAGTGCTTGGCTAAAAATTACAAGAATGATTCTATCGTGTC
>Ga0123352_10016119_pt1 | contig 11901 bp, 9 predicted proteins | sample TergutLab28metaG_FD_89700 | JGI IMG/M metagenome (GOLD analysis project Ga0123352, IMG submission 89700) | Labiotermes labralis P1 segment gut microbial communities from Petit-Saut dam, French Guiana - Lab288 P1 | ecosystem: Host-associated > Arthropoda: Insects > Digestive system > Gut ...
TCTTGTGTGCAGGGAAGTGAGTGGCTGGTGCCTCAAGTTGCACTGCTGCACATCTGGGCTGGTGAGGACCAGTGCAGGGTCAACCCCTTACAAAGGTACTACCTCTCCCATACCCATTGAGCCTTTATTATTATTATTATTATTATTATTATTATTATTATTATTATTATTATTATTATTACACATGTTCATTCAATTATCAATCACACACAAAAAGCTACTTGTTAACATTTTCATGGCGTCTAGTTTTGGCTGTAAGTTCAAGCCAATCATGCCATCATCAGTCCACTACACAAGGAGAGAAAAAAGAGAAACTCTAAAGGTTCTCTTTTTTCTGTTCCTGTGTGAGTTTCTCTTTTTTTCTGTTCTTGTGTTGTAGCCTGATGAAGGCTCAATCTTATGGCCAAAACCAGACACCATGAAAACGTTTACCAGTAACTTGTTTTGTGTGACTGATAACTGAATAAACATATTTATGATCTGATACACCAACAGAGATGTTTTATATCAAGTTTATTATTATTATTATTATTCCATTGCCTCTCATTGTCTCTAAAGCTTCCCTAAAAGTAACTGACCAACTTTAACAGCTCCATTTTCATACAATGTACTTGTATTCTCTCTAACATAATACATTTTCCTTTGTTTAACCTTTCTAATCCTAAGACACTATATGCCAGTCTCTAAAATGTATTGGCAAATCACCTAGCACACCACATGCTGGTCTCTGTGTGTTAAGTTACTTGATATCAATTTAAATGTCCATGCTAAGCCAGAAAAGCTCAAGCCATCAACGGATACAATAGGGACTCAAAACCATCTCTAAACATTAATACTGCACTACATTGCACACAGATTCTACTCATTGTTTTTGTCTGAAAATGACATTATCATGACCACACAGCATTCACACATTGGGTCAAGTGGAGGTATATTTTAAATGCAGCAACAATCTGGGGTATTTATAGACGCAGTGAGATAATTGAAAATTGGAAGTTGCTGCTTCACTTAATGCTGTATACTCTATGCCTGATGTACATTATGTTCATCAGTATACGTGCATCATCTCCAAAACTAGTAAAAAGATTTCCATAGGATTTCATATTATGATGTGTATATATATAATTATTTGGTAAAATTAATGTTAGTTTATTAATATGCACAAGAGAATCCAAAATCCTACATGAAACTCAATCAAGCTCTGTCAAACACTTCTACCACAGCCAACCATACAAATACAGATACCTATCTTGACAATTCATGGAATTTTTTAAAATATTTAATGAAAGATAGGAAATAAGCTGGCTAAATCCTATATGTACAGAACATGCATATTAAACATGCCCCAAACCTATACACAATAATATTAGCCCTTATCCTGCTAATGTGGAGAATATGGTGAGCTCCTAATAATGCCAGCAAATGGGAGATGGGATTTAACTTGGCGTTTAAGGGGTTAATCATCTGGGAACTATGTGTTAATATGTACCAGTACTGTAGGGTTGGCAGATGTGGTAGCCATCATCTGAGAACAGCAAATTTCAAAACTTCCCTTCGTTTGGAGCTGAAGGCCACAGTTAAACTCCAGGTAATGCCATCATATTAGAAGAATGCAGCAACAGACCATGCTTATGTACCATATTATGTTACAAATGGCCAGTAAAAATCAACAAGCATATAGAAAGTATAGCAAGAAAACCATGGATTACACAGGAAATGACCAGTAAAATGGACGAAAGAAGGAAATGGAAGAATGTCAACACTGAAGAGGGCAGGAAGAACTACAGGAGACTGAGGAATGAAGTGAAAAGGGCCACAGATAATGCCAAAAAGGAATATCTTGAGAACATAAGTAACAAGATTATGGAATTTCAAAGAACAGTACATTATGATTTGTTGTACATGAAGACAAAAGAACTAGGCTGGAAGGAGACCCAAGGGATTCAAAATGTTGGCATCGAAGACTCCCAAGGGAATAGAATAGTCAATCAAAGTCAAGTGCTGAAAATTTTGGAGAATTATATTACGGAACTATACAATCAACCTAATAGACCAGAAACCACAGAAGTTGAACCTGATGAGGAAGTAGATAGAGACAAGAAAGGCCCATTGGAAAAAGCTATCAAGGAAATGAGGAATAAGAAGGCTACAGGAGATGATGATGTACCTGGAGATCTGCTCAAAGTATTGGGAGAAGGTGGTTTGAAAATAATGACAAAATTGATCAACACCATATATGAAACTGGAGAGTGGCCCAAGGACTTCACAGAAGTTACAATGATTGCCTTAAAGAAGAAGCCACAAGCTACAAAATGAAGCAACCATCTCACAATCAGCCTTATCGCACATTCAGCAGATAGTAGCAAAGATACTTAAAAGAAGAATTGAAAGGAAAATTGAGGATGTACTTGGTGAAGATCAGTTTGGATTCAGAAGAGGAAAAGGAAATAAGGATGCAAGTGGGATGCTGAGAATAATATCAGAGCGAACCTTGGAGATAGTTGTGGTACTGTGTGCTTGCTTCATAGACTGGCAGAAGGCATTTGATCAAGCCAACTGGACCAAATTAATGCAGATCCTAAAGGTAACTAGCATTGACTGGCATGAAAGAAGACTGATTAGCAACTTGTACATTGCTCAGAGTGTTAAAGTACGACTGAACTGATGGGAGACAAGAAGTGTGAAGATTGGAAGAGTAGTTAGACAAGGATGCTGTTTGTCACCAATTCTGTTCAACTTGTACAGTGAATGCCTTACCAAGGAAGCTCTGGAAGGGTCTGGAGACTTCAAAATAGGAGGGCAAATTATTCACACTGTGAAATATGCAGATGACCCTGTGTTACTGGCTAAGGGAAAAAATGTGTTACAGGACATGATTGATAAACTAACTGAAAGTGGAAGATGCTATGGAATGGAAATGAATGTGGAAAAAACAAAAGTAATGAGAATTTCAAGACAACCATTCCCAGTATAAATTATGATAGACCAAAAACAACTAGAGAATGTGGAATCTTTTAAATATTTGGGTAGCATGTTAACAAATGATGGAAGATGTATGTGTGAAATTAAATCTAGGATTGCTATGGCGAAAGCTGCATTCAACAAGAAGAGGGCTCTTTTTACTAGCACAGTGGACTTATAACTGAGGAAGAAACTAGTAAAATGCTATATTTGGAGCACAGCTTTATACAGTGCTTAAAAACATTGGCCAATTTGGGCAGTACATCAGAAACATCTGGAAAGTTTTGAAATGTGGTCCTGGAGAAGGATGGAGAAGATCAGTTGGACCAATCGTGTGAGAAATGAAGAAGTATTACTTAGAGTCAAGGAGCAGAGGAATATCCTGCATGAAATAAGTAAATGGGAGGCTAACTGGATAGGTCACATTTTGCATAGAAACTGCCTTCTACAAGGGGTTATTGAAGGAAAGATAAAAGGAGGGATAGAGGTGACAGGAAGACAAGGAAGAAGACAAAAGAAGCTACTGGGTGACCTTAAGGAAAGGAGAGGATACTCTCATTCGAAGGCGGAAGCTCTAGATCGCACTATGTGGAGAGCTCGCTTTGGAAGAGACTTTGGACCTGTCATAAGACAGACTACTAAATGAATGAATGAATGAATGCAGACAGACAATACCAGCACAACAACATGCCATACAATGTATGTCTCATTGAGCAGCTGTGTGAAAAATACTATTTTGTTCCTAAGCACCTAACATCACTTCTGCTGTTTAACCCTCTAAATCCATAATAAATTAACACCTTTACCAATAACTAAAAAAGAAATGAATGGAAGGTATTTATGAGGCAGAAGTTCAGGTAAGTTAAAGCTAAAGTTCACCCTAGAACAGGCCATGAAAGCCTAGTGGAAGAGTAAAGGTATAGCTCTACTCTTTCTTCAGCCTCAACACTAGGTCGGGGTAGGTGGTCAACACCATGCTCCGGCTGCCTTACCCCTGGTAGACCCAGTACCCATTGCATACGGGGCTGGGTGGGCCCCAGAGCCAGTCTGGACAAGTGTGTAAAATCTCGCCTCTGCAAGAATTCAATCCCTGGACAGTCCAGCCCATAGCAAGGTGCTATATTAACTATGCCATCCAGACCCCATGTATTTATGAGGTATATACAAACAAACTGGAAGAAAATACATTTAATAAATTATGTGAAACTTGGTTGAACAAAATTTCCCACGTGTTTACATTCTCACTCACTGGTTTCAGAAGAGAAATAGACTGTTCTCTTCAGTCCCACCAGAACATGATTTGCAGTAAATCTCGTGAGCCCTGGAACTTCCAACAGAAGAAGTTCCCCCATCTTTCTTGGGTGAAAGGGAGCATTTTCTAAGTCCTCAACGCTATGCACAGAAGCCAAATCCGTCTTGTCCAGTGACAATGCAACGAAGGTCAACTGAAACAATTCTAAAGCAAAAACAGACCTTTTGATTATCTGTATTTCAGTTGACACAAAATTACACACACACACGAAACTCTCTGAAGTTTAACACATACTTGAAGTTTTAAAGATGTTGTTTAAATCTGCTACCAATTTATCCCCTCGAGCAGCATCTAAAGTTGAAATACTGATGTTCATCCCCAGAGTCACATCCAAATCATCAAGAGCAGCAATTCTTGAATAAGGCAGGGAAACACGATACACTTCTGTTGTTTTCCACCATAGTGGTAACCCAATCACAATGAGAATTACAGCATATGCAACAGCAGCAAAGATCCGGCATGCATCTGAAAATAACAAATGTCACAGCTTACAATGAAAGTGAAAGTTACAAGATTCCATTGCTTATATTTGTGCAGAAAGCAGGAGACACTACATCCACCAAAGGAATGATAATCAACGTTTAATAAGCTGCCCTCCTCCTGATCTACAATGTGTTACTTTCAGGTTTGCTTAGCATGCTTCACAGCATAGCAACAATTCAAGAACATCCAGTCTGCTTGAATACTGAATATTTCAATCTCAATAAAACACCATCCAGCAAGAAAAAGAAAGTCTAGTTTGGAAAGCCATGTTCAGACAAGTCCCAGGAATGAAGTTGCAATTAATTAATAGTGCAGTCTACACTCAAGTCATTTGATCAGAGACTGTTCAGTTCACACATGTAGAACAGTTTTTTTCCAACTGATTTACATAAACACATTTTTTTTACAAAAACAAGGGAGGTTTCAATTCTTTTCTTCATCTGGGACAATGAGTATGACATGCGGTACTCCCACCACCAAATTTCCATACTGGAGAGGAGGAAAAGCAGTCTGTTGGTTACTGCAGAAAAAGCAGAATAGTTTGCTGCCAATAAAACTGTTTCCAAAAGACAAAGTAAATAAGTCTGAAGGTCTTATTTGATATTTTACAAGGGTTTGAAAACATCAAAGAAAAAACCCTGAATAACGCTGCAAACTGATGCATGTCAGCCTTTTTTCACAGCACATGGCTGACACAGACACTAGCACAGCTGCTACAAAAGAAAGGGATGAGGCAGAGAATGAGGAGGATGAGAATGAAAATGGAATGTGTTAAGTCTCAGCATGACACTACAGTGTAAAAAGACTACGTGGATCAGTGGAGATTTTAACGCAATGACATTTCTGTACAAGAACAATGTGAAATGCCACGAGAAGACGTCTAATCGCCTAATGAAACATAACCACCATTTGTCAAAACAAAGTTCTCCTACAGACCTACCACACAAAAAAATGATTATGCAAATTCTGATGTACTGGATACAAATCAAAATATCATGCATTACTTGTGGTTTTCGATTAATGGTGCAGCTTACCTCCTTCAACGGCCCAGATAATTAGTTTATATTTAATTAAATATCCTGTACAAAATAAATGGGACAGAAGGCTCCTTTGCTGTACAGAATGGCTGTTCTTCACATATGACTTTGAAATCCATAATAAAGTGTCCTTTACTTTTGTATTAGGGGGGACTGCACAGACTCATGAATTTGTTCCAACTTAGGAAATATGAGTTTAGTTAGAGAATATGGTGAATATGATGTGTTTAGGTTTGGCCACATAAAAAAATCCATGGTCCCTAGTTTATGTAGAGTGGTTAAATATTTGTACTAAACAGTAATGAAAGTAAAATCAATTCACCATTACTCACACGCACACAAACAAACGTGCGCACGTGCATATGACAATGTACATGTGTGTGTGTGTGCACGCGCCTTCCACAAATTATTTTTTAATGTATATATATGTACATCAAACAAATGCTGTGAATGACATACCTGCTCCAGTTCAAATTATAAACACATCACCAATCATTCTGAGGCTGTCTGTCATTCTCATCCAGCCCTCCATGCTAATGCCACAACACACCATTATCACCTCCTCCTAAATCCCTCCCATGCTGCTATTCATAATCATTCTGTCAATTTTTGATGCTACATAAGGAGCAAGAACCAAGCTTTGCAATAAAACCTTGTTAATTTGAAGTGCTTAAGACTGAAATATTGGCTCCAAATTATGCAATTTCATACTATCCAGTTTTGTCAGTGCACACTTACATGTCATGTGTGTGGCTGAAGTCTTGATGTTATGTAGTAAGCTATGATTATTTTTTACTTAATCCAGTAAGTATACGATATTCTCATTGCATTCATTTGTTAAAGGTCTACTATGTAATTTAATATATTTTATATCAAAATTCAAGCCAAGAAACAACAGTGCATGTTGTCCAGACTTGGATATTAGTGCACCACTGTCTCCAGTCTTGCAATATGGCACGAAGATTCAGGCCAGAAACAGTAGCTCACCCACATTAGTTGGCAGGAAGATTTAGGCCAGAAACAGTAGCTCACCCACATTAGTCCACTGTACACAACGTGGAAAAATGTTGACTGTACGGTGCATTCAGATCACAAGAAGATTAGAAGTTGGTACCAAGTGTAGTGGGGACCGCGGTAGCACAGTGGTTAAGGTGCGGTGCTACAAATCAGAAGGTCGCTGGTTCGATCCCAGCTGGTGTCACTGGATATTTCATTGACATAAATTCCTTTCGATCGCTCTATGGCCCTGGGGTCGACTCAGCCTCCAACAGAAATGAATACCAGGAGTATTTCCTGGGGGTAAAGGCGGCCGGTGCATAAGGCTGACAACCTACCACCATCCTGTGCTGTTGTCATAAAATCTGGGAGCCTTAACTTCCTGGAACCCTCTGGGCCTGTCCAGGCCTGTAATGGGACTGCTTTACCTTTTACCAACTGCAGTTCAGTTTACAAAATTTTTCCTTGCCATTACACATATATGAATGATACACAAAAATAGCCACTAAATACATAGTGCAGTTAATGGTTTCTTCATAGCACATAAGGCTTATCAGTGGTTTGGATCAGTCAGTCAACACTGAGAAACTTGTCAAAGCTACTAGCACAATCTGTGTCACCTTGAACTTTCTCCCACTCATTTAACAGCACACAGCAGGTGCAATAGTTGGTAGTTTGTCTTCCGCACAGGAAACAACAAACAACAAACCCAAGCATGACCATGACACAGACAACCAAAATTCAGTTAGGTATATATTTAGCAAACATGCATGTACAGCCGAATTTTGGTTGCATCTGCATACTGGAGTGTGAGCTACTGACATTGGTCTAAGCATCACGACCATGGCGTAAGAACAGTGGCTACACTACACTACAGTAATGCATAAAACTTTATATGAACTCACAGTAAATAATATAATCTCTCAAATTATTCAACTTTAGTAATCAAACAGTTGTAACACAGCTTTGAATTATGACCTACTCATATATCAAATTAAATGCATTAAAAGGTACATATAATCCAACATTTAAAGCTGGGTATTGTCCCATGCTTTGGAATTCATGGTACTTCAAATTAAGCAATTCAGAATTAATGATGTTTTACTGCATCAAGTAACCCAAGAAACAATTCTGTAGATTTTTTGGTTACTTTGTGACATACATTGAACAACAATGCGACTAAATCTTGTCACGACACCCAACCATTTTGATTGTCAGTGTACAGATCTTAGTACAAATGTAGGAACAGATTTCCATTTCCCTGTTATTTATTCTGAGGTGTTTGTTGAAGTTCCTTAAGATGGATGTTGAGAGCCACATTTTGAAAACAGGAAGTAGAAATAACTGCCTCAAGAGAAGTCCACTTGTGGGCATTATTATTAGCAGCAATGGACCTTTCTCTTATTTTTGTCACTGATAGTTAAGTGTCACCTATAATATAAGGTACCATTATCATCCTTTGAATCTTCCACCTTAGTAGAAGCAGGTGATGTTTCTTCTTTTAGTTCCATATCTCAACCTAAAGGAAGGAAACACAAGAATGTTATTAATATTTTGACTAATGTATGGCTTCCATTAAGTTATCTTTGTAATTAACCAAAAGGTGAAGAAATATTTCCTGATACTCTTACATGTATAACAAAAGACAAAATGTGTGTATTGTGTAACATTGTGGTGCATTTGGAACTTAGCATCCTGCATCCTTCTCCAACGCTCATACCACATAATCTCTTTGCACTGTTAAGCTACATAGGCCACTGTCAATATAAAATGCTACATCCTATTTTTTATGGCAAAGCCAGCAAAATGAATCTGGTTTGTGCCATATTATGTTCAAGCACAGCTGTATTTATCATTACTGTCTCTCACCTAAAACCTTTATTTGAACCTGTACTCAGGCCATGAAGAATTCAGTAAGACATTACCATAAATGCACTTAGGTTTTCACACAAAGTGTCTGATAATCTTCCGATTTAACCAAACTTGAATTTTCTCGACAGATTTTAATCAAAATTCCCCACACAAAAATTTCACGATAATCTGTCTAGTGTTAACTGAGATATTTCATGCGGACAGACTGACAGGCATGATGAAGCTACCAGTCGCTTTTCGCAACATTGTAAATACACCCGAAAATGCGTAAAAGTTCTGTATCTCCAACTAAAGACTTATCACACTGCTAAAAAACTTAATGGAATTCACTACAAACAAGACGGTCAATGCACGCATAATGAACAATGTGGCGCGCTCGCGTAATGTTTATACTTCTTCGGCTATCCTAAAGCCTGATATAATTTCACTCCAAGAGGGTAATTTTATGTCAACTTAATGTAGGCAGCAACAACAATACGTTAAAATATAATATTAAGTATATATAATACAGTCATACACAACTTTAGCATATTCAACACAACGGGGATATCTCACTTTAAAAAAAAAAATGTACTTAAGTCTATGAAGTATCAGATTTTAACCAAATTTCTAATTTCTCGACATATTTTCATAGAAGTCACCAGAATCAATTTTTACGTAAATCCGTCCAGTGGGAGCAGCGCTGATACATGTGGACAGACGGACGGCATCAGTCTAAGAGAGTGCATGTATGGCGACTTAGGTCTTCATGTAAAGTGGCCGACATTTTTAGCCTATTTTTTATCAATATATTTTCACAGGAGTCTCCAACATCAGATTTCAGAAACATCCATCCATTGGGAGCCGAGATGATACATTCGGACGGCCGGACTAGCAGGCGGTCGGACATGATGAAGGTAACTGGCGCTTTTTGTGACTATGCGAATGCGCCTACCGAGACAAAGCATTGGTTTAACCTTTTGACGCCTAATGTCAACTATAGTTGACGTACCGCACCGCTGACCTCTAAAGTTGCATTTTATATATTTATTCAACAAATATAGGTACTGGATATTTTAAACATGGTATATGCTCTCCGTCTTTTTCTCTTCAAAATGCAGTTTGTTTCATAATTCTAACGTTTTTGGTTCCTGTATTATTCACATTTTATATACAGGATGTGCTAAAATTAAAAAAATAATTCCGGCGACAAAAGATTAACCACCGATTATGATATAGAATGAGGAAAGATAAGCAAATTGACTAGTTTACAGACTGATAGGAACTTAAAGTGGACGACACACAATGAATAAAATCAAATCCAAACTAAGCTCGGTGTGTCTTGCCACGACAGCAAACAAACCACTCAACAACACCGCTACTTTAAAATCAGTTTATTCCCTTATTTTCACGTCGTAACGATATAAGAGTTATTATTCTGGGGAAATGATACAGGCTGTACAAAAGCATCGTACATTCAAAAGAAAATCATAAGCATAATGGCTGGTGTCAAGAAAAACTTTTTATTATAGAAAAATATTTACACAGAAATAAGAGTATTTATTTGACTCAGCATGACAGCGCAGAGGGCATTATCAGTCGCCACGTAGCAATGTCACTGGTCTCGGGCTAACAATCTGGCAATAAAAAATACTGACGACTTCCGCTGGCAAGTAAATTAGTCTTTGGTTATGATTTGTGGAAAACTTAAAAAAAAAAAAAGGTCAAAGAAGTTCATTTGTACACAATTTAAACACAGATATGACCTTCATTTCACAACTTCTAACCTCAATAAATATCAAAAAGGAGTATACTATACAAAGATCATTCTCGTCAATAATCATCCAACTACAATTAAAAGTTTCAATCCGGTATTATCTCTCTGCTCAATCCTGCTACTCTGTTGATGAATTTGGTCTCAACTGAAAATTCTTAATCTACATAAGGACACACATATGGAGCTGGAGAAGCGTTTCGGTACGCTGCGGGCTGGGTCATCCAAAGTTCGAACAACGGTAGGGACAAGAAATTAAGCTCTTCTCCAGAACACCCAAACCGCCTCCGAGGTCCATCCAGCCCAATCTTCATGAGTACCGGGGTTCCTTCCCGCGGGTAAGATAACCACTCATCTCCATTTTGTGCCGAAGAATTAGTGGAGCGATATCTCTCCTTCCCCCTATATGTCTTCATGGCATGAAAAGGGAAAGCTTTATCATTTTATACGGACCCTCACAAAATATTTCTTGGAGTAGCACATACACTGACGATGAAATACTGTTACTTGATAACTTAGTTATGACACAAAAGGGTGTACCACAACTAAATCAAGTCACAACACTCCACGGTGATAAATAATGTCGTTTTCACGTGGTTCTTATAATTAAATTAAGCACGGATCCCGGTGTTTTGTATATTAAATTGCTTTCACAGTTGCACTGTGTCATATAGTGTCAGTAGCCCATTTGTTGTACGTCTTTTTGTTTAACACCCCTTGCCAATTTGCACCACTGCTTAATTAATGTCCTCGCTTCATTGCCGGTTCAATGCTCTTTGGTTGGTTTATTTCCACTCACTTATGCCTTTTTGCTCACTCTTTCCAGAACACAACTAGGGCTAAAACATGGTCTTGGTATATTCCCATTCATAAAGGTGTCAAGCAGTTACTTCATTTTACATGTGAAATAAGTTCTGCACTTGTATCATGGCAGGTTCTTTCATCCTCTATTTTTTCTGGACAGGTTTTTTTTCAGGCAAAATTTACATCCAGTTGGATTCCTCCAAAGGTGAAAATGTTCAGATTTTTAGCCACTGATCTTGACACAAACAAATAACAATTTATATTTATTACGAATGATGAGCAAAAACCTGTTCTATCGAGGGTTCATAAATGCACACTACAAGATCTAAATTCATGTAAAAAAAATACACTCTAGAAACAAATGAAACGCATTTTTCCATTTTACTTTTTTAGCCTATGTTTCCTAGTGTTCTTCAATACCAGGGGTGCTGATAAGTCCTTAGCCCGACCTGCTTCCCGCTGTCGTAGGACGGAATCGATAGTGTCAGTGGAAAGATGTGCTGTTCATGTGCCGAACTGCAAGTCTTTTCTTGTTACAGAGGCTGAAAAGAAGCCTGGCAGGGGACGCGCGCGATTTCAACATTCCCCCCCCCCCCCACCCCTGCAAGGCAACGCCGAAGGAAAGTGACGCCATTGTGACACAAACATTAGGGGAACATGCCCCATCGTATGCTACCGTCAAA
>Ga0123352_10016120_pt1 | contig 11900 bp, 6 predicted proteins | sample TergutLab28metaG_FD_89700 | JGI IMG/M metagenome (GOLD analysis project Ga0123352, IMG submission 89700) | Labiotermes labralis P1 segment gut microbial communities from Petit-Saut dam, French Guiana - Lab288 P1 | ecosystem: Host-associated > Arthropoda: Insects > Digestive system > Gut ...
ACTTATAGAATAGCATAGCTTGTTATCCGTTTTCAATTTTGCCTGCCGCTTTCGATCGTCTTTTTTGCTTGCTTTCGTTTTCTAGCCTTACGCACTTCCCGTAACATAATAAACAGGGCATCGCTTCCGATTACCCTGTTTATCGTAATTACATGTTACTTTGCCTTAACTTAATGGCATTGCTCTTCGTGAGGGCTTTTTCATGTGGATTCAATCAGAATATAACGGCGGGAGCAAGCCCCATGTGCGTACAAATAAGTAAAGTTGCTCGGCTGTGCAGGCTCTTTTGAAAAGGAACTGCCGGCAAAGCCGACTGAGGATTGACCACATAAAAACAGGCGGATACAATCCGCCTGTTTTTGTGTATGTTTAAAACCCTGAGCTTATTCCTTTTCTTTCTCGAGTTCTTTCTTGCGGGCTTCGACTACTTTTGCTTGAATATCAGCCGGAGCTTCTTCGTAGCGGTCAAACTCCATGGTGTAGATTCCGCGGCCTTGCGTCATCGAGCGCAGGTCGGTTGTGTACTTGAACATTTCTGCCATCGGAGCTTCCGCGATTATGCTGGTCTTGTTGCCGGCCGTCTCTTGGTTAAGTACGCGTCCGCGGCGTTTGTTCATGTCACCCATTATATCGCCTGTGTAGTCGCTCGGAACTGTAACTACAACCTTGGCAATCGGCTCGAGGATTACAGGTCTGGCTTTCATAAACGCATCTTTAAATGCGATGATTGTTGCAAGTTTGAATGCCATCTCTGAAGAGTCGACATCGTGGTATGAGCCGTCCACGAGAGTTGCCTTGATGCCTACAACCGGATAAGCTGCAAGCGGGCCTGCAATAACGCATTCTTGAATACCTTTTTCAACAGCCGGATGGAAGTTCTTCGGAACCGAACCGCCAACTACTTTCTCTGCAAATTCATACGCCTTGGTAAGGTCTCCGAGTGGCTCGAATTCGATGTGAACATCACCATATTGGCCTTTACCGCCGGACTGTTTCTTGTGTTTACCTTGAACTTTCACCTTTGATTTAATCATCTCGCGGTAGGCGATGGTTGGAGTGGTAAGACCGATTTCGAGCTTATCATTTCTGAGTCTGTTCACTACAAGGTCAAGCTGGTTATCGCCAAGTGCGCTGATTATAAGTTGTTTACTGACCGGGTTAACCTCAAACTTGAGGGTGCGGTCTACTTCGGTTAATTTGATAATTGCTTGGCCTATCTTGTCTTCGTCGCCCTTGGCTTTCGGCACAATCGCCATCGACATAAGAGCCTGCGGGAATTGAATCTTCTCGAAGATAACCTGGCGGGCAGGTGCGCAAAGCGTGTTCGATACTCTTGTATCAGCAAGTTTAGCCAATGCGCCGATATCTCCGGCGCGAAGCTCACTCACTTCGATTTGCTCCTTGCCGCGCATAACATAGAGAGTACCTGCTTTTTCGTTTGCTTCCTTAGTTGTGTTAATCAGTTGAGCATCCTTTTTCAGCACACCCGACACAACCTTGAATATCGTAAGTTTTCCGTATTTATCTGCAATTGTCTTGAATACAAACAGTGATACAGGGTCTTTTTCGTCGCAACTAACTTCGACTGCTTCACCTGTTTTAACGTCTGTAGCCTTCGTGCTTGGGCGCATTATCTTCGTTGGAGGCACCGAATTTACGATAGAATCGAGCAAGCTTACAATACTGCCCGGGCTTGTGGTTGCAGAACCGCAAATTACCGGAGTAACCAGGCATTTAGATACGCCTGTTTGTATTCCTGTGTATATTTCATCAACAGTAAACGGCTCTCCCTCGAAGTATTTCTCAAGCAGTGCATCGTCCGCTTCTGCAACAGCTTCCTCAGTCATATGGCGGACTGCCTCAAGTTCGCTAACCAAATCCGCCGGAATTTCGCAATCCTTCGTATCCATACCGTCGAACTTACGTCCAACTTGCTTAACTACGTTTATATAACCGACAAACTTGCTGCCTTCTTTAATAGGTATCTGCATTGGGGCAATGCTCTTGCCGAACTTTTCCTTCATTTCTTCTACGACTTTGTCCATGTTGGCGTTTTCGTCATCCATACCGTTTACAAAAATCATGCGTGGGAGGCCCATCTCTTCGGCGTAGTCCCAAGCAATCTCCGCGCCGACTTCTATGCCCGACTTTGCCGAAACAACGATAAGCAATAAATCGGCAACGCTGAGGGCTTCTTTCACTTGCCCCGCGAAATCGAAGTACCCCGGTGTGTCGATGAAGTTTATTTTCCCGCCCATCCATTCAACAGGAATGATTGAGCTGCTCACCGAAACTTTTCGGCGTATTTCTTCTGCATCGTAGTCACTTACTGTGTTACCGTCGTTGACCTTGCCAAGGCGCGATGTGACACCCGAGACGTGCAAAAACGCCTCAACCAATGATGTCTTTCCACAGCCGCTGTGTCCAAGTACTGCAACATTTCTAATTTCGCCTGATGAGTAGCATTTCATTAATCATTACCTCCTGCTTATATTGTTTTTTCTTTTCAGATGTTCAGGGCCTAAACTTTTTTATGGAAAGCCTGATTTACAGACCTTGAAACCTTAATGATTACAGCAATTGCAACACCCAGCACAATTGCAGCCGCAAGCTGTGATGCTGTCATGGCCGTAAACCCAAATTGGGGTACAGCCGGCAGAGCGCAGGCCACAATCAATGCGATTGCCAACGCCATTGCAACTGCAGCGTACAGTTTCTTGTTAGTCTTTCCTTGCGCAGAACTAAGCGCAATAACCGATTCGTAAAAGCTTAGAGTCACGAACGCCATCGTCGCGCCGGCCGAGTCTGCTGTGAAGCTCAATTCTCCTGTTTCAAGCCATACGCCTGCTAAGTACGATACTATAACTAATATTGCCCCCATCCCGCCACGGCACAGAATCGCTGTAACAGTACCGCTTGAAAACAGACTTTCGCCTAAAGTACGCGGCTTGTTGTCTGTAGTATCTGCCGGATTTGCACCAAACGCAAGTGCTGTTGCCGGCAGTGCTGCCGCAAGCAAGCCCGCGAGTAACAGGTGGCTAGGTAAGAATACCACAAAACCGAATGTGGTTGCAATAAATACCGCCAACATTCTCGCAAAACTTATTGTAAGCATGTACGTTGTAAGTGTACGTATGTTATCGTATATTCTGCGGCTTGCCGCAATTGACGGCACCAGAGAGGCAATATCGTTATCAGTCAAGATGACGCTTGCACCGTCCTTTACAGCATCAACACTGCTTGCCATAGCAATCCCCAAGCCTGCCTCTTTCATGCCGGGCAAACCATCGATACTGCCGGCCGACGCCGCGCAAATATAACCATTATTTCGCCAAGTATTCAAAACATACTGCTTATCTGAAGGGGTTACCTCCGCGTATACATCTATAGCTTCAACACATTTCACGAATTTGGCAGGGTTCAGCACTTTAAGTTCCAAGCCCGTCATTATGCGGCCTTCACCTTCGGTTAAATCAAGCTGATTTGCCAGTGTTGCCACAACGCTCTTATTATCCGAACTGAACAGAATTGGGATGATGCCTGCCGCCTTGTACTTGGCAATTATTTCGATGGAATCCTCGCGGATTGGGTCGAGCAAGCCTGCAATGCCTACGAAACTCATTTCGCTTTCTATTGTTGCCGCGCCGCCCTCAAGCTTAGCTTCAACATCCTCCGGAAATTCATCGTTATATTCTTTGAACGCCACTGCGATTACGCTCAGCCCCATATCTTCATATGTTTGCACGCGCTCCGCGATTGATTCAAGATCTTCGTTGGTAATTTCCAGCTCTTCGCCATCAATCAGGATATGTGTACAGACCGATAAAACCGCGCATACCGTGCCTTTTGTGAATTGCATAATGCGCCCGTCGTTGTTATGCACTGTGGTCATGCGTTTTCGGTCGTCGTATTCGAGTTCAATCATGCATGGGAAAAGCTCCGCAAGCTGGGCTTTGTCCTGCCCGGCAGCTACCGCATACTTCACGAGAGCAGCGTCTTCAGGGCTGCCGGCTACCGTTCCGTCTTCTGCAATCTTTGCGTTGGAACACAGAGCTACAGCCGCAGCGAACAATTGGTCGTCCGAGACTTCCGCCTCGATAACCTGCATATCGCCCCCGGTTAACAAGTCGGCTTTGTCGATCGCGATAACCTGCGTACATCCAAGCGTTGTTACCGCGGAGTGCCGCTTGATAAGCACGTTGGCCTGAGATATCTCGAGCGCGCCTTCTGCAAGCATTGCTACAACCAGCATAGCCGGCCCTAGCGGCAATATCGCATATGCAAGGCTTGCCGCAACCATCACCGCTTGAACTGCAATTTGCGGCGTGAAATCTCCGCCAATCCCGGAGGACACAAGAATATGTAGTAGGATGAACACGCATGCGGCTGTCACCGCATAGCTGATATACTTTAAGACTGCGGAAAGTTTACCTGTCAGCGGACTTTCGTCTTCCACAATACTATCGGAAAGTTTCGCATTTTCAACCGATGTTACAACCATCCTGCCGCGCCCGCGGATAACAGTAGTTCCGGCAAAGCACATATTTATGCATTCTTCAGGCATTACATCAGTTTCGCGAAGCACCAGCGCATCCGCGGATTTCCTTGCAGGGTCCTGCACTCCTGTTGCAGAAGTTTCGTCTATGATAAGGTCAGTCTCATCGATTATACGCCCGTCCGCCGGAATATACACACCTGTTTCAAGCATGACAATATCGCCCGGCACAATCTCTGAATTTCTTACAGAAACTATGTTGCCGTCGCGTACTGCCTTTGAAATTCGTGAATGCAGTTTTGCCAGCTTATCAAGCGCGGCTGCCGTCTGTGTCATACACGCAAGCCCGATTGCCGCACCCATTGCAACCAACAATAAAATTATTCCTGCATCGATTAGCTCCCCGCCAAAAGCCACACCAAACGTAGCTGCCGCTAACAGGATTATCACCTGCGGCTTGGCAAATTGCTCGGCAAAACGCTCAAATTGCGGCTGCCGATTATGCTCAGGCTGTTTTCCTTGCCCTCTTGCCTGCAATCGCTCCTGCACTTCAGCCGTACTAAGCCCATCACGGCCGGACTTCAAATTTTCCAGAACATCATCTACCTGCGTATAGTAAAACTTCATATGTACATTGCCTCTTCCCGGAGGCCGCTTGTATGCGGCTTTCTGTATTGTCAATCAACGATGATTTCGCTTCGCAAAACCACCTCCCACCACCTCGCCCAACTATGTTGAATTCGGTGATGGGACGTGTTCGCTAAAAATAAAATCTCTGCACGCAAGTACTCCTATTTTATTTTCAGCTCACTTTGTCGATTACATAATATATTCAATCACGCGCATCATGCGGATAAGCGCGACCGCTGCGTCTTCGCGTGTCATATTGTCTTTCGGGCGGAAATTATCGTGCCTGCCGGACATTATGCCCAAACGTGTAACCAAAAGTGCGTCACGCCGAAACGGAGCAGCTATCTCAGATACATCCCGAAAATTTTCATGCGGCGCGCTTGTTCTCAGCGATGCAAAATCAGTCACAGCTTTAGGTGAACGCATGAGAACATTGCCAACCACGCTTGCCGCCTCTTCACGGGTTATCGGCTGATTCGGCTCAAGCGTATTGCACGCAAAAGCCGTAAGCAATCCGGCTTCGTACATACTTGCAATACTCGCACTGTACCAGCCTTCCCGAGATACATCCGCGAAAGGTGTTTCCAGAGGTGTTCGCCCAAGGTTCAACGCGCTTGCTGTCATCCGGAAGAACTCGCCTCTCGTAACCAATCTTGCAGGCTCAAAGCTGCCGTCGCACATCCCTCGGATAATACCGAGTGCCGCCGCCTGCCGCATTTCGCGGTAGGTGCTGTAGCCTGCAATATCGGCAAAATCTACCAAACTTTCACCAACGAAGAACAAGCCTGCACCGGGCGCATTTACAGCGATATACCGCACGCCGCCCTGTTCGGTTAACCTGTTTGGCACAAATGCCGGCTGTGTACCGGATACTACCATGTATACCGATGAATAGGCCGAAAGCACTCCGCCAACGGGAACCGGCAGAAGAAGCTGCATATTCGACACAAAGTCAGTAACATCTTTGAGGATTTTACCGCTGCTGCCTACCACTTCGAGAGATAAGCGGACTACCGTTCCATCCAAGTTAAAGCCTGAAATATTTTCACTGCTTGGTACATTTTCAAGCCTGTATCTAAGATATATATCATCGGGATTCATCCCGCTGTTGCTGATAATTTCCCGCATACCGCGTACCACACGCGATGTATCCGCCGGAATCTTTATCATCCCAAGCGGTGAGGCTATGCCAAGCCTAAAATGCGGATTAAGTTCCTTCATACGCTCAAGCTCGGAGTATGCAATAACAATTGTCGTTTCCCCGCCAACCGAGTTTATCGGCATTATGTGCAGGGTATCAAGCGTGTCGAAGTCTTCGGTTCGGGTTGGCAGTCCGTTTGCGATCATCTCGAGGCTGTGTACAGCTGAGTATTCCGATCTTGGCACATCTGCCGAAAACACAGGTGCCGTAATAGCTGAATCTGCCGTGCGTGTCAGCCGTCCGTCTACTGTTATCGTAAGCTGTTTACGCCTGTCGACACCATCGCCGGTTACGCCAAAGATGTAGTTCACGGGGCTGTCGCCTGTATTCGGCGGGATAAATATACTGCCTGCCGTGGCAAATGTGCCGCAAATGCTGACATTTGCACGCCCTGAAATATCGTTGAATGTTACGAGGATATCATTGAAGCTGCCAAGGTTTCCCCCCGCAACGATTATATCGGCAAAGCCGCCCTCGCCGGGGAAATTGACTTCCGCCGCAAGTAAGCCCGTTATTACCGGCTCACGCACTTCCGGCGAAACCTGCGTTACAAAATCTGCCGAGAATGTGTCCATCCTTTTGTTAAGCCCATCAACCAATCCTTCGACCTGCAGGCGGTACTTCGCGCCGTAGCGCAGTTTTGCCGCAGTCAAATCTACAATCAGACGGTTGCTTAGGATAACAAGGCTGTCGCTCAGGTTCGCGAGTTCAAGCTCACGCTCACGCCCGTCACCCTCGGATTCGATTGTGAACAAGCGCACCTTGGTATGCTGCCCGCCGCTTCTGACATCGCTCGCGAAGGTAATCTCCACGCGCTGAACGTCTATCGGCACGGACGAAAACTCCACCCCTTCGCCGAACGAAACAGTGGTAACACGCGGGCCGTCGCGCTCTATTTCAAGCATTACCTGCGCACGTGCGCTTTCCGCCGCACCGGGCAGACTGCTCCAAAAATTATATTCCCCTGAATTATACTCTATTTTCGTACCGCTGTAAAGTTCTTGTCCATATTTATCTTCAATATAAATCTCGAAAGGCATGAATCCGTTGCGGCGGACGAATGGGAAGTTGTCCATATCGGTTACATCAACATGCGCCGTGAGATATACCGAGCTTGCGACGCGTGTTGCGGAGGCTGTCTGCCCAAGTGCCGTACGTGCGTTGATTACTGGCGTTGGCGCGGATATTTCGGCAGTTGCTGCCGAACTTTGCAGCGCACCAAGGTCGATGGTTTCGCCGCTTGCGATTCTGTCGCCTCCGTGGAGGTCGTATGCGCGAAGAGTGCGCCCCGCGCCGAATAATATGTTGAGGTTTGAGAATACTTCGGTGAATACGGCATTATCGCCGCTGCCAATTGCCGGATTACCCTCGCCTATCGGCCTGAATTCACGGTTCAGGTGCTTGTCGGCATCGAAAGCTGCTTCATCGGATACGCCCTCGCGGTCATAAAAGCGGCTGCCCACAATTGTGTTGCGCAGAACCGCCGAAGCCGTCTGCGTTTGGCTTATTCCGCGTGCAGAGATATCCTCGCCTGTGTTTCCGCTGATTATCGAGTTGCGTACCGCCACGAAATAATCAGCCGTGGCGACACCTCCCCCATTGCCACGGCTTGTATTGTTCGCTATTGTCGAGTTTATGACTTCCAGGCGGCTGTCGGCACTGGCGGCGGATTCGCTGTAGAGCGCACCTCCGTCGCCTTCTCCGTGGTTCAGCACAAACAGCGTATTAACCGCCAGCAGGCTCCCGCCTGAGTTATACAATCCGCCGCCGCGCCCTTGCGCTCTGTTTTCAAGCAGATGCGTGTTGTACGTCCTGAATTGGGCTAAGTTGCCGTATATCGCGCCGCCATTAGCTTCCGATGCATTGCGGAAGAAATACGTGTTGATGTAGCCGACCTCTGAGTTGTCGGCATAAGCCGCGCCGCCATGCTTGGCACTGTTGCCGAAAAAGCTGGCGTTGACACTGTTCGAGTATGCGTGTGATAAATACTTCGCTCCGCCAAACAAACCGATATTCCCGCTAAAATTCGCATTGAACAGGCTCAGTACGCCGCCTTCCGCGCTTACCGCTCCGCCGTACCGTTTCGACTTATTACGCGAGAACCGCGAGTTGTAAAACAGTACATGGCTGTCATTTATGGCGGCAAGTGCGCCGCCGTCGTGTCCTGCCTCATTTTCAACAAATGTCGCACCGTTAAATGTTGGGCGTGAGGAACTGTTCAGCACTGCGCCGCCTGCGCCCTGCGAACTGTTCGCTGTGAACTCGGAATCCCTTATGGTTGGTGAGCTTGACACATTGTTGATTGCGCCTCCGCCCGCACTTGCCTTGTTACCGCTAAACACGGCCTCAATTATCATCGGATTGCTGAAAAAGTTGTGCATCGCCGCGCCGTACTCGGCTTCGTTGTCCGAAAATGTCACACCCACAAACGTCGGATGCGCACCCGAATTAGAAACCGCGCTGCAGCCATGCGCACCTGTCAGTGTCACATTTTCAAGCACGGCCGTCTCACCCAGCGTGTCCTCTTCTACATGCTTGAAGATATGCCCGCCGTTCGGGCGCAGTACGGTCTGCTGCTCGGGTACTGTGCTGCCACGCCACGCAGGGATATCACTGCTTTCATCACCCATGAAGCCGCCGCTGACAAGCACTCCGTTGCGCAGGACAAAATGTCCGCCTTTCTCACTTGGAGTATATACACCCTTGGCAACACGCACCTGCCCGCCGCCAAGCCCGAATACATGGTCAATCGCCGCCTGCAAGTCGTTAAATACAAGTTCGGGCGGCTGCGCCTGCCATGCGAATGTATCTGTCCGGGTGCGCACAAATGCCACCGCTCCGCTGCTCCCCACTGCTGTGCCTGCCACCGGAATTGCCATACCCATAAGTAACAAAATTGCCAACAGCATAGGCATTATGGTTTGCTTCAATATACGTCTCATGATGTCCTCCTTAGTTGTTGTTCATTATAGATATTTTGGCAATTATCCCAAATTTTATACAAACAACAAAAAGAGCTACGTAAGCAGCCCCATACATCAACATTACTATTCATCTGCTATTGTCGGTCAGTCGTATACTTCGCGCCTATGCCTTACACTGATTATTTCAATCAACACAATATTGTCGTGTATCTCAGCTATCAGCCTATACGAACCCACACGATACCGCCACTCACCTTTTCTTTCATATAGAAGTGGCGTACCATATAAACGTGGATTTTCGCAACCTTGCAGATTTTTCCTAAGCCATGCGGTAATTATTTTGGCTTGATAGCGGTCAATTTTTTTAAGGTCTTTTTGGGCATCGTCAGTCAACCTTACATCATAACCCATTAGTCAGTAAGCCCCAACTCTTCTTCTATCTCATCGAGAGTGTAGAGCTTAACTTCACCTCGTGCCTTTCTTTCTCTATGCTCTTCTATCAGCTTTAGGTCGTACTCATATTCGAGCATTTGAAAAAAGGCTTCTTTGATAGCATCAGACAGGTTGATACTATGCACTTTGGCATAAGCATCCATCATCTTCTTTTCTTCATCCGTAACTCGTAAAGAAACATGCGGCATACAATCGCCTCCTCCGTATTACATTGTAACACAAGTATATGCTTTTTTCAAGATTTAATCCACACGTTTTTTAATTATTTTGCAACCCTATTTAACAATGCGCCTTGGTCGTCGCGCCCTGCAATTGACAATACTCGGCAAATAGACTATACTCATGCTCTAGGTTATCTTTAGGGGGCGCGTTATTTTGGCTAAACGGTTGGCTATGCAAATCGGTGTTTATATTGTTGGATTGTTCATACTGTCACTTGGAGCACCGTTCGCGCTTAATTCTGAGCTTGGCATCCCGCCTGTGAACTCGCTTCCGTTTGTTATAAGCTTTATCCTCGAAATGCCTCCGGGTACTGTACTTACTTGGGTTCTTGTGGCGTTCATCATACTGCAAATTCTCATCCTTCGGCGCGATTTCGAGCTAAAAAACCTCTCACAAATTATATTCTCGTTCATATTCGGCTACTTCATCAACTTCGCGATATTCCTAATCGGTGATTTCAGCCTGCCTACATACCTTGGACAGCTTGCTATGATGGGTCTCAGCATCTTGGCAATCTCGTTTGGACTGTCAACCTACATGGAAGCCCGCCTCATAAACATGTCACCTGAGGCACTTGTATGGGCGATTGTCAGCAAGATTCCGGGCGGCACATTCCCGCCTGTAAAAATTGTTTTCGATGTTACACTTGTCAGCACTGCGTTAATACTTTCGCTGGTGTTCCTTGGCGGGCTTTACGGCGTTCGTGAAGGCACCATCATTTCGGCATTATTAATAGGGCGGCTTATCCCTCCGGCCAGAAAGATTGTCGTCCGCGCTCTGACTGCTATTAACTTCTATGAAATCGTCGGCATTGACCCCAGCCAAATGGGCGGTAGTGTCAAAAAGTAAGACATTCGGGCATGGAAGCCCAGCTCTACAATAATAACTTAAAAACAGCCAGACCGCATAGGTTTGGCTGTTTTGGTTGAAATGTGTATTATATACCTTGTTTTTTGAGGAAATCTCCGATAACATCGTCCATGGTCGGCGCACCGATTTCTTGCAGTTCGTACGCTACTCGTGTGTTTGGCTTGTTCATTTTGATGATTCTGCCAAGGTCGATAGGAGTAGCGACGATTACGCTGTCACAGTCGGCGTTGTCGATAGTTGCGGCAAGGTCGTTAATCTGCTGTTCGCCGTAACCCATCGCAGGGAGAACCAGCCCGATATTCGGGTATGTCTCGTAAGTTTCTTGCAGCTTGCCAACCGCATAATCGCGCGCGTTAACAATTTCAGCCGCGCCGAAACGGTGTGCCGCAACCACACCCGCGCCGATTTTCATCTCGCCATGTGTAAGTGTTGGGCCATCTTCGACGACCAGCACGCGCTTGCCTTTGATAACCTCGGCATTGTCCACAGTTATAGTAGACGCGGCATCTATCACAGTTGCTTTCGGGTTAACCTTCGCGATATTTCCGCGCACTGTCTGGATATCGGCAAAATCTGCGCTGTCAATCTTGTTGATGACAACAACGTCCGCCATGCGCAGTGTAACCTCACCCGGATAGTACATAAGCTCGTGTCCCGGGCGGTGCGGGTCTACTACGGTAATCATAAGGTCAGGCTTGTAGAACGGAAAGTCATTGTTTCCGCCATCCCAAAGAATTACATCACAACCGGCAGGGTCGTTCTCTGCCTGTTCTAATATTGCGGCATAATCCACACCCGCGTAGATAACATTGCCGCTGGCAATATGCGGTTCGTACTCTTCCATCTCTTCGATGGTACAGTTATGCTTTTTCAAATCCTCCAATGAGGCAAAACGCTGGACTTTTTGCGCGTTAAGGTCACCATAAGGCATTGGATGACGTATCGCAATAACTTTTAGGCCTTTCTTGTTCAGTGCCTCTACAACCTTACGCGAAGTTTGGCTCTTGCCGCAGCCTGTTCTGATGGCACCAACTGCAACCACCGGCTTCGAGCTTTCTATCATCGTCTGCTTAGGCCCAATCAGCGTAAATGCCGCGCCTGCCGC
>Ga0123352_10016121_pt1 | contig 11900 bp, 9 predicted proteins | sample TergutLab28metaG_FD_89700 | JGI IMG/M metagenome (GOLD analysis project Ga0123352, IMG submission 89700) | Labiotermes labralis P1 segment gut microbial communities from Petit-Saut dam, French Guiana - Lab288 P1 | ecosystem: Host-associated > Arthropoda: Insects > Digestive system > Gut ...
CAAAAAAAGGACCAAAAATGTTTAAAAAAATCCCAAACCTTTAAAAAAAAAATAGAACACAGGAAAGAACAGCCCCCACCAAAAAAAACAAAAACCACAAACCCCCCCCCCCCCCCCCCACACACACACACACACACACACACAAGAGCAGTCCCCAGGCCGATAACTCAATCCGGAACACAATAAGGCGAACTACTACTGCCTATTCTTACAATAAAATCCAACGAGATGCACAATTTCTCAAACTTATTTGATAAACTATTCTGTATGTTTCGGACAGGTCTACTGTCCATCATCAGGAGTATCTTAACGCTGTATACACGCAATGGGTATTTGTCACGCCAGTGGTCAGGACCTGACCACGCTAGCAGACAGCCAACAGAACTGGCGTGACAAATACCCATTGCGTGTAAACAGCGTTAAGATACTCCTGATGATGGACAGTAGACCTGTCCGAAACATATAGAGTAGTTTATCAAATAAATTTGAGAAATTGTGCATCTCGTTGGATTATATTATAACAATATATCATCATGATGCACGGTCCTCTGAATGTCAAAATACTGCCTACTAGCGAGTAAAGCTGACCTTGACAGCGTGGGTGGGAAACCCTCACTTCCGGGCGAACCTGGCACAGAAAACATAGACGTCCTGTCCAGGACATAGGTCTCCATCCACTGATCGCCATCGATTTGGTGTTCAGTTTGGAACAAGCCTCAGATCAAATTTATGCTCAGAACCAATCAGAAAGAACACAACGCAAAATAACACAATTAACTCGGCCGCACAAAGCGCCACTGCACTTCAGCCCCAGGTATCTGTAACTAGAATACAACGAATTTGACGTTCAGGTGAGCGTGCATCGTGATAAATTCTTATAATAAAACCAACTAGGATGCACTAATTTCTCATATTTATTTTTGGAATAAAACTCTGTATGTTTCGGACAGTTCCTCTGTCCATCATCAGGAGTTTTTCACTGTACACACAGCAACGGTATATGTCATACAGGTTTGCTGACAGCTTGCGAGCAGGATCATGACGGAATTCTGTCCTGATCCTGCTCGCAAGCTGTCAGCAAACCTGTATGTATTGCTGTGTGTACAGTGAAAAACTCCTGATGATGGACAGAGGAACTGTCCGAAACATGTAGAGTTTCATTCCAAAAATAAATTTGATAAATTAGTGCATCTAGTTGGTTTTATTATAAGAACGGAATTCATCGGTTACTGGTCAGTGTCACTTCCCCTCCGAAACCGGTGCCAAGGTGACGGACGTACCTCTGAGTAACGAACGTCAGTCCATCCAAACACTGGCTGCAAAACAAAGACTCAAGTAACGGTGGACGAATGATGGCTAATCCGTGCACATCTCAGTACACGTCACTGACCGTCACAGCAGGAGGATGCCTCGCCACTGGCCTGGTCTGGCCTTTGTACACCACACTGCAGCACGTGACCAGGCCTGGCCGAACGACACGACCAGTAAGGCCCATCACATTACATCCATTACAGTAACAACAAGGCACTGTCACGACTCACTCTTGCTTGCATTTTGTTATCATCCATTTTGCGACTTCAACCGGCAAGCTAACCACGGCAATGAAACGGATGTGCCCAGTTCGCATTAACACAGTCAGTCTTAGGTCATACTTTAGTTGGCGGATTACTGGCTAGAAGTCAGTATCCGGAAGGTCCTGCGACCGGCCACCTCGACAAAGGTTTTCCTGGTTTCCCTGTGCCTAAAAGCGAATGCTGAGATGGTTCCCAAGACTCCAATTTGCTACTGCATGCTTCTCATGTAGCCCTCCCGACTTAAATTTTTTAGATCCTTATTTCATATTTATGTACATGCATAATAACCACTGCCACCGGGCGACAGCCCAATTGCAGTTAAATATGTTATTATTATTATTAAATTAAAACCTCGTTTGCTAAACACTGAACTCTCTCACTCTAGCTACTACTGGATACCCCTGGTTACCCACTTCGGAAGTGGCGCTACGCGACTAAGTCATTTCCACTTCGCAGGTTAGTTCGTTCGCCACGTGGTCCAGAAAAGTAAAGAGGCAGTGTACTGTACGTACAAACGTAACCAGTGTTGTTTCCGTGCAAAAGTAACAGGCATTACATATTCTGAGTACTGTGTGTAGCCTTAGCTACCCGACATGCAAAGCGCATGCGCCGTATCATATTGCCCTCTGTGGCCTGTTCGGCTCTACCATATTTTTCCACATTATCTCACAGACGGCACGATTTTTGGAAGAACGTTACTGAACACAAAATGTGTTTTGACTACTATGCCGTTTTGCTCTCTGAAACACTTCTCATTACAGCGAGATATGATAATAAACGCATATCGGCCTTCCCGTAAAGGAACTGCAACTCTTGTCAGATTTTAATCAAACTTGAAATTTCTCGACATATTTTCGAAATATACTCAAATACAAAATTTCATGAAAATCCGTCCAGTGGAAGCCGAGTTACGGACAAACTGACAGGACGAAGCCAACAGTCGCTATTTGCATTTAAGCGAACGCGCCTAAAAACGACCGCTACCTGGCAGCTTCTAAGGGCATAGTGTTCATACTGAATTTGATCGAATTGGGGTTTTCGTTTTTAACTGACAAGCCACACCGCTGCAAACCGCCACGTGCTGACGTCACATGGCAGTACTCGCAACTGTGCTACCAGCTACACCAGGGTCCTCACTTTATATGACAACCACAGTCTGTCTCTTCCCGCTGCTCTTCCAACGCGCGTGCCTGCTTCGGTGTGGCCTCCGTTAGTACGAGAAGCGGCGACAGGAAGGGCAACTGACAGTCGTCAGATGAAACAATGACGCCATATTTTCGTACAATCAACAACGTGGGATTAAATACAATGGAGAGGCCTAATTTAGTTAAACATAAACAGTTAAAGGACCCTGTTTCCAATTGCTTCCTTCTGTAATTGTATATTTAATGACACTTTCACTACTTCAGACTACACAGCGTCGAAAAGAACGATTAATAATGAATCATAAAGCGTCTGGAAGAAAGCGGGCTTGTCTTAACTGAGGTACTAGTCTACGTGTATTGAGGAAACCCACAAAATATATCAAGACAGTCAATGTCCAAGCTGAGGCTCGAACCAGGCATAAATTGGCAATGTAGCCGAACAGAAGGGTATGGCTTGACGATCCTTGTCCTCAGTGATGTGACGCACTGACACTGGAGCCTCACAGCATTGCGACAGACTGCAGTACCTTGCTTGACCCCCAAGAGGAAGGCACTGCAATCATTCATAACACCTGAAACACCTGACAACACAGTGCCACATCCCACAAGACGTGAATCACCTGCAACACCGCTGTGAGAAGCTCAAATGTCATGTGTAACCACTAAACAACCTCTGAAGCCTGACCTCCATCTAAGTAACACTTAAAAATTCAGTTTCTGCTTCACAGAAAACACCACGTCTTCACTACGAACACCAACTAATTAATGCTGTTACTGTTTACTCTGAGAATTAAGTGAAACGCAATATGGGTACAGCGTTTGGGGTAAAATGCAGCTGTCATATTAATGGTAAAGCATTTACCTTATTTTCCTTCCTGAAAATGGAATAACACCGGTTTATGAGAGCACAATGCTGTTTGAATATGTGTGTGTGTGTCCCTCTCATTTCAAATTTCAACTTTTGTAACAGACAACTGATTTTCACAGAACCTGTTAAGGAAAAGTGTGCCACTAGACACCCCACACATTCTACCTGGCACATGATCTGTCAAGTAACTATTACAAATATGGTGACAATGGCAACTCTGAATTTACATTCAATATATTTCTTGCACACACAATCAGTACTGGTTTTCCTGCTTCCAGCAACATCAAAACATAAAAGCAAATGTAATGCTAACAGGTCCATAGGACTACAAATTTATGCAGAATTACAGAAGGATTTTGAGTTCTGCTCAGAATTGCTTGTTACACACTGTTTTGATGAGCTTCATATTCAAAGGGTTGTTCTGAATGCCACCCCAACAACCCTGCACCACCTGTAAGACCCCCTCCCTCACATCTGTTTGGGTGTCACAGCTTGGTGGATCAATAATGATCCCAGCTGTTACAGACACTGGAATGTCAGGCCGTCTGTCTTACGCAGCTCCCTGTTTACATGCTGATAATGCACAACCTTGACATTACTTACAATATACAACGATGCAACACCTGCCAGTCCCTCACACTTTGCATGACACACAGCTAACACAGCTGCTCAACATTCACGAGATCCTGAGTTCAATCTGTGTCTGCACTCCCACTACCAACATCATTCAGTTTTCCTCAGTCATTCAACATGACACCTTGCTAAACCTTGCACTTACTCCTGCCTTGTCCTTTCCAACTCAGTATTGTCAATTTAGTGCCTGACACCATACAACTGACTGAAGCACAGACGCCAAATTCCACCACAATCATAAGGCAGCTGAATTCAATCCACACCTTCACAATCCCTCTTTAAACTTTCAAAGAAACCTCTGCACAAAACACAAAATTTCTCTGTAATGTTGCCCAATCAGTATATTTACTTATGTGTTAAGTTCAAACCTCATACTAAACAGTAACTATTTCCATAAACAGCATTAACTGGTTGATCTTTGCAGCAGAGATATAGTATGTCTTATGTGAGAAAGGAAATGAATATTCATATAAAGTTAGATTTCAGATGGCAATGATATAACATAATTCTACTGGGAATACATCTTGGTTTTATGAGTGGCCCCTTACTAACCAAAATCATCTCCTCTTCTGACCATGATACCCTCAAATTGCACATTAAAGCTCATTCCTTGATCTAGAAAACAGAAGTACACTTACATAGGATCAAATTAACCCTGTAATGACATGGCTGACTGAATTTCAACCATTGACCAGTTTAAATTTACAGTGCCCAAAAATGCACTCACTCGGTACAGTGAACAGGGTAAATCTGCAAATCAGTTCTCAGATCACAAACACAGCAGATACAAGCAATTAAACTATGGGTACTCACATTCTCTTCAACAGTCTTTTTGATTTTAGCACCTGCTTCACTGACTGTCTTTCCAGCCTTGTTTACAGCAGAGAACAGGAAATTCCCTAGCGACTTCGCTCCCTGCAAGGCTTTTGTAGACACAGCTGCAAAAGTAACATGCCACAAGCTTGTAGCGTGTAGACTACTACCACGTCAGTAAAACATGTAATATTACACTTCATGTCCTGAACACCCTGCTGCCACTATGTCTCATACCTTGTGACAAATAGTCAGCTGCATACAAGTGTTACATTTCATAGAATGAGAACAAGCAGGAAGAACTAAGCAATAAAAATCAACTTGATGCACGGTTTATCATCAGTTTATTTCGTCAATCAACCTCTACATGTTTCGGGCATATTTGTAATCCATCATCTGGAGGTATTCTGTATATATACAGGAATTGGTACGTGTTGTGCTTTTTAGTTGACTGTCTGTTGGCTGGATTGGGATGGAACCCAGCCAACAGACAACCAGAAAGCATAACACGTACCAATTCCTGTATATATACAGTACACCTCCCGATGATAGGCTACAAATATGCCCGAAACATGTAGAGGTTGATTGACGAAATAAACTGAGGATAAACAGTGCATCAAGTTGGTTTTTATTATATAGATATACCGAGATGCAAGGTCAACAAAACATAAAAATTAGGCAGGAAGAAGTTAATTACTCCACAGTCTCTCAAATGCTTAATCTATATGGTGATATTAACATGAGCCAACTAAATCATGTGATGTATAATACACATTGTGCACAAACACCTTGGTGTCATTCTCACACTGGTGAGAGTCACACTTCATTTCCATGACTACCAGGCTGTGATGTCACACCCCAGATGGCATATTCTGGCTCCACAAAACAGAGAATTCTTTTAGTGCATAATCACATTTAAGTGATTACTAGGGCTGTTAGTGTAAGTGCACCATTCACCACAAATGGCTGAAATATTTCACAGTTCATTATGAATGGTGACAATGCTGAAGAAAGGATCCATCATAGTGATCAACCTGATCACTAAAGTGATGACACACTGAGTGTCAAGATCATACAACAACAACAACAACAACAGAACAATGATTACTGAAATGAGCAAATAAATCATCATAAACCATGGACATGTGGCTAGTAAACCAACAGGTATGCAAATTCATGATCCGTTCTGTATATAATTTCTGTGAACACTTGGTCTCTTATATTAAATTTAGCAGATACAGAGTGCCACACAAGAAAGTAGCTCAATGGCAATAAGAGTTGTTTTAGTAATGAAATAACAACAAATGTTGCATTTGAAGTTATTTTGTTGTTAGTAAAGAACATTAGACCCCAGGCATCCAAGCTGCCCATGAGGTAACTCTGAAAAAGTGGCTACGTTTGCTGCAGCTAAAACTGGGGGGGGGGGCCTTTTTCCATGGGCAGGGCTACTTGTTCGAGCGACACTCTGTATAACCTCAAATTTTTGCAACAACATGAAGTTTGCAAATGTCAACATTTAACTAACAAGGAGGATCAGATGGGTGGAGCATGTGGTATGTATGGTAAAGAAGAGAAACACACTCAAGTTCTGGTGGGGAAAACTGAAGGAAAGAGAACAACTGGAAGATCTAGGCACAGATGAAAGAATAACATTACGACGGATCTTAAAGCGGTACGGACTGGAGACATATGACTCAGGATAAGGACAAGTGATCACAGCAATGAAACACGATCCATGAAGCGAGTGGAATTTCTTAACTAGCCCAGGAAATGTTGGCTTTCAAAGAGGATTCTGCTCCATGCAGTTGGTCCATCAAAATTTAAGGAAGAGTTTCATGCCATACTTGCAGGTACGTTAACGGTCTGCCATGTGCCAAACATCACTGGTTCATTAGTTACCACCATCAAACTACCATTTGAAACATACATTTTGTGTGGCTGCCACTTTATTTATAATTCTGTAGGAACATCATATCATCCGACAACTGTCAGTTGCCACTTTCTATGGCTCGTTTATCATATTAATGTAACCCACTCAGCAAATCATCCACAGATGCAGCACAGAGTAGTAGCAAGAAGTGACAAACATGAGTTCTCAGATAAAATAGGGACCCTGTATAATCAGGTAGCTAAATACAATCTGTATGCACTTCAAATATGTATTTTCATACAAAGCTTCAGTACCCTACAATAAATGGCCCTTGTATCAAGGATTTAAGGTTTTCATAGAAGTAAACCTTTTCGACTATGATAAAGTGTGACTGTTGTAGGTAGGTATGGAACATATTGACTCATCTTTAGGGTACCCTACCACATTACACAGTGTTATGACAAATGACATAACCACAGTATAAGCCTAGTGTCACTCCCACCTTAAAACTCACCAGTCATCTGCCAGTTTTGACATGTAAGCTATATGACATACCAAATGACATGTGATCATGCTCTACAGCCAAATCTGCACACATCTAGCTGCAATGGTCAGTTATTTAGTGTCAAGAGGCAAAAAATGCAGAGGTGTACTGTGCTTATTTAGCGCTATGCCACGATGGCATATGGTGGAGTTGGGGCACAGCTCCATGTATTCTTAATCCCAGCACTACATGGTAGGGACTGTTCAGCTTCACATCCAGGTTGCTTCACCTCCAACCTCTGCAGAGGACGCTGGGTGGGCCCCAGAGCTAGGCTAGATGCTTTGGACAAGAGAAAATCCCCAGGCCATGGCCTACTCACTACACTAACTGAGCTATCTCAGCTCCTATTTAATGTCAAACCATAACTCAAAGGGGACCTGATGTGACCACCATGTTGTTCTACATATTGCAGAAAAGTTGCCATTAACGAAAGGTTCACATTTTTAAAACAAAATCTCACGGCTTTATAACACGTCACAAAAACCTAACAAGTTCTAAAGACAAACATATTAGTAACAATGACAACAAAAAATTAAAATATGAAAGCAAGGACACCTCTAATGGCATGATGTTCATAGTAGTTTTCACAAAAAACCTCTCAAATGAGTCACATGCTACTGAAGGGATATAAAGAGATAACCACTTCTGAAACAGCTCGATGTCTGGTGCACTGACAATCAGAGACTCACCTCCTCCAAAGGCTTGACCGCTCTCTTTGTCCTCAGCTGGGGTGCCCGGCTCAGAAGCTGCAACATCACTATCAGCACCACCTGTTGCACTGCCCCAACAGCAGGCACAAGAACAGAGGAAAGTATCGTTAATTAAAACAATCAGAAACGTATGTAAGTATCAGAAAATGATCACCACATTTCAGTGTTCAGAAGACAAACAAAGATTTATCACCAAAAATTGGCTACCCAGTGTCCTCAGCGCTTCTTCAAGGGATGCTGTGATGCATATTTATATTGCCTTCAATCTCCCACTAAATGTTCGGCACACATATTCTATCATCTGACAACTTGCATGCCTGTCACTCACACTGTTACACAAGACAACATACAATGCAGCACTCAGTGCTACTCCAATATGATGTGAGCCAGTGTCCACATGTTGCAGTACCGTGTACTGCAGTTAACATTCAGATTTTATACTCAGCATATTCAGAGAAGGTGACAGAAATGTTTTCCTTTGGGTCGCAGACAAACGTAACATCTAACGAACATGTTTTTTTGTTTGTTTGTTTATTATTATTCTGTTGGGCCGTGACAGTGACATTTGTCAAAAAAATGTCCCCACACATTTACATTATGTGAAAGAGACTGTGAAAATGTCAGCCACACAGACAATGCCAAAGAAATGAAATGGACTGTATAAGTTGATCACAAGTCTAATGGCCAGACCAAAATTAGAAGATGGCGTTTCTGATACTCTTGCCAACTGACTTCACTGTTTGGTCTCAGAGCCTCCCAAGCACCTTTCCAGCGACAACTCAATTTTTACCTCAAACTACAAATTCCTGTGCAGTATAAACATTACATGATACAGACAGGCCTTCATTTTAACAAACTCTATTTATTCTTTAGGTTTTAGGTTTCTGTGACCGTGCATCGTGAGCAAATTGTGAAGTGAGAGAGAAAACCAACAAGATGCAACAGTTAGACGTTTATTATCAATACTTTCTCAACATGTTTCGGGCATCATTATGCCCATCTTCAGGAGAATAAGATGTGTGTTACTGCACGTGGTGTGCTTAGCTGGTTCTGCTGGATGTGGTTGGTAGCGGTTGTGAGGCGCTGCGTTGTAGGGTGCGAGCATTTACAACAGCGAATTATCAAGACTTGTACTAGATCCTTTCACCACGTGTTCAACGATGTAGGCAATATATCCCACTTACCCTCTTATTATTAAGTATTCCCACTTCAAAACTGCTATACCATCAAACACTGTGACAGTGCCTACTGCAAGTTTTTAAGACCCCCAGACATTAAGTTGGCATGAATTCAGTGCTTCCTGCTGTCCACTAATCAACAAAGGAGCATATGACACTTACCTGGAATCGTCGTCTTCTTTCTGTTCTACAGGAGAACCTTTCACAGACTTTTCTGAAGCGGGTGACTCTGCTTCAGGCTTCCCCGTGTCCTGGCCCTCAGCAGGTGGCTCATCACCCTTACGAAGACCCGGTACCCCCATACTCAACCAGCCTGACATTTGATTTTTCACACTGGATAGCATTTCAAGTTTACTGCCTTTTGTTGGGCTGTAATCAAGGAACAACCAGTCACATGCGGACACAGCAGCAGTACCAGCCCATCAATGCCTACTGAGCCCAAGGAACAAACAGCAAGCAACAACAAGCAAATTATGATTGCCTATATGCCTTCTGGTACTGCTTGATCCTGAAGACAAAGACACTACCATCTTTCAAAATGTCAGGAACTATTTACAGAACAACACAGCATCAAATCCGAGAAGACAGCAACACTTCTGTGAAAACTTCAAATCTCACAAATTAGAGCTTACAGCAGAAAGCTACACACAGGCAATCTTCATACTTGTTACTTCCACTTACTCTGATAACTCTAACCTCTTCACTTACAGTCTTTTCTCCCAGCTATAAGCGACATCTCACTTCTAGTACTCTCTCTCCTTCAAACTTACTCCATCTACCCTCATGTGTACCATTTCCTAACGACTATTATTGGGAATCTCAGTGCTCATGTCTCACTTCCACATTTATGACATGGTTTAGGCATTACATTATGCAGTCTTTGCTGTGCTTCCTTCCCCATTTCGTTAACAAAACTTCTCCTACTGCACATATCATTTATTACACACAATAAGTTGAATTTTTCATCTGGTAACTCATTTTGTTGACCTTGGTATTAGAATGCATCAAGTATACTTCCTGAAGATGACCATTTAAGGACTGAAACATGCTACAGTGACATATAGTATTAATAAAGTGCTGACTTAATAATAGACGTGTGCATTTATTGGTATTGATTTGACACAGTGATATTAGTGCATTGGATATAAACAAGATAAAGCCAAGAACCCTATTCTGACCCTGACATATACATGGCACATGGGTAGCAGATGGTACACATCAGACTTCCACAAAGCTACCGTTAACATTTAAGCATTTGTACTACTGTGGCAGCCACGAATGTATCCTGGCATAGAAGAAATCTGTACCAAGTGTCAAGAGCAAGGAGGTGACAGATGGCTTTGTGTCAGCATCTGTTAGCAATCACTCACCTGCCATCTGCTTTGTAAAGCGTCCGAAGACACTGAAATTACTGGGCACAAGATGGCCCATGTTTGGTCACAATGCAGCAAACAGTCACAAATCCATCTCTTTGGACCCCTTAGTACAGACAATTCCATGGGGGAAAATAATTGCTTACAGTGAATGACAGTGAAGCAACACCCATCTGAACTGCCAGGGTGTGGAGAGGACAACATCTGTACATTTTGTTTTGTGCAACATCCTCTGAATGTATAAAACTTTTTTGTATTATATTGTATTACATTACATTACATTGTATTGTGTTGTGTCATGTCATATCATATATCATATATTATATTGTATCATATTTATTATATTATATCATATTATATTATATCATATTATTTTATACTACACTACACTACAACACATCACATCATATTATATTACATATCCTTTTCCCTGGCATCATTTTTAAATTAATATACAACACAATGGTGGCCAGACCAGGGCAGCCCAGCCAGTACGGTGACTAGATCATGTGCTGGACAACACAAGGTTCAATCCTTGGCAGTGACAAGATATTCTTTCTTCTCCAAAATGTGCAGACCGGCTCCGGCTACAACCCACCCTCCTACTCAAGGGGTACCATCCGTAATACCATGTATATTATCTAATGACAATTCCTCAATTATATTGTTTGCAGACTTAAAAGTGTAATTACTAGTGACCTATGTTTCATGAATTTTGAAAGAAATTTGAATATATTGTTTAAGACAATGAAGAAGTGGTTTAACTCAAACCTTCTTCCGTTGAATTTTGATAAAACTTATTATACGCAATTTATAACTAAAAATATATTTTTAAATAAAATAAATATTGAACATGAAAATAAAATGGTTATACAAACTAATTTTGTAAAATTTTGGGGTATAACAGTAGATAATACACTCTCTTGGAAACAACATATTGCTACAATTACTGCCAAATTAAATAAAAAGCTTGTTACATAACTAAGAGGTCTAGAAAGTATTTATCACAGGTTGCATTAAAAATGGTAAACTAGGTTTTTTTCACTCAGTAATGTCCTATGGTTTGATTTTTTTTTTGGGGGGGGGGGGGGGGAATTAACAGGGTGGGTGTTTTTAAAATTGGAAAAAAAGGGTTTTAAAAATAAAATGGGGGGTGAAAAAAAAAAATCAATAAAAAAATTTTTTAAACCCC
>Ga0123352_10016122_pt1 | contig 11900 bp, 5 predicted proteins | sample TergutLab28metaG_FD_89700 | JGI IMG/M metagenome (GOLD analysis project Ga0123352, IMG submission 89700) | Labiotermes labralis P1 segment gut microbial communities from Petit-Saut dam, French Guiana - Lab288 P1 | ecosystem: Host-associated > Arthropoda: Insects > Digestive system > Gut ...
ACCTCACGAGGCTGAGTGGACCCCGTTCCAGACCCACTACTACTCAGAAAATCTGGTAGCGCCGGGGATCGAACCCGGGACCTCTGTATCTGTAGCCAGAAACTCTGACCACTAGACCACATCAATAAAATTTGTTATTGTTGCATCCTGTGGTCAGTCTAACTACCATTTGTTACAACAATACAAATCTGTACTTTTGTTAAGCATTGGCATTGTACGTTTGGGTTTCTTATGAATATCAGAGCAAAGAGCGAAAATTTCCCTAAACAACATTAACTAACAGGATTTCATTACGGACACAGAGTCCGTTACAAGAATAAGTCTCTCTTGTCTTAAGGCATTTTTGTTCTGTGACAGTCAAAAGAAGCATTTTCAGTGATCTGGCACTTGTTACAGTAAAGAATAATCCATTCTCTCGAAACATGTATGAGATGAAGGTTGAATGTAGCCCTTATGGGAGAGATGAAGAAGCCGTTCACTTTAACAGGGCTACTTACGAAGACTGTATCTCTTCAAAGCCCTTGACGTGCATGGAAGTATAATATTAAAAAGTATCAGAATACATACGGTGAGAAGAAAAGTACTAGATTCATTTGGCTGTTAATCAGTGGCCAGTTCCTTGGAGAATTGTAACAAATTTTTTTCTTTCGATAATAGAGTTGGGATATTTTTGAGTGTCACGTATTAGAGTCTATTAGCTTTCTAAAACCCAACTCGGCTCTCTGCAAATAGTTAACTGAAGCACCTCCTCTGAATTACTGGGTTCATTAAAAAGAATTTTCCTACACCCTGTGTCTCAAGGGCAGACAATTAGCGATAAGAAATTATACCATCAGAGTGTGTAAAATATGAGAAATACAGCGAAAACGTGTCATAATATGAACCTGGGCGTAACGTAAACCTAACTTAAACGGAAAACGTACGTAGTCGCAAAGAACAGGGGGTCCGAAGAATCTAGAATTCATGTACCTGTTTGACGTTCATAGGGCTGTCAATCGTAATATATTTCTATAGTAAAACCAACTACATGCATCAATGTATCAAATTTATTTTATTTTGGAATGACACTCTACATGATTCGAACGGTCTTTCCGTCCATCATCAGGAGTTCAAGACTGTACATACGGCAACAGGCATTTGTCAAACAGATACTGCTGTCTGCATGCTAGCGGGTAACCGCGAGCAAACAGACAGCACTGATACATTGGTGCACCTAGTTGTTTTTACTATAGAAAACATTGCTGCATACTTACTTGCTTACTCCATGGTGCAGAGTTCCTCTTGAGCAGCTAACTGGTTTACAGCTAGTCAAGAAATTCCCCACATTTCACGGAACCCGAAGGTTCATTACCGCACTCTTTCCCTCCGGTTTCCCTACAAAGACCCTATATACCCCCCTCTCCTCACCCATACGCGCCACATGACCTGCCCATCTCATTCTTCTCGATTTTATCACCTGCACAGTATTGGGTGAGCAGTACAAATCATTTAGCTCCTCGTTATGCAATCTCCTCCATTACCCCATTACCTCGTCCCTCCTAGGTCCAAATATTCTCTTCAACACCATGTTCTCAAACACCCTCAGCTTCCTTTCCTCCCTCAATATCAGCGATCAAGTTTCACACCCATACAAAATAACAGGCAAAAATTATAGTTCTATATATCTTGATCTTTAAATTTTTGGATAGCAACCTGGAAGACAAATGATTCTGCACCGAATAATAGCAAGCATTTCCTAAACTCAATTTGCTCTTAATTTCTTCCGGAAAAGAATTTTGATTCGTTAAAGTTGTTCCCAAATATTTAAACTCTTCCACCCTCTCGAAGGTACTGTTATCAGTCCTTACACTCTGAATTGGTCCTGCATTCTGATCTCGAGACATGACCGTGTAAAACACTGCTGCATGGGAAAAAGAAGTTCCGTTCGCGTGTTTTGCTGTTTAACCTACTCATATGTCAAAGGTAAACGTCTATGAGGTTCCCCCAACGACGCATCTTCAATTTCACCACCCGGCACATGCTGTTTCCTTGGGCAAATCTTCTCATGACAGAGAATTTTTGTGCCTAATTTTTGTTTTTGCGGGATGTCGTCACTTCTAACGTCATATACCGCTGAAATTTCTTGTGAAGGTTTTCACTGATCTTAAATTACATTGTAAAGGAAACTTCTAACGACTTTCTACAAGCAATTATAATTTTCCAACTTTATTTTCTTCGTGGGATGAGGAATGATTTCTTTTCTGTAGAGTTGCTCTCTTGTCTAATTCCACCGTCTGGCTGACGTCATCTTAAATGTTTCACCTATACCAAAGTCTGCCTCCGCAAATATTCACACTTCTCTTAACATAGAATCGCTGTAACATGTAGAATATTTCTTTTCTCATCTTCCCACAATCCTTTCTCACAAAAAAGCAACCAAATCAGAGGAACAGAACTGCATATCCCTTCGAAATATCAGCGACAATTTCATATAGCTTTCTGATTTCACGAGCCCAATTCACAATTCAAAATTTCGCAATCGCCTCCCTTAACTTTTAAAGCCTAAGAATTGATTTATAACCGCAATAGCACAGTGGTTAAGGTGCTGTGCTACAAATCCGAAGGTCGCTGGTTCGATCCCAGCAGGTGTCAGTTGAATTTTTATTGACATAAAATCCTTCCGATCGCACTATGGCACTGGGGTCGACTCAGCCTCTAACAGAAATGAGTACCAGGATCATTTCTTGGGGGGTAAAGGCAGCCGGTGCGTAAGGCTGACAAACTACCACCATCCTGTGCCGTTGTAATTTTTTTTCTAGGGGATTAGAACACTTGACAAGGAGGGAGATTTCTGACACAAACAGATCCCATTTCGTCCTAGAGTGCACCTGGTGGACAAACAAGAGGTTTATCATAAAGAAATTAAACAAATCTCGTTACAAGCCCCAGGCAGGTCTTGAAATAACGAAATCAAAAAGAAAAGGCTAACTTAGAAGCAACGTTGACTTGAGCTTTTTTTATGAGTTTGAATATATTTTCAGTTTTGTGTACTTCCAAGTTAGACTTCACTCGCCACTCTTATTGAAGTGTCTCAAAATAGACTTCTTCAACAATGATTGTGGGCGTTGATTAAGAACATGCAGACCTACAGCCAGTGCTTCGGACTCAGACATTAATGAACACGTATTACTGTAACAAACTTATGCATAACTTCAATTGTCTGGTTCTGCCACCGTATAAATTATATGGCGTCGTTGTGAGTTGAATTAACACGAATACAGAACATCGCTAGAATGATAATACAACACCTACGAGTTTGTCAGTTTGTTCGTATTGCTGTGGGCACGGCAGCAGACGTGAATATCAATACAGAACGCACGAACATGCAAACCGACAAATATTGTCATTAATCCTTTTGACGCCTAATGTCAACTATAGTGGTCGTACCGCACTGCTAACCTCTAAAGTTGCATTTTATATATTTATTCAACAAATATAGGTACTGAATATTTTAAACATGGTATATAGTGTCCGTTTTTTTCTCTTCAAAATGCAGTTTGTTTCATAATTCTAACGTATTTGATTCCTGTATTATTCACATTTTATATACAGGGTGTGCTAAAATTAAAAAAATAATTCCGGCACCAAAAGGTTAAAGATACAAACTGGTATAAGTTAAAATACATGAAATTCCAAATTTTGTTTTGTAAAGGACGTAAGTTCACCCTAGAAAAGGCCACGAAATCACAGAGGGGGAGTACAGGTATAGCCCTACTGTTTCTTTAAACTCGGCGCTGGGTGGGAGGGTGTGTAGTCAACGCCAATGTCAACCCAGTACCCATTGTATAGGAGGCTGGGTGGGTCCCAGGGTCGGTCTGGAAGGGCGCGGAAAGTTTTGCCCCCACAGGGATTCGATCACCGTATCGTCCAACTCTTAGCGAGTCGCTATACTGACCACGCTATCCCGGCCTCCTTGTAAAAGGCATAATTTCTTTTTAATAATAATAATAATAATAATAATAATAATGCAAGTCTTATTTATTAACACGCTTGCTTAGGAGCCCAATGGCCAATTATAAAACAGGCACGGAAAGATTACAACAAAAATCATAAGCAGACACAAACAAACAACCCTATATAAATAACGTAAATAGTAATTAGTTGCGTCACAGTACTTGTAATTGCTTGTTATGAGACAGAATGAATACTACCCCACCTGGTATGCAAAATATTGAGGGCCAAGTGTTACAAAATAAGTCTGAGAATCATTTATTTAATTAGTATACCAACTGATGCACATATATAAATGTTTCACATTAAAACACTAAAATTGCTCCGACATGTTTCGATCCTAAGATCATCCTCAGGGAACTACACTTTCTTTGCTAATGTCACAATTAAATATAGTCAATGATTAACTTCGTTGTACTAATAGAGTGCTGTGGCAGCATGTGGTATTTTGTGACGGTGTATTGTTGAGAGTGCCTTACTGCGGGTGTGCGTCCTGTGCTACGCTGCGTCGCAGCGAAGCACAGGACGCTGTCAGGATTATCCTTATTGTTGCACGGTGCAACAATAAGGATAAACGTGAGAATCTTTTAATAATCTAGTGAAAGGGAATCTTCTCTCTGAGTGAAAAATGTAAACCGAAAAACGAAAGAATTATTGAGTTCTCACAGCGGTGACTAAGAAAGTTGCTACCATATAGGATGTGACGTCGTTTAGTTTACTTCTTACCCAACATAACAACAACTAGTAACACTTGATAGATTGTAGAAATTTTGAAATATTTATGGAGTTTACAGGATATTCCGTACTGCGGTCCTGGGGTCGACTCATCCTCTAAAAGAAATGGGTACCAGGAATATTTCCTGGGGGGTAAAGGCGGCCGGTGCATAGGGCTGACCTTACCACATTCATGTAAGGATTGTCTTGAAATTTGGGAGCCTCGACCTTCCGGAACCCTCAGGGTCTGTCCAGACATGTAATGGGATTGCCTTACCATTTTACATGATGTTGGGCTACACGACGTCGCAGTATATAATAAACCTCCATGAAATTGAAATTGAAATTGAAAAAGGATCACAACAGCATTTTATCGACGAAAGCGTCCGACGTCAGAAGGGTGACACAGTTTGATAGATTAATATCCTATATTGCAACAGGGGGCGCAGTGATGCACAGAGGTCACGTGGTTGTGTTACGACAGTGTAGCGCAGGAGGTTATGGGTACGAAATTATAGGAGGAAATGTGACCCATCCTACAGGAGCATGGTGGATAAACCTCACTGAAAATGAAGCACGATGATACACACGTTTATAAAATTAAATTATATGAGCTATTCTACTATTGGCTACTAGTTTCGGCATGAATAGGCCATTAAAAGGCCAATATTAAAAAAAAAATCTTATAATAAAACCAACTAGATGCACTAATTTCTCAAATATAACATTGCTGTGTGTACAGTGAAAAACTGCTGATGATGGACAGAGGAACTGTCCGAAACGTGTAGAGTTTTATTCCAAAAATTAATTTGAGAAATTAGTGCATCTAGTTGGTTTTATTATAAGAATTTATCACGACGCACGGTCACCTGAACGTCAAATTACAAAAAAAAAAAAAAAATTTAAAATGCTGGTGCATATAGTACAAAAACATCGATTTTTGAGTTTTTGTTTTAAATATTGGCCTGATAGTGGCCCCTGAAGCCGAAATTAGTAACCAATAGTAGAAAACAATAAACTCATTTATAGTTGTGTCAGAAGGAGTACATACACAATTTGTTCTATTAACGTACTTTAAACACAAGGGGGTCTCCTCTACAAAGATTAGGATAATAATAATAATAATAATATAAATCGATTATGAGGATTGCCCGAAAAGTCTCAGAATCATGACACATGGTGAAGGCAGACACTATGATCTACTGAGATGTTACGCAGTTTAGTTCTTCGGATATATAGAGCGTTGCGCAGTAACTTTACTGCCTCCATCTTCAGGGAAGAAAAATAATTTAGACAGAGAGGTTCTTCAGAAATTTATATTTATTCTGCACCGTGGATTTTAATATAATTATACAATATAAAACAACGACACGTATATTTCCAAAATTAATACTTTAATTTTTAATTTTCAGTCGTCTTCTATACGTTTAGAACCGGAGGGTTCATCTTCAGAATGACAGTTGTATATACAGTTGTGGTACAGCGTGTTTTACGAGTACACGCATCAGTTCGAAACATGTAGAAGACATCAAAAAACTAAAAATTAAACTATTACTGTAGGAAATCTGCATTTCCTTGGTTTATATTGTATAATTCTTCAGAAATATTTGTAATATCTATCAAATTATTAAGCTTCTCAAGAAGGGCTCTGCTCCCTGGAATTATATGTTTTTTTTTGGGGGGGGGCATTTAGATAAGAGGTGACTTGTAAAGAATTTGTGGGAGTATACTCGTAGACCAGGGGCTGGGTAGCTCAGTCGGTATAGTGACTTACTACGGGGTGGACGGTCCGGGATCGAATCCTGGTGGGGACGGGATCGAATCCCGGTAGGGACGGGATTTTCCGCCCGTCCAGACCGGCCCTGTGGCCCACCCAGTCTCCTGTAAAATGGGTAACGGGTCTTTCTCGGGGGTAGAGGTGGCCGGGGCGTGGGGCTGACCCCCCACCCCCATCTAATGTCGAGGTCCTAGAAAGAGTACAGCTATACCTTTACTCACCCTAAGGGCCTTCGTGGCCTGTAAAAGGTGAAACCTACCTACCTACCTACCTACCTATCTACCTACCTACCTATCTACCTACCTACCTACCTACCTATCTACCTACCTACCTACCTGCTCGTAGACAATTACGTGTCTGCAAGACACGGAAGCGATACACAATTTTATTTTCCTTATTCATTATCGGTTAAGCTGAATGGATTATTCCGAAATAAAATATCTTCGAGCGCTACACAAACGGTCTTGGTATTTTCCACGCTGTGACTGGTATGAAAATCGTCTGCATGTAACCAGGCGGCATTAGTTCCAAGGACCTCCTGAGGAGCAAACAGGTTACCCTTTAGCGCGCCTAATGGGTGCTAGTGCTTAGCGTTTGTAGCCACAAGTGTGCGTGGGCGGAGAATCCAAGATAAACATACACCTGTTGGTAGTCATGGCGACCGGGCGGGGCCACACGTGAACAAAGACATGGGTGTCCAAAACAAGTACGTAGAGTGACAAACTTTTAAACATAACACATATTAACGGTACAAAATGTATGATCCTGTTTTGTATTTGTGAACTCTGGGGTTTCAGATTTCTGTCGACAGACCAGTTACTTTAACTCACTCTTTTCGTGATGCTTGTTAGCCTCACACTAGGCTATGAACAACTCATTTTGCATCCTGCCCTATTTATTATTCACAGAAAAGTTTATATCTTTCAAATTAAAGGAACATGCAAGCTTTATAAGTGGTACACGGCAGTTGGTTCAGTACAACAAACTGTTTAGTTGTGTTTATCACCACCACCACCACCACCACCACCATCATCATCATCATCATCATCGTCGTCGTCGTCGTCTTCATCGTCATCATCATCATCACAAACATAATCATCATAGCCACCATAATAATAATAATAATAATCACACATAATACGGAAAGTACTGCCATGTGAAGCTTGAAGCCTGAGTGGTGGGGATGATCACCGCTGGTTCAAGAGAAGTACCAAGAAAAAATGGCTGTGACAGGAGACATACATCTCGTATAATAATAATAATTAGTGTATTATATTATCAACCTTTCCTTTGAAAGGTTGGAAGAGTTCAAATATTTGGGAATAACATCAACAAACAAAAATTATTTTCATGTATAAATTAAGAGCAGATTGAAGTCAGGTAATGTTTGCTATCATTCGGTGCAGAATCTTTTGTCTTCCAGTTTGCTATCCAATAATTTAAAGATTAAGATATACAGAACTATAATTTTGCCTGTTGTTTTGTATGGGTGTGAATATGGGTGGTTCATTATGAGGGAGGAAGGTAGGTTGGTGGGTGTTTGAGAATGGGGGGTTGAGGAGAATATTTGGGCCTAAGAGGGACGTGGTAGCAAGGAAGTGCAGAAAACTATATAATGAAGAGCTTAATGATCTGTACTCCTCACCCAACATTTTTCGGGTGATAAAATCTAGAATAATGGGTAGATGGGGCATGTAACAATTATTGGGAGAGGAGAGGCATCTTCAGGGTTCTGGTTGGAAAACCTGAGGCAAGGAGACCACTTTGAACACCTAGGCATAGATAGGAGGATAATATTAAGATGGATCTTCAGGAAGTGGGATGTGGGGATATGGACTGGATCGAGCTGGTTCAGAATAGAGACAGGAGGCGGGCATTTGTGAATGCGGTAATGGAGTTTGGTTTCCATACAATGAAGGGAATTTCTTGACTAGCTGAGAACCGGTCAGTTTCTCAAGAAGTACTGTGCTCCATGGAGTAAGTAAATAAGTATATGTTCATCTTATTGTTCTTACAATAAAACCAACTAGATGCACTAATTTCTCTAATTTATTTTTGGAATAAAAAATCTACATGTTTCGGACAGTTCATCTGTCCATCATCAGAAGTTTTCCACTGTACACACAGCAATGGTATATGTCTTACAGGTTTGCTGACAGCTTGCGAGCAGGATCAGACGGACGATCACCTGTACGTCAAATATATTTTCAACCTTGTGTAAGAAAATATTGACACTTCCAACCAACAAATTACTGCATTATACCGATTCTGTACTGATTTGTGGCACCCTGTAATAATCTTATCAATTTTTTCAGGGTTTAGGATTCTTGTCACAGGAAATCATTGATATTGTTCTTTTCTTAATGTCGCTGTACATGTTTTTATATTGTCCATTTAGTGCTTAGTTTTTGTGTATTTGCATTTTTTTGCTGCGTTTGCGTTCCTGTGCTGGCTGTATGATTGCAACTTGTGCTGTTCAGCCAGCATTTTAATACAGTCTACATCTCCTGAACTGTATTATTATTATTATTATTATTATCATCATTATCATCATCATCATCATGTCCTTTATGCAGGGTATTTATACTTACATTCCTGAGGCAAATTATGTCCCTAGGGAATACAATGTTACAGCAATTCTGCTGTTACTATTCATGGTGCTTATATCGTTAGTTTCAATGTTGAATATATTGTATTTTTACATTAGTACATTAGTACTACCCGAAGTATTATTATTATTATTATTATCATCATCATCATCATCATCATCATCTTCATCGTCATCACCTACTTTATTAACCCTATAAACGCCGAGTTAAATCCCATCTGCCATCTTCTGGCATTATTAGGAACTCACCATATTCTACACGTTAGCAGGGTGAGGGTTAATACACTGAAATATATAAAACATCACACATTTCTCAAAATGTTCATCACAGTGGCAACGCGCGATGAAATTTTAAGACAAAGCTATGTGAATTCCGTTGTTTATTAAACTGCTTTCTCCTGTCTGGGAAACAAAACAGGTCCCTTTGAAGGCCAAGTTCTTCCTCTGTATCTTATATGGTCTCCCATTCACCACCAGAGGGGACGAAAAGAAACGGGTGAGCCAGCGGTAAGGGAGTTTGATAAAGTGCATGTTATTTTTTAATAAAATTTAGGCTTTTCCATTTAAGCGAGATTCTGGTTTGTTCCTACAGGTCTAAAGAGCTCTGGAAATTAGCCACGACGTCATTACCTGGTGAGTATTTCTAGCTTATTAAAGAAATATATTCTAATTTAAAGGCGAAGGAACGAAATCGCAGGGCAGTAACCGCAAGCAGCAGATTTTATAGGATTTTAAACCAACAGCTAGAATATGAGGAACAGAATTACCAACCAAAATCTTGCTCCGGACCGACAGTGTGAAAGTGAGACTATTATAGACTGCGCCGTACCTGCACGGTCCTGACATCGCAAATGCAACGCTGCCGCCAAGTTTCACTGTAGGTGAAATATTCAAACTAAACTAGCATAACTGTGGTTAGGTTTAGTAAATAAAACATACGCAAGTTTTAGGTTCTTGTGACAGTGCATCATAGAACGTAGGGCGAAGAGAGATAAACCAACAAGATGCAGCTAATCCGATGTTTATTATCAAACTTCTATCTCAACATGTTTCGGACATCATTATGCCCATCATCAGGAGTACAAGACCGTGTATTACTGCATATGGTGTTCTGGACTGCTTGTGCTAGCTGTGGTTATGTCGAGGTGGTTGGTAAGCTGTGTGCACTGTGTGCGCACAGCTTACCAACCACCTCGACATAACCACAGCTAGCACAAGCAGTCCAGAACACCATATGCAGTAATACACGGTCTTGTACTCCTGATGATGGGCATAATGATATCCGAAACATGTTGAGATAGAAACATCGGATTAGTTGCATCTTGTTTGTTTATCTCTCTTCACCCTACGAAAAATAAATAACGAAAAGCGTAATCAGCATGGCAGACAGTTATTTACTAAGTCCATAGAATTTAATATTTTTATCAATACTACAAGCGTATTCCGTGTGGGCCGGGTAGCTCAGTCGGTATAGCGACTGAGCTACGGGCTGGACGGTCCGCGATCCAATCCCGGTTGGGACGAGATTTTCCGCACGTCCAGACCGGCCCTGGGGACCACCTAGCCTCCTGTAATGGGTACCGGGTCTTTCTCTGGGGTAAAGTGCGGCCGGGGCGTGCTGCAGACCACTCACCCCCTTTTAGTGCCGCGGTCATGGAAGAGTAGAGCTATACCTCCACCCACCCTCTGGGCCACACCAGGCCTGTAACGGGATCACTTTAACGTTTACAAGTTTATCCCAAAAATGTGGCTGAGTCATGTTTAAAATTGGTGTTATTTGTAACATTCTAACACAAAAAAGTCCTGAAAATTCTTGGTAATGGCTAGTAGTCGAAACATGTAATTATATTTCAGAAATAGAATAATACATGTATCATATGAATATATTATTTTTGTCTATTAACTTAGATTTGCTAAGTTGTAAATACAACCGTGTTTAGTATTGTTTTCCTGCATTTGAACATTTCTTGTGCTTAGTTTGTGCATTACTGAGTATAATAAACAGATGATAGTAAACAAGGAGCAGATAAATAATTCCTACCTCTTTTAAAGTACTGTACCAGTATTGTCCGGAAATACTAAATAAAACCACGGACAGAAATGTTCGGATGTCGTTATCATATGAGTAAAGGAATGTTTGTGCGTAAATATAGATTATATCTGCCGCAACAAACAATGTTATTACATAATTCGTCTTATTTTGTACCGATTGTTATGTAAATATATGGGAAATCACTTCGTAAGTTAAATACTTATAAGGAGCAATACAATTCTAAACCAAACGTTCAACGCCCATATACGACATTTCGCCAGGTTAAGGAGTAAATGATACGCGAATTATAATAAACAAAACAGCGTCTTTCTCCTGTAAACTAAACACGTTTAGAAAGAGGGTTAAGAATGTAGTTACAAGCAAGGGAATTGAAGTGGGGGTTGAGTGTAGTGATGTGGAGTGAACTGAAGTGACTTATGTGAAGTGGTTTTATTTTGAAGTGAAGTGAAGTGAGTCACGGTGGAGCTATTGGGGATAAAAGTGCCATGTACATTAGGACGACCTTATACTGAGGGTACTTCATTCTATTGTGACTATTTCATTTGGTGTGTATTTTGTATTGTGTTTGCTTTAACGTGTACTGTGGTTGTTTTAACTTGTTTTGTAATGTGTGGGTGTGTGTATTTGTGGGTGTTTTGGTAATATGTATGTATATATATATATATATATATATCTGGTACTGTATTTTTTAAACTTGTACTGTGGTTGTTTTAATTTGTTTTGTAATATGTGGGTGTGTATATTTGTGGGTGATTTGG
>Ga0123352_10016127_pt1 | contig 11899 bp, 7 predicted proteins | sample TergutLab28metaG_FD_89700 | JGI IMG/M metagenome (GOLD analysis project Ga0123352, IMG submission 89700) | Labiotermes labralis P1 segment gut microbial communities from Petit-Saut dam, French Guiana - Lab288 P1 | ecosystem: Host-associated > Arthropoda: Insects > Digestive system > Gut ...
AGTACTTCAGGAGTACTGATACATAGAGTAAAAGGCCGCAGTAACATCGCAGAAAGTTTGAAACTACTCGCATTGCAGTACTTCAGGAGTACTGATACATAGAGTAAAAGGCCGCAGTAACATTGCAGAAAGTTTGAAACTACTCGCATTGCACTGCTTCATGAGTACTGATACATAGAGTAAAAGGCAGCAGTAATATCACAGAAAGTTTGAAACTACTCGCATTGCAGTACTTCAGGAGTACTAATACATAGAGTAAAAGGCCGCAGTAACATCGCAGAAAGTTTGAAACTACTCGCATTGCAGTACTTCAGGAGTACTGATACATAGAGTAAAAGGCCGCAGTAACATCACAGAAAGTTTGAAACTACTCGCATTGCAGTACTTCAGGAGTACTGATACATAGAGTAAAAGGCCGCAGTAACATCACAGAAAGTTTGAAATTACTCGCATTGCAGTACTTCAGGGAGTACCGTGACACAGAAAAGAAGATCGCAGTAACATCACAGTTGTTTCGGAACTACTGGCATTGCAGTACTTATGGAGTACCAATAAATAGAATAGAAGCCTGCGACAGCAACAGCGGTAGCTGAAACCTGACTATCAAATGTGCTGCAAAGGAGCCTAACGGCGGAGATCAAGTCTCCAACAATCAATCAAGCACGTTCGGTGGACGGAAGGTAACCTACGGTATATCACTATGATGCTGCCTGGAAACAAGTGACGTGTTCATTGCTCTGATTACTGTTGGTTCAAGACTGGGAAAAACCACGTATGAAATTTTGGGGTTTCATAAAAGGCGGACAGCTTTTGACTACCGGTAACTGAGAGGCTCTTGGCTTATAAAAAAAAATAACCCTGCTGCAAGTGGTAGGGTTTTTTTCAATACAGTTTGTGCTGTGAGAGTGATCTGTGTGTTTCATTAGCCTGATAAAGCTAGCATCTTTTACGACTTTAAGTGAGTACTTAGTGGAGAGGAGCTGAACCATAAAACTCACATCCATATCTTCGTATGATAGATGAATCATGTTCTTAGCTATACAAAGTCCCCAGCCGCCCATAATTTGTGGCCCGACTCCTTGTAAAAAAGTGGTAACTATTTTTAATTATCTACATGTATCTATTCTCCTAGTCAAGTAATTAGACAATGTTGGGACGCTTGTTGTCACAATTATTGTTTTTTTTGTTTCCCTCTGCCTGCTTCCTTTAATCTTTCGAATTACATAATACTTGTCGGATTTAGTTTAACACGTTTTAGAAAACATTAATTACTACACTTAGCACCTGCTGCAATATCAAGAAATTTCTGAATGTTTCCACAGGCCTTATTATGTGTGCCATATCATTCTCAGTACCGACAGCAAATATTTTTCTAAACTATGTTAAAGGTTTGGTTTTTTAATGGAAGTCACACGGACCTTTTTGCTTTTCTGGAATGTTGCTAGGCGTAAGTTAGTAATTGGTTAACGACGTTTGGGTACTGCATATCGGTCACGTTATCAAGAGTGTAGAAGTAAATAATAAATGCGTGACCTTGAATGAAGGGGTCCATTTTTTAATTTATATATTCGTTCCTTCATCTTATCTCTTCAAATTTCAAGTTCAGGTTATAGTTCTTATATACATATAAAGGTAAAGGTAAAGTGATCCCGTTACAGGCCCGATGTGGCCCAGAGGGTGGGTAGAGGTATAGCTCTACTCTCCCATGACCGCGGCACTAGAAGGGGGTGAATGGTCAGCAACACGCCCCGGCCGCACTTACCCCCGGGAAAAACCCGGTACCCATTGTACAGGAGGCAGGGTGGGCCCCAGGGCCGGTCTGGACGGGCGGAAAATCTCGTCCTCACCGGAATTCGATCCCGGACCGTCCAGCCTGTAGTCAGTCTCGATACCGTCTGAGCTACCCGGACAACAGTTCTTTTATATATATATATATATATGGGCACCTAGACCTGAGTTGGACTGTTGCACCGAAAGTTATGAAATAAATAAATAAATATATATATATTATGTATCCATAAGGTATGAAATATCTATATATATCGTACATATATATTTCATATCTTATGGCGCAACAGCCTACCTCAAGCCTAGGTCGCCCCATTGCTGATGTTTCTAGATCACACACCTAAACTCACAGCCGGTAGAACTCCTCTGATCACACAATCAGCTCGCAGCAGAAATATCTAGCTGCAAAACACACTGCAATGGAAGAACATTCATGCCCTAAGTGGGATTCGAAACGGCGATCCTAGCGGTCAAGAGGTTGCAGACCTATATCTGACTCTGCACGGCCACCGAGATCGGCTACAGACTGTACAAAATATTGTAACCATCTATATATTCAGTATAGATTTCAGATTTGTTTGTGTAATACTGATATAGTTGGCTACATGCATAAATTGTCGTCCATTTCACGTTGTTTCACTTGAATAAATATAAGTTTATATATATATATATATATGTGGACCCGGTAGCTCAGTCGGTATAGCGACTGATCTACGGGCTGGGCTGGACAATCAGGGATCGAATCCCGGTGGGAACGAGGTTTTCCGCCCGTCCAGACCGGCCCTGGGGTCTACCCAGCCTCCTGTAAATTGGGTACCGGGTCTTTCCCAGGAGTAAAGTGCGGCCGAGGCGTGCTGCTGACCACTCACCCCCTTCTAGTGCAGCGGTCATGGAAGAGTAGAGCTATACCTCTACCCACCCTCTGGGCCACAACGGGCCTGTAACGGGATCACTTTACCTTTTAATATATATATATATATAATGTTTTCTCAGGATCTTAACAAATTTTTCAGTATTTGAAAGGAGATAAGGAGGAAGAGGATTAGAGAATAATGCAGGAAGAAGAAGAAATGGAGAAGTCTGGACTATGTCGCGAATAATACATAGCTTTCACGGATTCTCTTGAAGAACAAAGTTAAATGTTAGCATTATATGAGATATATATTTATTATTCTCTTCCTTCTCTTTAACCCACTGCCATTTTCTAAAGGCTGGACCGTATACACACATTCTTAAGCAAGCAATACTTTATCTCGGCTTATCGTTCTATTAACGATGGTCTGTAGCGCACACACGGCGCTGCTTCTTGTTCAATATTCCTTGCTGGCGCCAAATTGTACAAGCACTGACACCATCTAAGCCTCACGTGTTGTACGTTATCAGTATAACAGAAGAGTAGAGAATTTTCTTGTCCGCAAAGTAAGGCATATCTGTACACAAAATTCATGAGCCCTGCAGTCCGAAAAGAGATGAGCTTTATATAGAGTTCCACCCTAGTGTGAAGTCACGAACGCAACGTGTATTGTCATTATCATCGTCATAATTGTAATCGTCATCACTTCGCTTCCGGCTACAGTGAATAATAGCTGGCTCTCATATCAGCTGTCAACGACCTCACAACAAAATTTAGGTCATTGGTAAAACAAAGAAGAAGAGGATGACCTCAGGGAGGTACATTCAGAGATGGCGGTAATTGCCAAGAGAAAAGAATCGCGCTTGGGTAAATGTCGAATTTTACAGTCATTTATCTGTTGTAGAGAACAAGAACGACGAATCGAGGAATTTGATAATAGGGTCTTAAAATTTCCAGCATATAGCATTACAAGTAAGATTTCCGTCTGTAATTTACCTTATTCTGCTTCCCTTCTTCCTGAGGCACATAAAAGTAATTTTGTCTTAATGACCAATTAGGCAGATTGTGTGGCTTTACAACGACTGTTGTCCGGAACGAATTAAACTCTGTTATGTCTTTCGACTTGCCGGTCCAACATGGAATTTATGACGCAATAAGTGACACCTGCAAATTCGAGAAAAAAAATTACATTCATATTTACAAACTTCTTAGACACAAAGGAAGAAGCGGTGCTACAGGGCATGATTGAAGGACTAATTGAAGCTGCAATATAATGTAGAATGGAAATAAATGTGGAAAAAAATAAGGTAATTAAAATTTCAAGGCAATGGTCCCCGGTGAAGACTGTGATACGTAGATAAATGCCCGGAGAATGTGGAATCTTTCAGCTATTTGGGTAGCATGATAACAAATGATGTAACATGAATGCGGGAAATGAAATCCAAGATTGACATGGTAAAAGCAGCATTCAACAAGCACCAGTCTCTTTTCACCAGAAAATTGGACTTAAATTGAAGGAAGAACCTAGTGAAGAACTACACTTGGCATGTAGCTTTATAAGATATTGAATCTGGGCATTTCGAAAAGTAGATCAGACGTACCTGGAAGTTTTGAAATGTGGTACTGGAGGACGGAGATCAGTCTGACCGATCGTGTGAGACAGGAAGAAGTGTTGTAAATAGTCTAGGAGGAGAAAAACGCAAGGCAGGCTAATTGGAATGGTCACATCGTGCGTAGATATTGTCTGCTGAAACACGTTATGGAAGGAAAGATAGAGGTAAGGAGAGCAGTGGCGGGAAAACGTTGAAGAAGAAGGAAACAGCTCCGGGATGACACTAAGGAAAAGAGAGGGTAATGGCAAATAGAAAGAGGAAACAGTAGATCGCACTGTGTGGAGAACTGGCCTTGGAAGCGGCCACGGCCCTTTCGTAAGACAGAGCGTAGGAGTGAATGAATGAATTTATGTTTGTGTGTGCATGTATATATGTATGTGTGTGTATGTATGTATGTACGTACGTATGTATGTGTGTATGTATGTGTGTGTGTATGTATGCGTATGTATGTATGTGCTTGTGTGTGTATTATGTATGTATGTATGTATGTATGTTTGTGTGCATTTATACATGTATGTATGTGTGTGTGTTTGTATGTATGTACGTACGTATGTATGTGTGTATTTATGTATGTATGTGTATGTGTGTGCATGTATGTATGTGTATTATGTATGTATGTATATATGTATGTATGTGTGTTTATGTATGTTTATTTGTATGTATGTGTGTATGTATGTGTATGTATGCATTTATGTATGTATGTGTTTATGTATGTATATATGTGTGTGTGTGTGTATGTATGTATATATGTGTGTGTATGTATGTATGCATTTGTATACGTATGTGTGTGTGTGTGTGTGTGTGTGTATGTATGTATATGTGTGTGTATGTATGTATACATACATACACACACACACACACACAGGCACACGAAGATCTAACGAAATATTTCGGCCCTCTACTGACTTGTAATGGGTTCGATTTTGATGTCCGGAATAAAAGATTTCTATTAATATAATGTCTGATAAAAAATGTGGTTAGAGAATTGTACCAAATAATTAAATATTCTTTGCATTTTTAGCAGGGACTGCATGTGACTTCTCGGAAATTATTAGCAGCTGTTTGCATAAAAGTTATCAGGCTGCAAGTTATGCAGACGCAGTTTGTTTCGTGTATCCAAAGTTAATTCTTAACAACAAGGTGGAGCATTTCGCGGTCGAGTCTCTATAGTGATTGCTCCTTAAGTGGTAGATTCCAGTTTCCACTCTCTCTGCCCGGAGGTCCGCTCTTCTGTGACCTTTGTTGTGCTTTCGCTCGGCACCTTCGATCATGGCGGAAGGTATCTTAAATTAGAACACTGTCGCTTCTGTCCACCAATAGTCGCTGTGCTGACTGCGTGTTTCTGCCTGGGCTCGGCTACAAGAAACGTCCTTCAGGAAATAAATGAAGGATAAAATTTTGGGGGATGTTACGTGATGACAAACGGTAAACATTAACAGACGTTACGAAGAATAGCAGGTCCTTAATCTTGAGGGTCTATTACTCTCTTGTACTGCCCAATCCTGAAGACGAAAGTACTGCGATCTTCTTACCGACGGTACATCTACGTATTTAGCCATTAGCACGGCATCGCTTTCCACATATCTTCTACATTCAGCGAAGCCAATACGAAAATCCTACAGTGTATTCACTCAATACTTTACAGTTTTACCGAAAGTGTGATTAAAAACGCTGATGTGTGCTTATGAAGTACGTAGTAATATTACGGTCCTGTGAATACGTGCGTAAATAAATAGGGACATTATTTAAGTGCGTTCTTATGTACTGTAAGGACAAATTTGGACTTGTGTCCATGGGTTACATTTCTATCTAAGATGCTGCGAGTTGTTTCCATCTATCACTTCTGGCGCTACAGCCTTTTCTGGGCCCTGACCTCCCTCAAAGTCGTCTCCATTCCTCTCTAATCCCAGCTCGTCTCCTCCATCCTCGCTCGCTGGTATATTTTTCCTTACAGACATATCGCCTTCTCTTTTTCGTGCAAGTGTAATGTAAGAAGATGACAACTTGAAGATTAATTATGGCGTAAGTCTTTTCAATAGATCCTATTCTAAGCCACTTGAATGTACTGCACCTGCTCATGTTATGCTTATTTAAACCTAATCAATATGTTTATGTGATTTTCTTACCTAATCCACGGCTTTACACATGTCTCTTTCTCCTTTAGAGTTGACAGTTAATTTTACATTCAGAGGACCGTGCATCGTGATGTATTCTTATAATGAAAGAGTACTTTATCAAATAAATTTGAGAAATAGTTCATCTCGCACTATTTCTCAAATTTATTTGATAAAGTACTCTACATGTTTCGGAGAAGTCCATTGTCCATCATCAGGATTATCTCAACACTTTATACATTCAGTAGTTATTTGTCATGCTAGTTCTGTTGAGTGTCTGATAGCATGGTCAATTTCTGACCACGCTAGCAGATAATCAACAGAACTAGCATGATAAATACCTATTGCATGTATACAGTGTTGAGATGTTCCTGATGATGGACGGTGGACTTCTCCGAAACATGTAGAGTACTTTATCAAATAAATCTGAGAAGTAATGCATCTCATTGGCTTTCATTATAATAACTGACAGATAATATTATGCACATCTGTCCCAATAAAGGCAGTGTACCTTACTTGATCATGCAGAAATATTTGATGACTATACAAATATATATATATATAAACACACAACTATTTCGAAACGAATCGCTTTGCTTCTTTCGGTAATGAAAGTTCTTTAAAACCTCAATCAAACGCCTCATTGCGCTAATTCATGTTGACGCGGTACCTGATATTGTGCTCTTTCTATCCCAAGCAAGCATTATAAATCATGCAAGGCTTTGCTTGCTTTCAGATTCGTTCATTAAAGTAAGGTCAATATGACCTCTTGCCTTTCGTGAAGATATATCAAATACACATGTCTGTCAGGAAGTCTTGCATGGTATTACCACTACCTAATGTTTATATACGTGCACCCTGCAGGTGTAGCCAGCGACTACTGACATTTTTCTTGCGTGGTGGGTTGTTCACGTCAGCCAGCAGTTTCGATGATACGACAAACGGTGACTAATGTGTGATATATGGTGCGATGGTGGGAAACACTAAACAATGGCAGTAACATAGTATTCAAAATGAAGTCGTCATGTATTACATTGGGTTTTAGTGCGAATAGAATTCATACCCGTAACGTGAGAACTTAATATGTTGGACATTTTAATATGTATAACCGCCTCCGGTTGCTGAGAGAGAATTGAGGGCGGCACTGCTTAAGTCCCCTTTCCTTTTAGTGGTTGATTTAAATGTTACCGTTTTAAAGCCTAACTATTGCTATACGACCCATCAGTTTTAACGTTCAACAGTTCGATGTTCTGTCCGCATAGTTCATTTATGTCTTTGTACGTATCGCTGGACAAACAGCTCATTTTTCCCTACATAACTTTAAATTGCCGGTTTCCATAACCGAGATGGAGGGTGTATACGGGGCGATACGAGCTGGGTTTTTAAGTAAAGCAGTGTACGTTTCGTTCTTAAGCCGCTATAAAGCAAAGTGTTCAGTATCCTGCCATTGTTATAGTTTATCTTTCACAAATTATAGTGTCATATTTTAGTGAATTGAGATATTTCGTTATTAAAGAATAAATTGAGAGTATTGTGAAGACGAAAGTAGCTGTTTTTGTCAATGTCCGCCGATTTCAATAACAGGATCTGGAATATCTGATACTGTGCTTTCTTAGCCAGCGGTTCTCATGCTGTCTACCTGTTCGGTAAGATATAACTGTTTTTCCCACACTCTAGTACATCAAGGCTTCACACCTCACGAAAACGATGCGGGTGCCTGCTTACAAATGCAGAAACGATGCGATTTGGAACCAGACACGCCCACTCATGCTGTCCTAAAATTTGTTATTATTGTCTCAGATACGAAACTGCAAGCAATTAAGATCTTGCTGGTTGATGAGCACATTAGGAACTTAATTAATTTAAGAAAGTAATTAATGTGAAGACGAAGACTTTGAATGCTCTTCATGGACGAAAGTTGCAAGGTATAATTGTCTCGTAGCACTGAGAATTACATTCGTATCTGATGCCCGAAATGTAATTGTGGCGTGGTCCGTTGAAGATGCACGTATAGGGATAAGGAATTTGGAACCTCTCGAACTGCATGTAACAGTGATAAATTCGGATCGTAACTCTGTGTGAACCCAGAAGTTGCAACTTGCTTCAAGTACTGTCAAATGAATTTCAAAGTTCAGTAAGATATTTGAGTCTTTAAAGTTCAAATATGTGGACCGGGTAGCTCAGTCGGTATATCGACTGACTATGGGCTGGACGGTCCGGGATCGAATCCCGTTGGGGACGAGATCTTCCGCCCGTCCAGACCGGCCCTGGAGTCCACCCAGTCTCCTGTAAAGTGGGTACAGGGTCTTTCCCGAGGGTAGAGGCGGCTGGGGCGCGGGGCTGACCCCAAACCCCCATCTAGTGCCGAGGTCCTAGAAAAAGTAATCCTCTACTCATCCTAAGGGCTTTCGTGGCCTAAAAAAATGGTGAAGACCTACCTACATTCGAATATTGAACGGCTTGTCTTACACAGTAACATTTTTTCGTGTGAAAATAATAAACAGACAAACAGATATTTGAAACGAAACTGAATTGTAACAATGAAAATATAAGAGCAATAGAAGCCTTACGTTTCGAGGTAACGTCATAACGTCATGTTGAAGGGTGTAAATGTTCAGAACTGATCTTTGCATCGAAAGGCCGACTCTGAAAAAGCCAGAACCCACGGTTGTTTCGCTCGCGAGACACATTCTAAACAATCGCTAAAAGGCACAGCCGTTTTATCCGTGCTACGCCACTTTGCGTTGGAGTTTAAACCTTGGCATTGTAATTTTACGTAAAATTAAAAAGACAAGCAATGTACACATAAAGAAACACTTAGGTGCTTTCTTATAATCATTGTCGCTGTGTAAAAGCAAAGAATAAGCCCACTGAGTACTATGAGTATGTATCTGTATTCTTTTTCTAGTTATCAGCCATGAATAACGCGCACTTTTCTGCGTCATACTATTCTGTTTTCATCTTTGGCCTGTGTGGATGTACCCAGTTTTTCTACGTTATCTCACGAAGGACAAGATTTTCGGTAAAAAAAAATCATTGAACATATTATTGTGTTTTTATTTGCTCTACAACTTTTGTCTGAAAAATTTCTCATACTGAAAGGAATTGAGTGAGACATTATCATAAATGTCAGTAGGTGTTCATGTAAATATCCGTTAATGTTGTTTCAATTAAACTTGAATTTTCTGTACAGATCTTCGAAAAATCCTATACCAAAATTTTCTGAAAATCCCTCCAATGGGAGCCGAGATTTTCTGTGCGGTTAGACAGGAGTGACACAGATAATATTTGGTTTTCGCAATTTTTTGACGTTCCTAAAAGTCTTTAATACGTTAGAAGTGTAATTGATATAAGAAGATGTACTGGTGAGTAAACAATCATGAGGATTGAAATTTACTATAATAAAACATAAATTACAACTTTTTCTGAAACAATTATACAACATACTGAACCTTACGTTTAGTCTCCTGCTTTGGTGTTCAGAATTACTTCAGATGTTTTCACTTGAGATCGTACCACAAGTAATGCTTCACGGCCCATTAACGCTGAATGACCTTATTCTTAAAAATACTCTGAGTACAGTTAGTTCATTTTTTTTTTGCGGTACCAAAATAAAACGTCTAGTAGGTTTCATACATTTCATCTGGTTTTGCTCCAGAGCTTCAGTGACATATGACGGCATTTTCTGCAGGCGTGCTATATTTCGCCTGTCATGACGGCAAAAATTAGCCGATAAAAAAAAACTTATAAAATTTAACCAACATGAAGTCAAGAAATCGTTGAAGTTACGAGATATTTTGGAAGGTTAAGCTGTAGTCAACCCGAGTTCATGATACTAAAAATATTTTTACAATAACAGATGCGTTGATGTGGATGGGATTAATGTAGGTTATGAAAAGGGTAATTAGTGGGCTTATATGTGTTTGTATCGTTGAAAAACTCCTAGATTCTATAAAATACCACTAACGTATTTCCGGTTTTTATACCTCGAAGATGGCGCTGGCAGATTCTTCTGATACATTATTAAGTAACTACTTGACCAGGGTATCACATCTCAGAAGGCAGATGTCTTCGACGAATTTCTTAGGATCTGTGACTATTAGATTCTCAAGTAAAAGTGTGGTTTGTTTCTTCAGAACTTTCTTGCACGTGCATAATGTCGAGTGTAAAACCAGCTTTTCCTGTACTTCTCTGAAGACATATTGGTTCCACTGTACGTAACAGAGGCCTAAAGGAGGTTACTTTGTTTGTTACTGATGGGATATAAATGTAGAGTAATATCTTTAGTTTGAACGAAGTCATCCCGTTGTGTATAGATTCTATATATTCATTTTATTTTATATATTTCAGTCACCACAAATGTATAATGAAATCATAGGTTACAGCGACGTGTTTCGACTTAAAAATAATCAACATGCTAAGCTTAGCCTGACGATGACTTTTTAAGTCGAAACATGTCGCTTTAACCTATGCTTTTATTATAGAGTTATTTTGGCTGATATATATAATAATAAAGCGAGTATAATATCATTAGATTTTTGTTATAAATAAGAAATGTCTTGCTGGGCTTTTTGTTACAAATTCGGGTACTTGGGCACATACCTATGCACCCACGTTGGCAGAAACCGTGGCCAACATAATAATAGCTGGCAAAGAGCTTCATATAATCCGCACGGCCAACATACAATTTTTCTCTTTCCCTTTCCGGTAATTCTAGAAGCACTCAAGACGCGTCTCGCAAGCATGTTGAGATTACATGTGATGTGGTTTATGGTGTCAAGCATTAGAAAATTGTTTTAGAAACTTTGCTCATAAAAGTCAGTGTACTTTTGTGCAGGCACGGTTGGACGCTTCTAGACTTTGTAAAGTACAGAACTTTTACGACGTGTGTAGCTACGAAAAGGGAAATAAGATGTAACAGTTGTAACAAATAATAAAAATAAGTGTTACAGCCTGTACGTTTAGAAGGAAAGACGTGTAACGTATGTGTTTTTAAATTTTATGGATTGTTGCTAGTAAGACACACTTTCAGATTCATGTCTACATTTGTGATTTACGACACCTCACATTTCGCCTTGAGCCTTATTTAGAGGATTAATAAAAATGTAATCCAATTTCGATGCTCGAGATTTTCTTTCTGTATTTCTTTTACACAGAAACGATGGGAAATACGTCTGCATATAGAGTTAAACCCCGATATAACAATTATTTTGAAAATTTCCTCTCCGTCCATCCTTGTGTCCGCCACTTCTCCCCCCCCCCCCAGCTAAATGCACATAATATGTTCAATACATATATTTATCATTAATTGCCACGTACGTGTTTCGGTGTTTGTTACACCATCTTCAGGGAGACCACTGTCTCACGTGCTCAAAGACTATATATTTTTTGCAATTTTGTTACATAGTTATTTATCTCAGTATTTAAACAACTTGATGCACAAAATTTGTTTCACAATAAGTTTTATTTCATGCCTCTACATGTTTCGAGCACATGTGCTCATCATCAGGAGGTCAAAATTGCATTACACA
>Ga0123352_10016129_pt1 | contig 11897 bp, 6 predicted proteins | sample TergutLab28metaG_FD_89700 | JGI IMG/M metagenome (GOLD analysis project Ga0123352, IMG submission 89700) | Labiotermes labralis P1 segment gut microbial communities from Petit-Saut dam, French Guiana - Lab288 P1 | ecosystem: Host-associated > Arthropoda: Insects > Digestive system > Gut ...
GTGACTTGGTGTGTATCGTATGCTGAGTAATTTACTCAGCATACGATACACACCAAGTCACTGCTCCACAACACATTCCTACACAACATGATATGCTGCCACAACACCTCATTTGCAAATACCAATTGAATTGTGAATACTGTAACATAACTTTAGTAAGGAACAAAGCTCCCTGGTGATGATCTGACAAGATCGAAACAAATCGGAGTGTTTTAAAATGTTTTAAAAGTGTTTTGTTTGAAATTATATGTGCACCCATTGGTTGATAAATTGAAGTGATTCTACAAAAATGCACGGTGCTACAATAAGATTTATATGTCTCAGAAATGTATCACAATGCGTGTTCTTTTTCTCAACAGAATTTTTAGCACACACATGCGCACGCTGTCCGTGCCATATCTTAGGCGGTTAGCCGTCCCTTTGTCACCGCGCCAGACATTATTTACCCTAGGCCCAGTAATTACAGGATGTTCGGTGAACAGAGTATTTACAGAAGTGTTTTAGTACTAGTATTTCCTGCTTTGTATTATCGCAAATGTTCTCCGTGTTCTTTCTCCTGTCATCCGGCTGATGGTGGGTGGTTTGATGACAGGGGGCATTTCCACAGACGAAGTCTTACCCCAACCCACGAGAAAAAGGTGAATCTGGCAACACTTAATGAAGTTCATATTGTTGTTTTTCTTAGTTTTTTCTTAAAACAATGTTTGCAAAATAAAAATAATAATTACCAGGAATGCAAGTAGATATGTAAAGCTGTGTGTAAAAAGAGTAATAATAAGTACAAAAATTAAGATATATTAACTAGATTATATTTGATGATATTAGCGATGTGTTTATTAATATTCTCCAATCCAATCCTTACTTATATCAATCCTCACCATATCTTCAATTACTCCAATAAAAATTTTATATATTAATTGTGATTTACAGGTTACGCACATGAGCTAAACGATAAGATGTTTGTAGACAACGGGAAAATTTGTATCGGAGTGCTACGTTTCTATGCGATAATGAGTGGGAATCGGCCGGCTGCTTTTTCGGTAGACCTCTCATTATGAAATTTTATAAAAATTTCCATCAGTAGACTCAACAGTGCCGGACATACAATTTTAGACACATTGATTGTGCTTTAATTTTATGGAAAGTAAATTTGTAAAAGTGACGCCTTATAATGCTCATGACTATTTAGCAGCAAACTGCATTCGTTTCAGAAATACAAGTTACATGCAACACTGTTGTAATTCGTGTATTTTGGTTTCCTTATTGCTGCTCTATCAGTGTGAACACGTGCGATCCGAAATACTTCTGACTTGGCCTTAAGTTAAAAACAACTAGAATCAAATGTTCAGATCCATTTCATAAAATCAGTAAATTTGTTGCTGCTGCAAAACCAAATCACATCATTATCTCATTATCATTGTAGATTGCGGTGTTTCTTTGTATTCAGAGATCCTTGTGGACAAATTTCTGTACAGAAAGTATTTATTTTTACCGAGGTTGTTTGTTGTTTTTGTCATACATGCGTAATCATTCCTATAATTATTCATATATGCATATATATATGTATATATATATATGCATATACGTATACATATACAAACAAACACACACACACACACACACATGCTTAATAGGTGCATACATACATACATACATACATACATACATACATACATACATACATACGTGCATTACATATCCTACATGCACACATAAATACATATATACTTACGTACTTATACATTTCGAGATACGTGCATTACATATCCTACATACATACACACACACACACATACATACATACATATATACATACATACATGCACACACACACACATACACACACACACACACACATTGATGACGAGCAGAATTTTTATACCGTCATTATGTAAGAAGATTTACAGCAGGGGTCCACTGCCACCAGCTGACAAACTGCGATTCAGTTTGTGGTTCTCTATTTCTTCTACAATTTTGAAACAAGCGACTGCTGCAACGCCAATCATTACAGTGTGCAGACAGTTGTTTCGCTCTTCTATACGCGGACATAAACGAAACAAGACAACCCGAATGTGTATGGCCACACTAATTATTATATCGTTTGTTTCTTGTCAACGGTGACACTCGTATTAAATAAAAGAATCGGTGTGGCGCGCCTCAGGGCTACAAGCTCATCGGGACTTCCCACGTAGACGGCTGAAACCACAGTGAATGTCTAATCATATTTTGTGTCTAAATGGATCGAAACCGTCTAGTGGTACTTATGGCTCTGTTAAACATAATTGCGCAACTATCGAAAAAAAATCGTGGATTTACCATGCAGAACGATAATATTAAAAATTATCGTCTTGTGTAGGAAAGGGGGGGGGGCGGGGGTTGAAAGTGAAGTGAATATAAAAAAGAATATTTTCTCTGAGAATGTTTCTTCCGAAGCCCGCTGTGTCTTACTGAGTTTTCGTAAGGTAGGTGGTACTCTACCACGATTTTTATGAAATTTACTCCCTTTTTCTGCAGGTTAGAATAGCTTGGAAAATGGCGGTAGCATATTCCTTCTAAAATGTATACACATTTTCTTATGTTTGGCACCCTGCCGTGTTATCTATGTAAACAAATATTATTCATATACAATCACACACAACTATTTTAATAATAACCAACTCGTCATATTACCTCTAACAACAAGTTTAGACTTAGTGATCCTTAGTACAAATTGGTAAAATGTATAAATGTGAAAATTTTCAAATTCCATAATCACAAAATTCTTTCATTAATTATTGAATTATGACAATTTATTACAGTGACTCAGAATAATCATATTCACGTTACCGAATATTCATAAATGAACAACACACTGTTCCCGGAAAAAATCAACAATATGTTAAATTTAAAAATTATTTATTCCTTGCATTGCGAATTGAATTTCAAACATTATCAGCACCAACAATGACACTATTCTATATATTATGTATTTTGTTATTAATTTTTTTCTACATGTTTCGGCGTAATTGCCATCTTCATTGAGCTTACAGCAATCTTGTAAAAACATACAGCAATAGAATAATAATTTCCCTGTAAATCGCGACTACGCCGGAACATGTAGGAGCAAATTAGTAATAAAATACACAGTATATAGGGTAGTGCATTTGTTGGTACTGGTAAAGTTTCTAATTCAAGAAGCTACATTTTTTAAATAACGGTTATAAAGAATATACAAGTGATGTTTGAAAGATTTTAAAGAAAGGAAGAAAAATCTTTATTCAACGTAATAAATAAGTGAGTTATTAGGTCAATAAAAAGAACATAAATCTATACCGTACGTATATTTTAAGGAAATGAGATTTATTTCAAACCCTGATGCGTGATATTTTGTATTTCACATACTTACAGAACTTTTTACATTATTATATTTTACCAGATTAGCCTGGTATGCCTAATTAAGTGTAAATATTTTGCTAAAGGCAATTTAATAAGTTTTTTATTAATAAAGAATTCAGTTTGATTGCACTCCATATAATAAAAATTAATGTACGGCTAAAGGCAATAAATTTTCCTTTTTACATTGCTGGTACACACAGCCTGATGATGGCTAAATTACCTAGTCGAAATATGCAGCTGCTGTAATATAATGTGTGCACTGAGGCGTCGTATTTCTTTCATTATGAAATCTGATACAACTGATTAAAAATCTATCCTTGACTTCTAGACAATTTGGCTGATGATGGCCAAATACGACCGAAACACATTTGATGTTTGTAAACATTGTTGACTGTTTTATTGCTGTCAGTTTTAGTAATATGGTGTCAGCTCTCTGATGATGTCAGTTAAGTCGAAACACGTAGGAGCTAGATAAGAGTGAAATACATAAGAGCAGAACTGTGTGTTTGTTGGTACCGTAAGGATTTGTAAATCAGGAATGTTAAATTTTGGCCATTTTATTGGATTAGGCAGTTTCGGCAACCGCCCTTCACCAATGTGTATATATATATATATCGCTCTCGTGCAGTTGGACCTCATGGTGCTGCAGAAAGAATGAAATTGTACCCGAACAAGAAATTGCGAGAGATCTGCTGGGCAAATACCCTTCAAAATGAGAATAATTAGAAGAAAGCACAGCAGGGGAAAGCCGCTTCATGAATGAACAACAGCGAAATGTTTGTCCAGAGTTTCTCTCGCCTTCCCCGTGAGAAGGTACACGTAGCAAACCGTTCTTGTCTTGCTGAGGGCCTGATTCCGTGAGAAAACACAGAACAGAAGGTGGAGAAGCAAGTGTTTGCTTACACTGCGTGCAGCTTCTTAGAGGGACTGAAGCTGTGTTTGTACAAACATTCTTATGAAGGAGGTGACTGCTGATACAAAGAAACTCTGATAGTCCAAATGGGAAGTAGATTTACAACTATTCGTTCTGCAGTGTTTCCTTTTCTTGTCTGTTGGAACAACCGACTGTCAATACAAATAGCTTTTCGATGAAAGGAAGGCGATATTTTTCGACTGGGAAGTATGGTAGTAGTGGTGATTGTGACCATGATAATAATCATTATAATTATAATAATTTTCCTTTTACATTAGCTGGCAAAACCATAAGTACATAATTCGATCTAGTTCTCTTTAGTAGTATAAAATCAAACTATATAACAACAAAAACAAGACTGCATGAAATTAAACAACAATGCCATATGGAATAGGTGAAAATAGTAGCATTAGTACTTTCTGCAACTGGAGTGGTGCTGAAACCCCTTGCATGTGATTGAGAATTCTAAACCTGAAAGAAAGCAAATTCATTAACATCCTAAGTACAGCAGCACGTGCAACACACGACAATCTTCAGAAATATCTGCCTCAAGGAATACTTTTTGATAAGATTTCTAACTTACTCAGTTAAATCCATGTGTATTCTTAGATTAACCTGATTAATACACCAGGGATAAAATCTCTAACACGAATAACAGTTCCGAATCTTTGGAACTGTGTCGACTTGTTTTAAATTAACATTCTTATAATAAATCCAACTTGATGTATTTATTTCTCAAATTTATTTTCGGAATAAAACTCTACATGTTTCGGACAGTTCCTCTGTCCATCATCAGGAGTTTTTCACTGTACACACAGCAAACCTGTATGACATATACCTATTACTGTGTGTACAGTGAAAAACTCCTGATGATAGACAGAGGAACTGTCCGAAATACGTAGAGTTTTATTCCGAAAATAAATATGAGAAATTAGTGCAGCTAGTTGGTTTTATTATAAGAATTTATCACGAGGCACAGACACCTCAACATCAAATTTGTAAATAACAGAATGTTTCTCCGATGGGGTTTTAAATAAAGTAACTTTCCAAGGAAGAGGTGCGCGGTGGCGCAGTTGGTTGAGGCACTGCCCTACAAGTTGGAATATGGTGGGTTCGATTCCCAATGAGATCACTGCATTTTTCATTAACATAATCCTTCCAGCCGCACTATGGCCCTGGGGGTCGACTGTACCAGGAATATCTCATGGGGGGAGGGGTAAAGGTGGCCGGTTCATAGGGCTGGCAACCTTGCCACCTTCGTTTGCCGATTGTTTAGAAATCGTGGGAAGTTCAGCCTCCTCGAGCCCTAGGGGACAGAAGAAATTCAAGCGTGGTATATGTGTAATTTTCGGACACAAAAATTTCCATTGTAAAACACAAAACAGTTAATTTGTTTAGGAAATAATTAATATTGTAGTATGAGTGTTATACTAGGCATCAAAGCGTTGTGCAACCCTGTGCCCAGAATTTAGATTTCGTTATTTTTAAATAAGAGGTTTGGAATCAAACACCGATATGAGCCCCCCCCCCCCCAAACACCAAATTCAAAGCTGTTACTAGATCAGTCAATTTGTACAGAAAGCTACGTCTGTTTAAAATCCCCGTCCCTCCTCCATCCCCCGATATAGAGCCACTCTCGCGTAACACCCATAAAAGTTTGTGATCATAAATTCTCTATTAGAGTGTATTTCGATTCACAGCCATAATCAATATGCCGCCACACACTTCTGTGAATGAAGTGGCTATATATCGGAATTTGATTGTGTCTGGTTGCCATAAGCGTGTAATAAAAACTCGCTGTGTGCTAAGTTTGTAATACGTAAAAATCAAAAGCAATTTGTAATTTTTTTGACCAAATAAACTGGCATTATACACAGATATGTTACTTGTAAAGGCAAACTTAAGACACTTAACACGACTGTTTACAAGAAACTTGGACCTTAAACCATGACGTCACAACATTTTTCCGTAAGGCGTATGCTCAGTAACATCCATCAGTCTTCATATTAAAGTTTAACCCTACCCATAATTTTACCGCTACATTGAATTGTCTTTTTCTAAATTTCACTAGATTCTGTTCCGTCTAACCACAAAAATCAGGTAATCGGTTGTTGCTATTTGTGTTTTCTGTCAAGGGATCAGTCGTTTTAAAATTGTCATATGTAGCATTTGGACTCAATTTACTCAAAATAGAGGGCAGTTAAACCAGATACATAAGAGGGAATTGTGATACTGTTATATCAACAGTATATTTACCGGGGTGCTGCTAAGTCTTTAGCCCTACCAGGAAGGAAACAAGCTCGGAAGCATGTTAGGAACGCGCGCGATTTCAACAACATCGAGACGCGAGCTGTCATCAATTTTTTTCCTGCAAGGCAAGGCGCCAAAGGAAATTCACGCTATTCTGACAGAAACATTAGCTTGTTTCCGTCCTGGTCGGGCTAAGGACTTATCAGCACCCCTGCAGTTGCCCTCAGTATCACTCTCGACACAAACTAAATTTACCTTAACTCATTAATCTATCCTTGAGTGTTGTGCCGCTTCTGCTTACTCTTATTATAATAATAATAATTTATACTAACTTCGAAAGTTCTGCAAGTTCCGGAAAGCTTCGCCATATCACTCCCATTTCAAGTCAAAGCCAATGCCTGAACGGTTTTGTGATATTCTTCTATTAGCAATTTAAAATAACAACACTTTGTATTGCCGCTGCTAGGAGCTTTGTAATTATTCTGCACACAGTCACTTTAGATGTTCCACACCATCAAACAAGTCTATCCAGCAGTGATTAACCTATGCACCAACCCCCTTTGCCCCATGGCCTGTGGTTCCAACAATATATTGGATGTCAAGTACAGAATTCGTGTTACGTATGCACAGGGACAAGAAACATGATCTACAGTAGCAATGGCCAGGAATATTTAATATAGCGTGATGCTAAATAAACACAGCATGTAACGGTGTGTGTGTGTGTGTTTGTGTGTGTGTGTGTGTGTGTGTGTGTGTGTGTGTGTGTGTGTGTGACCTGAACTAGCATTCTGAAAGTTGTTTCATAAACTTATTATCTTGAAATATATACATTTGTGGCGTTTTGGGGGCACGCGCTGGCACAATTTGTTTAGGTATAAGACAGAAGGTTACGAGTTCGATTTCTGATGGTGTCATTAGAATCTTTCACTGACATAATCCTTCCGGCCGCACTATGGTCCTGTGTTCGACTCAGCCTGTAACAGAAATGAGTACCAGGAATAATTCCTGGGAGGCAAAGGCGACCGGTGCGTTTGGCTGACAACTTTACCATCTTCATCTGACTATTTTCTTAAAATCTGGGAGCTTCCATTTCGTGGAACCATCTGGGCCTCTAATATACCTGTACAGAGTTTTCTCTAGCTTTTGTGCAGCCTTTGAGATCGGAAATTTATTTCTGTGTGTGTACACACTTTTGAAACAGTTGACCAAGTTTCAAGAAACGTAAACACGTGTATTATTCTGCTAAAATGCCCAATATACAAGCTAAGCAAGTTTAAATGAGACAAACAAGGAGGAAAGAAGGTCGCCACAGAACGTAGTTACCTGCAGTAAAAAGGATTCTTTTGACGGGTACCAACGCATTAAAGGTTTTTCGATAGAAAAAAACACGAAAAGAACACACGAAAAATAAAGGCAAAATCTGTCACTAATTTCATTTGCTTGTTTTTTGTTGGCAGAATTGGGTGTCTTAAACAGAAATAGTTAAAGAAAAACATTGTCTATTTAAGTTGAAAATACTTTACACGTCAACAAAAATAAAAAGAAATGTTGTAATTCCTACGTAGGTACAAGGAAACGTGAAATTTATTAGAATCAATATGGGCGTTAGTTGACTTTGTTGAAAAACAAACAGTATCCGTGCGAAGTACGTAATAAGTAAAGTCAGAACTAGGCTGGGTAGAATGATTCATCGGTAGCTGTAAGGTACTTGGAAAATCAACCCTGTACGGCAGGACAGGTAGTGTGAGAAGAGATTGGTTTAAATTTCAAGAAACCTATGTTCTACCCAGAAGATGTCTTTGTGAGTGGCAGTCATTTATCTGTGAACTGCCAGTAACTGTGCCAATTTAGATAATTAGTGAATAAGGAATGGAAATAAATGTGGAATGGTCGTAGACTTATGTCAGAAGTGATTACTTATCCATACATCTGATTACCAAACTGACTACTAACCGGTCTGAAGGCTCAGCAACATCGAATCATAATTTACACTGTCAAACCCAACCTCTATTGTAAACATAACCTGTTACCATAATTCTGATTACTGTTGTTTCCACTTAATCAGTCATCGTCCATATAATTTAATAGAATACAAACATTTAAAATTGGTGAAATGTAAAGTAATATGGGTCAATTTCCCGGAATAAAATCTAGTAAATCGACACAGTTTACCTTAATTAATAAAGGTTTGTTATCTTTTCACCGTGCATTCTGTAGTTTATTCAATTACACACACCAACACACGCACACACACACACACACACATATATATATATATTATTTAAGAAGTCTAAAATTTGCATTAAAACATTTAAAACGCTCCTACATGTTTCGATCTCACAATCATCCTCATGGAGCATATATTGTTCCTTGCTAAAGCTATAATTTAAAACATTCAGTGAATTACTTCGTTATATTAACTTCGGTGCTGTGGCAGCATGGCGTGTTTTTGTGTGTGAGTCGTACGCTGTTTAGAATGAGCCTGTTTATGGTTATGTGTCGTATGCTGTTTTTGTTTTTGTTGTTGTGTTTGACAGTGTACAAGCACTATTTGTCAATACGTACAAAACAGAGGAATGCCAAACTTTAAAAAATATTAAATTACTTTCAGGATCGGAATTGAAGTAAAGAATCTAGTTACAAACAAACTTCATGATTTAAAACAATATTTAATCTGTTTCGGACGTCAGTAAAAAAAGGTAAAGCACTTCCATTACAGGCCCGGAGGGGCCCAGAGGGTTCCAGGAAGTTAAGGCTCCTAGATTTCGTGACAACGGCACAGGATGGTGGTAGGTTGACAGCCTTACGCAAAAGCCGCCTTTACCCCCAGGAAATGCTCCTGGTACTCATTTCTGTTAGTGGCTGAGTCGACCCCAGAACCATAGTGCGATCGGAAGGAATTTATGTCAATGAAAAATCCACTGACACCAGCCGGGATCGAACCAGCGACCTTCCGATCTGTAGCACAGCGCCTTAACCACTGTTCCCACGTCAGTACCTAAAAGAAATTAACTTTTTTAGCTTCTTAAAGTTCACAGATTAATAGTATACAGGCCAATACAAATGCTGTAAAAACGGTGGAAAATTCTTGACTCAGATGTACTTGCTGGCTGACTGGCTGTCCTACAAATTGTGTTTGAATTCTTACACATTTTTAATCGATCAAAATTCGTATAAAGACTTCGCCCTACAACACAGAGCTTGACAGGTCCCCAGAGAAATTGAAAAATGGAAAGGAGTGAAAAGGAAAAGAATAAAAAATGAAGTGAGAAATGTCTGAAGATTCAAAACGAATGAAGATAAAAGGAGAGAAATAGTAACAGTGGTGTTGGAGCAGAATTTTCTATCCCTTGAATCAATCACCTTTCAATTTATTTTATTTCATTTCAATTCTTTTCTCTGAGATATTACGAGAAACTAATGTCAACAACTGACTTTTTGACATCTCCAAAGTCCTTCATGTCATGCCACTGTATACCCTCTTTACGAATTTATATTTTTTCAGAGGCACATCTGCACTTGAATGTCAGGTACAATCCTTACACAAGTAATTGGAGCAACATTGAAGGATTAAACATTACCGGGGATTTTGAACAGCTCATTCCATTCCAGGTACTGGCTAAAGATATCTTTCATTCAATATTCAACATGCATGGCTCTTTTCACCCAGTAATTGCCTTCTCGTCATGCATTCATAGAAACTTCTTGAAGGAACTAATTTTTCAAATTATCTCTATGGTTCCTTAATCTGTTTGTGATGAGGTTTTTTTTTTCTGCCTGCGAATGCTGACGTGGATTAGGCTGCCCTTATTCCCGGGGATAAAAAAGGGAGATAAATCCCCCGAGAGCAGAAATGATGGGTCTGCACTTCTTGTAGGCAGCACTGTGCTACACAGTAAAACAGTGTCATAAAAAATATCAGGATGAAGAAAACTTTTTTTCGTGAGTTAACGACCATAAGTACGGTATACTTCAAAATTAAATATTTGTTGATTGCCATAAGGTAGAATGTCAAATGTAGTTGTAGCTTATACGTTATGGTGTAGTATTGTATGCCTTTCTTGAATGTAACACCGTTTGGTTGGGCAGCTGTATACCAAACTACGTACATGCTTTTACATCCGGAAACATTATATATAATATATATCGTGGCGAGTTTGGATGAGTCACTGCACCACAAGCCAGAAGGTCGCGGGTTCGATTCCCGATGAGGTCACTTGAATTTTTATATTCATATCCACCCGGCCGCTCTGTGGCCCTCGAGTCGACTCAACCTGTAACGGAAATGAATAGCAGGAGTATCTCATGGGGAAGAAAGGCGGCCGGTGCCTAGGACTGATAATTTGGCCAACATCATGTGAGGTTTTTCTAGAAATTCTGGGAGCTTCTACCTCGTACAGCCCTCAGAGGCCGACCATACTTCTGTAGGGATCGCTTTACCTCGTTTCCTTTTGAAGGTAGAGACGTTAGACTGAGCCGATTACACATACGAATACTCTGAGGAGTACTTTGAATTACACTGTGTGTCACTCCCGGTAAGGGTAAAGTACCTCCAGGGTTAGTACAAGTGGGCAATGCTGGTACCAATTTGTAGCTAAGTACAAGGAGACATAGCTTTGAAGGCGTAAAGAAAAGCAGTCTTCTGAAGACTAAGAAAAGTGACAGTACTTTTCTATCTAATTCTGGCCGATTTCCGGAAAGGGATTTGTTTTGGAGTATTTTCCTAGACCTCTCGCTTTTGTCCTTCTGGTGTCGGTAACTGGTAGCTGAAGGTGAATGTGCAGCGTTGGTGGAATGATACCGACAGGTGAATACCGAAGAGCACTGACAGAAACCGCTATCAGAGTTACTTCGCCCAACATAAATCTCACATGAAATTGCCGGCGATCGAAACGGGGACTCAGCAGAAACCGGCCTGCTACTAAGCTCCTTAACTATGGCACGACTTATTTGGAACACTAATCTTAGTCTACATTTTATATAGAAATTTAGTTCCTACCTTGAAGAGAACACGACACCAATTATAAAAACCAGTGAGTTTATGGCGCACAAGCAAATACACGTAAACACTGTGTGTTCTGAGAAACACATTAATATACTCTTCGGGAAAAATTAAAATTATTCCATTGTTAAACGTGATTGTACATATCCTAACCACTGTACTTTAAATTGTTGATAAGACGAAAACAACTAGAATAAAAGGCTAATAATAATAATAATAATAACACATCACACATAATTCGGAAAGTACTGCAATGTGAAGCTTGAAGCCTGAGCGGTGGGGATCACCGCTGGTTCAAGAGAAGTACCAGGAAGAAATGCCTGTGACAGGAGACATGCATATTGTATAATAATAATA
>Ga0123352_10016130_pt1 | contig 11897 bp, 7 predicted proteins | sample TergutLab28metaG_FD_89700 | JGI IMG/M metagenome (GOLD analysis project Ga0123352, IMG submission 89700) | Labiotermes labralis P1 segment gut microbial communities from Petit-Saut dam, French Guiana - Lab288 P1 | ecosystem: Host-associated > Arthropoda: Insects > Digestive system > Gut ...
CAGAGTCCTTCTTGAGAAGCTAACTGGTTTGCAGCTAGTCAAGAAATTCCCCGCATTTCACGGAACCCGAAGGTTCATTACCGCACTCACAAGTGTCCGCCACCTGCCTCTATCCTGGGCCAGCCCAATCCAGTCCACATACCCACATCCCACCTCCTGGAGATCCAACCTAATATTATCCACCCATTTACGCCTAGGTCTCCCCACTGGTCTCTTTCCCTCCGGTTTCCCCACCAAGACCCTATACACCCCCCTCCCCTCACCCATACGCGCCACATTCCCAGCCCCATCTCATTCTTCTCGATTTTATCACCCGCAAAATAAAGGGTGAGGAGTACAGATTATTTAGTTCCTCGTTATGTGATCTCCTCCATTCCCCCGTTACCTCGTCCCTCCTAGATCCAAATATTCTCCTCAACACCATGTTCTCAAACACCCTCAGCTTCCTTTCCTCCCGCAATGTCAACGACCACACCCATACAAAACAACAGGCAATATATATCTTGATCTTTAAATTTTTGGATAGCAACCTGGAAGACAAAAGGTTCTGCACGAAATGATAGCAAGCATTTCCTGATCTCAATCTGCTCTTAATTTCTTCTGCAATAGAATTTTGATTTGTTAAGAATCTTACTTATTATCTGAAGTAAATTAATAATGTTTTGTTAAATAAAATCGCAGAACTTCATTAACTGGCGATGTTTTTATTTCGTGCGGCCGTTAGAGTATCTAATTAAGAAACTCCCTGTACCTACGAAGCGAACAACAGTAATTTTAATTACGGTCAAATCATGCATTGCACTGTTACGTATGCTACTGGTATGTATTTGTAATTCAGTGGAATCATTTGGAGTATAAATTTTTAACAATGGATACCTATCATCCGGACACTCTGTATTTACGTCAGCTAGGACATGAGGATCCGTGATTACATTTCGAAGCCAAAAGGGGCCCGCTAACAAAACAGTTTTGGAAACACTGCTCTGCACAAAACCAAAATTCAGCAACTTCACCCCTCATACACCTTACTCGTCTGTGATTCACACACATAATTAGTCTGACAGCATTGCTATGGTTACAGAACGGAGTAGTCTTCAGAGTACAGTGCAGGTCATGGGTCTCCAATTGTTTTTATGGCAAAGGGCTATACAGTTATTGTGGGCTGGTTCGCGGGCCGCACGTGATAAATAAAAATAAGTGGAATAACTACTGTCCAAATTATTGCGAAATTTTTATGGCCTGTACACAATTTACAAATGTGGCCGCGGGCTGCAGGTTCGAGACCCATGGTTTCAATTTTCAAGTAACGCCCACGAGTGCCATTTGGTCCAAGCTAGTAGTCCGAGCTTCGTGCTTCATTAAGTTAGTTTAAAAAATCAATAATCTTAATTCTCTAAACCTGTTCGTCTCCACATCAACAATCTTTCTACTTCTTGTGCCGCCATAAAAGTTAGTCACTGAGGACTCTTGCCATAATCTGTAGTGGCTGAGTTTCGTGGCCACTCCTGCCTCCTATTCGGCAGGTACCGCCTTCAATTCCCGGCCTGAGGGTCAGATAAATTGACTCATATTGTTCATAGTTTCCTTCAGGCCCTCTTGAATATTGTTTGAGTAACATCCTTAAAACTGGCTGTTTTTGTCTGATCGCTAGAGCCTACAATAATCCTAACTTTACATGTTACATAAACCCAACAAATCATTAAACGTCGTCAAATAATTCAAGAAATAACCAATCATTAGATCCTATTGTGAGAAATATCAGTCCAGCTTATATCGTACTTATTTTCCTCCCTATCAATTTTAATATTATACTCTAATTTACGACTTGGTAAGTGAAATGAACCGTTTCTTAGAATCTGCTGGCATTTTATTCATTCAGTCCCAATCTCTTCAATTCAATGTGACAAATGTACAAAAAATTAAAAACACAGAGCTCCCCACTTCGTATTTCTCTTTTCCTTCCTTTAATTTATGTCTCTGGGGTTTCATATATGTTCCTCAGATCACCGTCTTCAAATACCACTGCATTTCAACTCATTTATCTCACTGTCTTTAACTCAATCTAACAGGTATGAACGAAAAATACGAGCCCCCAAGCTCCCAACAGCTTATTATTCTCAGTTTCCTTGTTTAATTTATGACTGTTGGTTTGAAGTATTCTCCTCCGCACACGGTGTTCAAACATCACTAATCACTGTTCTTCCTTCGGGATCAAGCAACTGTTGTGCTTCTAGACAAAGGACACATCTGTAGTTTTGTATAATTAACCCACATAATTAAAAATAAAAACAGCACATACAAAATCTAATGAAACATGAATCAACAGACGTCCGACAGGCGAAGAAGCAAGTGTGGTCACTAGAGTAAAAGTAAAGCAGTCCCGTTACAGGCCGAGAGTGACCCAGATGGTTCCAGGAAGTTAAGGTTCCTGGATTTCATGACAACGGCACAGGATGGTGGTACGGTTGTCAGCCTTACGCACCGGCCGCCTTTACCCCCACGAAATGCTCCTGGTAGAGGTTGAGAGAGTTCTCTCTCAACCTGTGCACGAGACGGCCACCTATAGGTGTGATGATACCAGAGGCTGTGTAATGCAATTTTGACCTCCTGATGATGAGTACATTTGTTCGAAACATGTAGAGGCATGAAATAAACGTATTGCAAAACAAAACTTTTGTGCATTAAGTTGGTTAATTACTGAGATAAATATACTGAGATGCACGGCCAGCAAAACGTCAAAATGTGCCAAACTTGTTGGGATAACAATTTGCAGAATTTAAACAAGGTGGCGGCAGTACAAAAAATATCTTTGGCATTGGGTTTGCGGCAGTAAGCAATAAACCAATGGAGCTAGGAACGTGCCATTTGATCCAGAAATGTAATAATGTACACACAAAATACACACACACACACACAAGCACACACACACACACACACACACACACACATATATATATATATATATATGAGATTCTTTGTAGGCCAGCAACTAAAGGCTTGGCATCAACCCGAAACTAAGATGTCATAACCCATAAATTTAACATTTACTGAACTTGAGGTACTGTTGAGATAAAACAATGTCAATGTAATACGTAAAATGTAAAGAAGGGGGCTGTGAAAATTGTCTTGGTTGTGTGTGACAGCAATATTTAATAAATCACTAAGAATAGGCATGTGAAATTTGTCAACAATTACAAGCATCGCTACAATGTGAATGTCTGAGGTTACATCCTAAAAATTTAGCGTAGCTATCCAGAAACTGTATTTAAATAATCAGGTCATAAGAAATTAAGGAAAGCAAAATCAATACTACTAATTAACACGTAAAACTTAGAAATTAAAATACATACAAGAGGAAAGCACTCGCAGGCTTTGAGTTACACTCAGAACCCGTTTTAGTTTATTTACGTCTTTCCTACTTATTCGTCCTTCTTCACCTTAAAGGTCAACACAACGAAAAGGCTAATTGTGGGCTTCAAAACGGCTTTTTAGAGAAACAAGACAAGAAAATAAACGGGCACTGAAAATCTAATCGCGTATTGCCGGTGACATTCCTTAGCGTCCACCAGAGACCGGACTGTCTGCCATTGTTCTTACATCTAAAGGTTTTCGTGGCCTTTCGCTACTGTGCGTGCTGTTTAAAACACTGGTTTGGGACAGGAATGCAGTACTGTAGATAACAAAATCACACACATTAACCCTTTCAAGGCGTTTGAAGTGCAGGTTTAATAGGACGGTTGTATGCAGGTGGCATAATTCTGTTAGAGGTTATGAGTAGGAGGTCAAACCATTATTTAATGTACAAACATGTAAGCCATTACAAACTGAACACAAGGAGCAAATGTCAAAACCCTACCATGAAGGCTAGAGATACAGCGCTTCTGACATATTTGGTAGGGCCCGGTTCAAATATCAGACACGGCGCCTGTGTCGTGGCTTATTTTATTCCCTGCAGGTGAATGCCCCCAAAATAAACGGTCTTGAAATAACCCAGAGCATATTCTTCGAAACCTCGTCAAGTTCAAAGAACACATTCATCTCAAAATATCATTCGACGCCCAATACTGTCTGCAGCTGACGCAGTGCAGTTAAACATTTCCACGTACCTACCCACCCACCATCCTACACGCGCATACACAAGTCTTACTTTATACGAAACAGACTTTTAAAAAAAAACTTTTTCGAAGTATCAGCGTTTATGCAGAAGCACATATCCGAACTTTAATTTGTCTCCAGCATTTACAATTTCATGAAGAAATCATCACCCAGTACCAATAAAAATGGTGGAAAAATGCTGCAAGAATGGAAAAATCGTCTCCTGCTATTGGCCTTCCAGTATCCTAGCTATTCCCGTTAACTGGGGAGACTAAAACAAAGACGGAAAGGCCAAGAGCAACATTCATGTTTTAGAAGAACAGGTCGTAATGGACCTAAAAGTTAACAGTCGATGATGATGATTATGATAATGATGAAGGAATCCAGTCCTACATTATTTCCATCCTGACTCCCGGGATCATATGGTCTCCGAATGAACACCGGAGTGAGTAAGTAAGAGGCTGGAAGCATGGAGATAACAGTCACCTCCTCCAAATATGGACGTCTATAAATCGCCAAAATTTACTTAACACCGTCTGTACGCTTCCATGTTGTATGGCTTAAACGTAGCACAGAAACAGCTTAAGCATTACCTTTACGATTCCACACCGCCGCTGAAATTGTCTACAATATGACAACCTTAACAGTCACATTACTAACCGAAAGTTGCTACACAGCAGTTAGCATCCTTATTTGCTTTCAGATGCCGCCCTTTAAGTCGACTACCTTCATAAAATGACCATGAAATTTCTGCAAAGAACGAACACTGAGTTGAAGATTCAAGCCCTCTAGCATGTTAAGACTTGTAGGGGTAAACAGTTGTGAATGAGCATAACGTCTTGGTCTTCAGGGTCAGGCAGTCCAACAGGTAGTCGATTTGGACTACCTAACTCTGATAGCATTGGATATCTTGAAAGAAAGACTCTAAGGGGGTTATTTGATCCATTACATGAGGAGGGCCAGTGGAGAAGAGTTCTATACATCCTCCACAAACTTGGAAAATGGTATGTAGTCAAACACAACTGTGTCAGATAAGGTGTATTTGATGACTATATAATGAACAACTACATGTTTCGACCTGTACTGGCCATCTTCAGGTTGTCTTAGGGGAACTTAACTTAAGTTCTTACTATAAGATCTTAAGTTCCCCTAAGACAACCTGAAGATGGCCAGTACAGGCCGAAACATGTAGTTGTTCATTATATAGTCATTAAATACACCTCATGTGACACAGCTGTGTTTGACTACATACTATTTTCCAAGTTTCACACACACAACGGGGATGACACACTCCCTAGATCCTCGACAAACTGTCTATATCTATGCACGAGACAGCGGCGGACAGGCAACGTCCAAAGGATACAAAAAATGCAAAATTCCTAGGAGGCTGCAGACAGCCAAGGTAGAAGGCAGAAGACCTGGAGGACCGAGTGTAAATGGTTACAGGAAGTAGACAAGGATGCCACATCTATGGAAATGAGAATGGCGGTCAGCTGCACTGGATAGGGATGAATGCAGGATGACTGATGACAAACACTATTCTCCGAGCTGTCCGTAACTACACACCAACCGATAGGATTTAGCACCCCGGCAGACTTGAATCTTCCGTAACACCGCTGTGAGAACCTTAAATAACTGGCCTATTCCTATCTCTTAAATTCAAGTTCTGAACACAAAAGTATGTGAAATTACACGTCCCCATTATGCTAGGCCATTGGGTAGTTTGGTGTACAGGACTGTACACACGAAACATACCACATTAATATGCGTATGGAAGCCTATCGACGGTTCAGCAGGGGTTGTTGATATCTTTGATCTCTTTACGCTTGTTGGTCCCATAGCAATCATCAGGAAGCCAAAATGGACAGTACGGAGGAGACGGAATTACTAGCATTATAGTTTACAGATTAACACATTTATACAGAGTGCATCTAAAATGCTTCAACAAACATCAGGAGTGAGTTCCCCACACCAAAACAAAGAAAACAGGTTCATGTGAATATATGTCCGCAAACATTTAGCTTTCGAGGTACAGCCCAACAGCGTGTTGACCTCAGTCCTTCAGATTTTTATGTGTGGAGTCACTAAAAAACCTCTAGTATATTCAGTTCCAATTGAAAATGAAGAGACACTTCACAAACACGTTTTTGATACCTGTCAAACAATTGGTAACCGTTCCGCGACCTTTCAAAGTGGGCGGTGGTCCATGGTCAGACGGATGACTCAGATGGAGGAAATTTTCAGTGTCTGTTGAAAATTGTGACTTGATAAACAATATGAACTCCACAGTTATTAAAAGTGGAATGAGTACCGCAAACGAATTATGTCATTTGTAACTACAATATTACAAAGTTAAGGTACTTATTGTTGAATGTAACCTTCAAATTACATTCAAAAGACACTCATTTCTGGATACATGTTTATATTAAACCTTTCTTTGTTTTGCTGCTGGTGTTAGTTTTGGTGTTTGAAAAGTTTGTCCAAGTATTTAGATACACCCTGTATATCGAGTCTGTTTTTAAAGCATTTTAGGGAAAATAACTACACTGGAATAAAAAACGCCCCTAACCTCTTTTATTCTGCTGTAAACGTATGTATTGTACGATTTTTTCTTACTTTTTTCAAACACTTCGTTTGACAGAACTAAATAAATTATTATGGAACAGCACAAATTCCATTCCGGTGAAAGACTGTTTGAAACTTGCCGACAAGACAGAGAATTCCAGAGGGAAAGTTCGCGATAGATGATCCTTAAAGAAGATTACAGCACGCAACAAACGTTAACCTGACAAGGCAGCATAGTGACACCGAATGCCTTCAGATTCCAAAGAGAACTGTGTTTTGGCCTGCAAGAAACGCGATCATTACGAATGTACTACTGGCCTACGTATTGTGTTGTTTGGCCCTTTGCACACTTAACCCCTTTAACACAGAGCCTAAGTATCCTTTGTATAAGAACACGCCTTAATGGTAAATCATATGCAATTTTGAAGGGTCAGGCGACCCCAGGATTTGTATAACTGAAATGCCAAACTCTTGGCAAAAACGGTACATTTTCAGCAATGTTACTCTAGACCAAATTCACTCAGAGGACAATATTATTGCTACGAATTTGAAAGTTTTATCTCCGAAAAAGAAAACCACTGCACATTGAATAAGAGGCTGGTTGGGCTTCTTGAGTGTAAAACTAATTTATGTACATTCTTTAAAGAAATTACAAGAAGTAAAAGCGTGTATGTGGAGACGGTATCTGTCCTTTTTTTTTTTTAGCTTGTCTACACAAATGCGTATAACTGCTCGCCGGATTGTGACGAAATTTGGCACTTCTTCTTTACACTTGAAGTTGTTAACACCGAATTAAATTACACCCATTCCTGGCCAATATAACCTCTATTTTGCAAGAGGCTTGAATAGAACTTAATTTCATCTGAAAAAAAAAACCGTTTGACAGTACACAAGAATGTCACGGCATAAAACATCAACCACAGCGTCCTTAGACACTGTCACTCGTTAATTATATACATGGAAAAAATCCTTTATGACTTACCATTGTAACATCTGTCTTTAGGTAAGCTTCACAACAGACATGCGTCCGCAAAAACGACAAATTATGCAAAAAAAAAAGCATTTCAAAACATACCCCACGTGTATGGCAAGGAAGCACACATTTCCAGTCGTGTTGTAGCGAAATATCTAAGTCCTACAGTACTTACTCTGTAAACGTCCTGATACGATAAAAGTGATAATAGGAAGACGAGGTCTAGTCCCCAAGGTTATCAGAACTTTAACAGGGTGATAAGTGGGTTCAAGAGTCATCGAGGAGTCTGGGAATATAGAAAGGAGGCCACTGAGTCTTTATCATAATCACACTACGCCTACACTGTAATATTAATAATAATAGAACGGGCTAATGGATATTTCAATTAGTCTTTCGTCCCTACACATAGCTCTCATGATCGATTTGCATCTCTACACAAGAGGGGCAGTAAACGTATAACGTAACAATAAGGCGCGTTCGCGCAACCACTTTTGCCGTGGAAAAGCAATAAATATTACATATTCTGATTGTGTGTTTCTAGCTTTAGGTATACAGTATGCAATGCTCATGCGCCGTGCCATATTGACTGTCTGCGGCCTGTACAGCTCTACAGCATATTTCTACTTTATAACACAAACAACACGATTTTAGAGGAAAAGTTATTCAACATAAAATGTGGGTTTTGATTTTCTCTATAAATTTTGTCTGAAACATTTCTCATTCTAAGAAGAATTGAGCGAGATATGATCAAAAATGTTTATTGGTCTTCATGAAAAGTACCCGTCATTCTTGTCAGATTTTAATGAAATGAATTTTCCGAAAGATTTTTCGAAAAATACTCAAACATCAAATTTTATGGAAGTCCTTCCGCCGACTTGTTCCATACGGCCAGACAGACGACGAAGGTAGCAGTCGCTTTTCGCTATTTTGGCAATATGCCTAAAAATGGAAAGGCAAACTAAAAGATACAGTAGACATTAACTTGAATGTCATTGTTCTCTTTTTATACCTGTGGAAACATATTATGTACTGCATTTGCTTGGATGTATCAGACTAAATACTATCTCACCGATGGAAAGTCATCAAAACTGACCTTCAAAAATTATGTGCGATATAATATGTGATAAGCGAGAAATAATGGAAAGTAAAGACGCAGGGAATACGACGAATATGTGCAACGATCCGCGTGACCTAGCCCTACACTTGTAACATGGTTTCTAGAATGATATGGATAATAAAATGCTGACGCACAATGTATTGTTATTCACAAACAAGTATCTCTGTTAAAGAAAATAACTTTCAGGTAGCCAAGGTAAAAGACAGTTCTCTTCTACCAGGTTCGCTAAAGGAAGAAGAGGACTGTCTTTTACCAGAATCTCAAATTTTGCTACCTGAAAGTACCTCTATTAAAGAAAAGAACTTTCAGGTAGCCAAATTTGAGATTCTGGTAAAAGAAAGTTCTCTTCTTCCTTTAGCGAGCCTGGTGAAAATTTCAGGGAAATAGCAGACACTTCTGTAGCCTCAAGAGGTTGTTGGAAATGTTCAGAACAGGTGACATAATCAAGTTCATACCATGCGTTATATCCCAAATCCCTCGTCATGATTTATGACAACAGCGACCTTGGGAAAGAGCGTAAGCCTTATTTGGAATTACCAGAAGGGTTTCGGGAGATAAGACGAAGAAAATGACAAATAAAAGATTTCTCGTCGACACTAAGGTTACGTCCTGCTTCTTGGGGTCAAGATTACATCAGAAGCCAGATCTTAGCATTGACCTATGTGTGCCCCGGGGAAGCACTTTATGATGTGCACTTCCACAGAAATGCCTCTCCTCATGCGGCGGATGGCGATCTAGCGGCGTCATAACATTTATAAACCCCATCAACTGTTTCGTAAAAAGTGCCTTCGGCAAGATAACCTTTACCTTCAATTCCTGAAACAATGCAGGCAAGTATTTAAAGAATATTTCATTAAAGCTTTTGATGAAGTAATCACAAAGTATTCAGAAATAAATTATTCACTTGCTACATATTCACCCTGACTTCCAATGCGTTTAGTCCAACAGTCCACATGTTTCCTCGGCAAGTATAATAAATTTTTTCGGTTGGGTTTTAAGCTGCTTGTGGTATTCCATGTCCTTTTTTTTTTTTTACTTCATCTCGATTTGTTTTAGACGCACTTTCATCATTGCCGATTCTTGCATTGTCCCTACTCCTAACCCCAGTCATCCATCGTCTATGGCTGTCCATCACGAGCACCAGTAAAAGACGTATAATCATATAACCTTTTGTCACAATCGTATAATTTCTTCTCGGTAATAAAAGGCCACCGTGTGGTCAAATTTAACTTCGATTTTTTACGCAAATTTCAACAATTATCATAATCTCCGCGCATTCAATGTGATCTCATATGATTATTCCCTCACACACTGTATAAATGAAGCAGCTTCTTTACACGTCTTACGGTCTTTCTAAAACTCAAAAACAAACGAAAATCGATTAGGTTCGAACTGAGTAAAGGTTTAAATTCTTGTGCCAATTGCCTTCGTCAGCGCTGCTGTATCATTTCGGAGGAAAACCATAACTATTTTTCATATTGTGGCCTTCCATGTCACCGTCGTCTTGTTACCCGGTGTGAGTGCACAGCCTTCATCATCAGCGCCGAAATGTCTTCGACACTGTGAAAACTTCAAATATTATTCCGAATACTCTAATTATCTCACTTTCCAAAGCAAATGCACAGTGAAACAAGAAACATTCAGTAAGAATTTCCGAAGAAGCGAGAAAATGTTCTAATTTCGGTATAAGTACCAAGGAAGATAAGCATTTAACTTGAGAATTTACAGAGCGTAAAGTCTTCGTAGTTGCACCGTGCATGTTGATAGTACTAGGTCCTTTATTTGTCCAACTAATGCATACAAATTATTATAAAAATGTTAAACGGTTAAAATCATTTAAAATTATAATAGTTGCTCCAACATGTTTCGGATTACATAAACCATCATCAGGGTGCTCTCAGCCCGTGCTTCGCTGAAGTTACAATGTTGATTTCGGTTGCATTATCGTTATTTGAACATGCAGCCACAATACCGATAACTTCAAATAACGATATGCAACCCAAGTCAACATTGTAACTTCACCGAAGCACAGGCTGAGAGCACCCTGATGATGGTTTATGTAAACCGAAACATGTTGGAGCAACTATTATAATTTTAAATGATTTTAACTGTTTAACAATTTTATAATAATTTGTGTGCATTAGTTGGACAAATAAAGGATTTAATAGAGCGGAAAGTGTTTACAGATATAATTGTCACGTCGTTGTGTGGTGTCATGGTCGTTATTACAGAAATGAACATCAATGAGAACATAAAAATTCGTCTTTGGCAGGATATTATAAAGGCGCAATTCGCTCGTTTTTGTGCTGTCTCCTATATACAGCATGATTAAGAGCGAACAGCATCAGTCATACTGCAAGAATACCATTGTCACGCACTTGTAGGCCTATTATGAGACCAAATATCCTCCCACAATCGCAGAAATTTATGCAAACGTGAGCAAAAGATAATACGAGCGTGCAAAGATCCTTCGTAATGTTCATTCAAGACACTTCTCTCCCCGGTAAATATTTACTGAATATGCTGAAAAGGTATTTAGTCCCGTACATAATGTTGGCCTTAAAATTAAGCAAATCGGACAGAACAAACACACGATGACGTACATGTAACAGAAGGGCGTTTAGTCGACGCTCAAAATTAATTTTTTTCAGGGGTGTTAAAATATCGTTCGCAGACTTATATTTGAGGCCCATCTGCTCTCATAAGCACAACGAAGATTGCAGTTAAGTGAAGCCGAATAAAAGCTGTATATGAAAGGCCATACCGTCCTATAATGCAGTGTTTCTCAACCGCCGGGCCGCGGGTCGGTACCGGGCCCTGGCTTCAATTGTATCGGACCGCGAGAGGTTCTCCCGGAATTTGTCATTTTAGTTTTCTAAGCAGTTTTCATGAATAAATATTTTATAGTGGAAATATTATGAGGTGAAAAATATTCATGAATGTGTCGAAAAACTGAGACCCAGATTTTTGCCTGAGGAAACTAAAATATGCTACAAGATTTCATTAGTCCAGTGACTGACAACTAATTTAAATGTAATTTTATATTTGTCAACATGCCACACCGTATACATAAGTGTACTAATACTCTTTATGATTATGCCATAATTAATTATTAATACTTATGTTAGTTTAGTGTATGAACTTAAA
>Ga0123352_10016131_pt1 | contig 11897 bp, 5 predicted proteins | sample TergutLab28metaG_FD_89700 | JGI IMG/M metagenome (GOLD analysis project Ga0123352, IMG submission 89700) | Labiotermes labralis P1 segment gut microbial communities from Petit-Saut dam, French Guiana - Lab288 P1 | ecosystem: Host-associated > Arthropoda: Insects > Digestive system > Gut ...
GACATGCTGTCACCATGCCATTTTCACCATAAATACAGAACACATAAGTAACTTTAGTAGAACCTTGTGGCTCCCTGATGATGGTTGGAAGTAACAACCGAAACATGTTGGAGACCTATGAATATTTTTAAAGTGTTTTAACCAAGTGAGGTTTTATAATATTTTAAATACAAAGTGCATTTGTTGGTGTTTTAAGTGAATGTATAAGATGAAGGTCTTCTGGGACTGGCATTGTGCAGTTTGATAGACAGGCATCAACATTTCTGAAAAGCTACTACCTACCTCAGGATCACGGCCACATCACACAATACAAAAAACAATTCATCCTCACTGTAACAATTTGGCATAACAACATGTCGACTGATCTGAAATAGCTGTGCTGGTATATTGCTGGTCAAATACAAAACTTTAGAGCTCAGTAGTTCTCTTCTTATTAGTGAAGACATCCATTGTTTATATTTATTTCTGGTGGAAATGGACTAAATGAGACTGACCACCACAACAATGTGACATTTCATGAAATTATGGGATGATCCCATTTTGAAGAGTACAAGTAGGTCTGTTGCCTATACCACCAAACTTTATGGAAGTGGGCTTTATTGTTCAAGTCAAAGATCATAAAATGAATTCCCAAAAACTAGCAGACAGCACATCAGTGACATGTTATGAATCCATCAAACCCGATGAAATGACTGCAGTAAATTTGAACCAAAATGCACTCCTTCTCATCAAGAGGTATTTGACAGTTACATTCAAATACTGATTACAAATCATAAAACACCCAGAAGAATTTAATACAATCTATCAACACCAAAGACAGTAGTTACAGTATTTAACCTACAAGAAGATCATGATTTGTTGTCCTCTACATAATAGGTCTACAGAGCTACCATAGTCTAACATGAATTCTTGGAATTACAGAAACACTGCTCAGCTAGTATGATAAACTCTTAATTTATTCAAAACAAAATATGATGTTCACATGCAAATCCTTCACATTTCAAGAATCTACATCATCAGTTGTCTGTTTAATCTGCAGAACACAAACATGTTCCTTTATCTGCAATGAAACAAAGGCAGCTATTCAAAATTTAAAAGATGGACACACACAACTGATCAAAAAAACAAATTAGATGGCAATCCAGGCAACCAAAGAAGCAAACAGCATCCAAATAATGGAGTAAATGGAATCATGGAGCATATGTTCTCTCTGCAAAAGTGCACAATATACAGCATAATGGTTATCTGAAGTAACTTCTCTAGTTTGTCAATCAAGTCACATTTACTGCTGGCTACCAACTATAAAACAAACCACTCACACTTGGGTTACACAGCTGTTCACTGTACTCTAAAGAAACACCATTCCTTTTCTTATAACCAAAGTTAAGCACAAATATAACCTTTAAGAAAACAATGCACTAGACAATTAAATTGAGCTATCACTTAAAACAAAATGTCACTGAATGACATTTATAACACACTGCAAATGAACTTTGCCATAAATGTAAGTAAAATTTCTTCACATCTTCACATACAAGGCATACCCACTACTCAATGAGCACCCATGCTCTGGTCATCTTGAACAACATGACTCTGGTCATCTTGAACAACATGGCTGCTAATGACAGTCATTGCCAACTTTGTTTATAGTCTGTGTCACCAATGATACACATACAGGCAAAAAAGAAGATGTTTTATCCTGAATGAGAGATATATAACTGAAAGTGTAAACTGGTCCCAACACAAAATTGAATGTACTGATTGCAACATGGAAATTAAACCTGCAACATTTATTAAAATTAAAATGGCTGCAAAATGAGCATGTTTAACAAACACATGAGGAAATGTTATACTTCATAGCATACATTTCTGGGTTCATATCAACAAGACTGATCCTGACAATAGTTTTAATATATTACTATGGCAAAGATATGTCTGTATCCTGCAGTTAAATTGTAAACTGCCAGAAACAACTGTGAAACTGAATTAAATGGGCTGTACTTTATACAGGTGTGTACCTTGATTATAATGTATTTCCTGTACATGAGGAGGTGCCATGTCTGTTGTGTCCCACATTTGTACTCTAAAACAACTCAAAGTATATTTAGTAAAATTGTATGGAGGTACTGCAGTAACACTTCTTAGGAGAATTCAATTTTGGTTCTTATCAATCTTCTATATTCATAAAGTTCAAAAGTAACCTTGTACAGTTTATTCAAAGGAAATCATCATACAAAACACTAGTACATAAGACAGGAAGAGGTTGTATTTAAATCTAAAACCTTACACAAAATGCTTTTTTTATATAAAAAAATGCAAGGAAAAGTCATGTCTGTCCCTGTATAGTCATAGACCCATGCTGTCAGTATGAAACAACAGATGAATTTGTAATTAATAAACATCAGGCCAACTGGTTGGCTACACAAAATCTAAAGGAATGCAAAAGGGATATGTGTGTACTTCTTACTTGCTCAGTACAAGTACACTTATGCATGTGATTACTACATTGTTGTTTGTGGTAAATAATATAGAATTATATCATACTATATCTCTGATTCATGATATTAACAAGAGACATAGTTCTGATCTTTATCAACCACATTAAAATTTGACATCCTATCAGAAAGGGGCCTATTATTTTGATATTAGGCTTATTAATGGCCTTCCTTCATATGTTAAAAAGTTAACTCCTAATGCTAAACAATTTAGACTGGAATGGAGCATTTTTCTTCATTCTCAATCCTTCTATACTCTTGACGAACATTTTAATCAAAGAAATCTTTTAAGACAGTTGTAATAATTTATGTTACTGTCTATATAAGTTGTAACATATTATTAAATATTATTTCACATGTGATAATCGAGAATAGGTAAATAATGCTGTAACAATTGATGTCATATTGTTTTATTCTACATGTATATATCATACTTGTACACATTATTATGATGACATTGGTTTAATTACTGTATATTAACTTTATACGACAAGTTCTTTATCCAAAAGGTTTCATTCACCTTGTATGGATGTATGAGAATGTGCAATAAATTGCATTGGAATGAACTGAATTCATCCACATGGGGCCCAGAACACACATCATATAAAGAATATGAAAATATTGTGAAATTTGTGGGAGTTCAGGTTCTTGTAGCAGTGAATATGAATTTTACCCTCTTCCGGGGTGCGACACCATACAGTTAGTAAAAAGACACTATGATCCAGAAGAATTTCTTGCCTGCATGTTCAAGCAAGAAGGTGGAGGCAGCAGATTCCTCTGAAACATATTATCTCCAGACTACCATATGTGTTGCCACACACATCCCAGAATAATGTAATCTTCATTATACACATTAATTTATAAACGTAAATGCCTTAAATACACATATATGAATAATCTGCAATTTAGAATTGTATCTGAGTAGCTGATGAATGCATTGATTTCATATGCACTAAAAGATTCCCCTTTTGTTTCGTCTTCTTTGGGCAGTATGGACACTGGAACTGGGGTTCCTTGCCGCACTCCTGCCTCCTATGTCGCAGCATGTTTGACCTCCATCTATACAACTTTCCACATATAGGACAGGTATGAGTCTCCTGATTTGCATCAGATTGTGTTACCGTCGTAAGTGACTGAACTTGAGGTGGATCATCCTTGAAGAAAGCTAGTTCATAGGTGGGGAATTGCAGAGAATCTGTATCACCAACCAGATCACCATATAATTCTGTATCTGAAAGAGTGAAGAGTCATGTGTAAATGACAGTTAATTTTGTTTGTGTTCCTCCAAAGCAGTACTATAACATCAAGACTGTTGTCTCCTGGGTTACAACACTGCAAAGCTTTGTGGATAGTTACCAACAAAAACATTCTGCTTTCATCGTTTGGGGAAGAAGGTGAAAGAGGAGGAGGCTGCATGTTTTACCTTCAGTTTAAAAAGTGGAGAAGATGGTTAGAGTATGTTCCTCCAAAATGACTGTTACCCCTTGCATTACCTCCGACAAGCATGCTCTTGATGTTCAATACTGTGCAAACTTAAAATATCCACTACAGTTCAACAATTTAGGATGTGACATAAAAAAACAAGGGACTTTGTGATTCATACAGGTTACCTATTACTGTTTACATATTGAAACAGATGAGCTCACTATAGGCTGGACATAGGGCTAGGATGAGAAATACAGGGAATATATGCATACGTCTGGTGTGTAAACCCCCAGGAAAATAGTCATTTAGAAGACCAGGTACTGATAGGAAGATAATATTAACCTGGATCCTAGGAAACTATGCTGTGAGTTCAGATGGTTAATGATGTATTCAGTCTTCATGCAGCGTCAAGAATCAGATGTACCTATTTAGTATATACAGACAGTTCCCAAGATACTTTGTTGTAACTTCCCCCAAAATACAACTGAGATTACCAGTTATGAGAAGCTGTCTACTTATACTCTGAGAACTTCCTGAATCTGATGACAAAAGAGAAGACAACCGCTTGTGCCATCTCTTGAGAATTCACACCAAAAACATGTAGCTGTACAAGAACATAAATACTATTTGCAAAGATGGCATTTATTTCCCAAGCTCAACTCAGTATACAAAGGAGTAATTAACAAATCTAAATAAACTACACATAATATCTGCACACTACAGGAAAGATAATACCAGTCTGAGGGACCACACATTACAAATACAGCATAAATATGACTGAATGGTATGTCATTTAACTGAACGTCTGGTTAACTTACCAAAAAAAAAAAAGAGAGAGAGAAACAATTATGCAGTATGGATTTAAAAATTATCACTTTAATTCACAAAGAGTAACAATGTTCCATGAAATATGGGTATACCACGAAACAAAAATCTTATTAAAATCATTCTCTTTCCCCTACCGTTGTTTGTTTTGTAGCCCCCTCCTTCTATTCATGTATTTGTTCATAACCAAGGCAGTTCAGCCAGACAGCCCATTAAGAATAGAGGTCAGCGGAATGAATGCATCCTAAAAATGTGCTTTTTCAGATTTGCATTATGAATTGTGCGTTTTGGACAATAGGGACACTGCAGTTGTGGTTCTTTCCCACATTCTAATTTTAAATGCCTCTTCAGTGTTCGGAAATAACTGTAAGTTTTCGAGCACTTGGGACATTCAAACTGTCCAACATCTGTGTAACGTCGTTGCGGCAAATTGTGCATGTAATGGGCAGATGACTGATGAAATATCGCATTATGTTGGGTAGGTTGAAGATGAGAAGATAATACTGCTGGAAAGAAAGAAATCAAAATATTAGTGAAAAATCTGTCATTTTAAAGCTCTATTCTAGCAAATCACCTAGAATCAGATGCCCATATCTGCTGCCACTCTCTTTAAAGCACGTTATATGCTTCAATCTTAAGATATGACTATTAATTATCCAAATCACCATCACATACAGTTTATGTGTTTCTTAAAGGTTTGTTTGCGAGATTATTATAAGTGCAGCATACTACTGCTACTCATAAAGAATGTTATCTAAAAATTACAACTGAAGTTAAATATGAAAAAGATATACAAACAAGAAATGTGTGAAGAATCTTACTATGTTAAAATCTTCAGTTAAATTTTACCACTGCAGGATTTTGTGTTCAGCAGTTGATTAATCTGTTATATAACCCTGCTAAAACAACTCCACATTTTGCATGTATGTATACACTTACAAAATAAAAGGTATTACAAGGTTGTACAATAGTTCATCAACTGGCATACATATAAATCCCTGGAGGTTGTTACCAGTTAACTTACGGTTTCAACGTATAATGATTCTTCACACTTCTTTGATACAGGTTTTAGAAAGGAAGGCTCTTTATTTTGGGTGTGAAACTTGGTCGATGACATTGCGGGAGAAAAGGAAGCTGAGGGTGTTTGAGAACATGGTGTTGAGGAGAATATTTGGACCTAGGAGGGACAAGGTAAAGGGGGAATGGAGGAGATTGAATAACGAGGAGCTAAATGATTGGTACTCCTCACCCAATGTTGTGCGGGTGATAAAATCAAGAAGAATGAGATGGGCTGGGCATGTGGCGTGTATGGGTGAGGAGAGGGGGGTGTATGGGGTCTTGCTGGGGAAACTGGAGGGAAAGAGACCACTGGGGAGACCTAGGCATAGATGGGTGGATATTAGGATGGATCTCCAGGAGGTGGGATGTGGGTATATGGACTGGATTGGGCTGGCCCAGGACAGAGACAGGTGGCGGATGCTTGTGAGTGTGATAATGAACCTTCGGGTTCCGTGAAATGCGGGGAATTTCTTGACCAGCTGCAAACCAGTCTGCTTCTCAAGAAGGACTCTGCACCATGGAGTAAGTAAGTAAGGCTCTTTATTTTAGGTATGTAATCAATTTGAGCTTTAATATTTAAGTAGTCCACTTCATGAATAGTATCACTGCATAGAATTTACAACAATTTTGCTTACATGCTTGAAGATGACCCTATTATGCTGAAATGAGTAAAGTGTACATGATGAAATGTGTTCATAATGCTTCATAAAACTTTATCTAAGGCTGAAGCATGTAGTATTAACTGAAAGTAGAACATGATGCAGAGACATGTAATGACACTTAAAAATCAGTGTATGTAGAGAAACCATGAGCTCGTAATAAAAGCAATTACAATCCCAGTAAAATAACATATACCTGAAATCATTGAGCAGCTCTTTCAACATTCACCATTATGTTATTTTCATCAGACTAATAGAATGTCTCTTTCTTGTTTTACATACTTAAATATGGCCATATCAGCTGCAAAGGTTACACTACAGTCATAATGTTCATGACATGTCATTGAACATTGCAGCTGATTGGTTGACATTTTTGCTTTGTGATTAGATTGTCCCACTTTTAATGTCAGCTTCGAGCTGCCTGACCAAGTAACCAAATTACAGAATGCTGTCCATTACTACTGTACACACTTCCTGTATCTGATGACTTAAGTGAATAAGGAAAACCTCCTAGCACCTCTTGAGAATACAGGCCAAAAACTGTAACTTAACAAGAACATAAATTCAAAATGACAAAATAGCATTTATTTTATGGATTAAACTAAACACAAAAGGGATTAATTAACACAGCATGGATTAAACTAAGCACAAAAGGGATTAATTAACATAGCTAAACTTTTAACAATTCTTGCAATTCACACAAAAATAATACAGTGAAACCCCTATGTAAGATTTCATTGACAGCACTAGGTTTCTACAATAAAAGAAGGAAACTCTTCAATGGAGGAAATTTAACACTGACATTACTGAATTGGAATCAATAAAATTGAACAATAAATGGGAGAAATGTTACATCAAGACACACTAAACAGCGGTTTCAGTGTCTTAGGTTACAACATACAGTGTTCATATTCTAAGTATCAAAATAATCACAAACACTCTAACTAACAAACAAACAAGCAAACAAACAAACATGTGACAGTAATTAACGTAAAGAATGCATAATCATAATGTGTCTTTTCAGGTTTGCATTGTGGATTGTACGTTTTGGGCAATGGGGACACTGCAACTGTGGTTCTTTGCCACATTCAAATTTTACATGCCTCTTCAATGTTCGGGAATAACTGTAAGTTTTCATGCACTTAGGACATTCAAAACGTCCGCTGTCTGTGTGACGCCGTCGGTTCAAAGACCTCATGCAAATGATAGTTGGCTGAAGGGATGTTACGTTTTGTTGAACAGGCTGAAACTCAGATGAAGACAATTCTGGAAAGAAACAAATCACAGCATCAGTAGGATGAAAGTAATCTAAAAAATATTTAAAATAATTTGATCTCCTGCCTAAAGGCTTAGGGCTTGCTTTCATGGCATTGTTCCATTGTTATGTAGCACTCAGGAGTAGTTAAAAGTTATAACTTGGAAACCAAGGTGGCAGTAATAAAATAAGGAGAGAGATGCTATGCTTCAGTCAGTATTGCAACCTACACCCTTGAATTAAAAACAAAAGTTGTATAATATTCATGATTGGTCAAACAGTGGTTACAAGTGTCCCCAAAAACTACAATGCGCAACAGTAAATCAATTGAATTGAAATGAGTTATCTGTGGAAAGTGGAGATGCAGAAGAAAGCTGTTATGTTTTCCTGTGGAAATTTCTACAGGGTTTATAGCAGTCTAAATATAATATTTTTTGTTCTAAAGGATTTGCATGAAGAAACACAAAGTTTCAGAAACTGAGTCTGTTGTTTTCTTCAGAACAGTGTACAGTTGCACAATTTGAACTTCACACTTTCTGAAAGGAAACAGGAATACCAATGATTAGTCACAGTTAATCTGTTCTGCATATCTTCACTTATTTACTCTTGACTTCTTACTTCTGTTACAACTTGCCTGAACTTCACAACTTGAATTTATTAGGCACCTTGACATTTCTCTTACATCTATTTATCTTATGAGTTAAGGACTGGTAATGAAAAAGATACAGGCTCGATGTGAGAGGAACCATATTCTGAATTACAGAAGAAGAAAAAGATATTTCTCTTCTCCAAAACATCCAGACCAGCCCTGGGGTCTAGCCAGCCTCCTATTCAGGAAGTACCTTGCATTCTCCCCCTGAATAAAAGCAGCCAGGGCCTGAATTTTACCACTCATCTCCATGTAGTGCCAAGGTTAAGAATGAGTGGCATTACATCTCCTCTCCCCTGTGTGCCTTCATGGAGTGCCAAGGAACAACTTTACTTGTCCATTACCCTTGTTGGTTTAATTACGTTATGATTTTGCTCTGTTGATGTAAAAATCCATAAGCTTTCCAGAGAGGAGGTGCATTTATTCTTGGCAAGGAATACTTTCTCAGAGAACATATGGTTTTATTCTGTGAGGGTTAGGCTATTTATTTATTGCACAACATTGTGTCAAATTCTGAAGATACATAGCAACAAAACACAAATGGTATGGTAAGCATAAAGGTTGCCATGGTGAGATGTTATTCAAGCTTATGCCTGGAAAGACTATTCAAAAACATGAAATACCTGTCAGAATAACATCTAATCACTGACGAGTATTTAAACTTGGACATCACCAAATCCGACACAAGGATGTGAAAACCCACTGATTCAAGCACTCTGAGGTGTTATGCTGTGTCAGCTTGGTAAAATGTTACTGACATCTTGAAGGGGTGAGTTCAAGAAGACTGCGTGAATATAAAGGCACTACCTGCATTTGAAATATCAAAAAATATGTACCAGGTGACACAGCATAATATGTCAGGAGACTTGAATACCCATAAACACATCAATTCCTGCAGCTGACAACTCAGTTGGTGTTAGTACATCAGTGTAAATATGATGCATACCATCCAGCAGCTTACTCAGTTATGAAAAAGGTGTCAGTGATGCAACACAGAATGACAATTGCGAGTCACAAGCAGAGTTATCAGTCACACTACCTCAACGAATTAATACTTCTCTCACAAAAGCACAACTGAAAAAACAAAACAGTAGTCACTTTTGTTTGCCACTGTACATCAACTGAACTCCCTGCAGCCCAACAAAACACTGCAGCAAAGTGCCAATACATTTTCTGTCACATATACATAAAAACATACAATACAACTTCTACACAAGTAATGTAACATAATGAAATCAAATAAGTAATGTAAACTTCAGAAAACAGCCAAGAATTACATATAATCTATTTAAAGAAAATTGTATACAGTAAGTACCAATGGACAATGCCCTGTAACACACACTGATTTAAGGAATACAGAAGCAGGTAAGTTACCTCATTTTATTCTTCTGTAATTGTCCTCCAGTGGTATGATTTATACAGTGTCAGTGATTCTTAGTGCACTACCTCTAAACAAGTTTCATTTAACTTATCAACTGACTCTATGGTGCAGAATCTTTGAGATGCTGGTAGTCACTCTGCTACTCAAGCGATTTTCCCCAAATTACAGAACCAAAAATTTCAGTACCGTATTTATAAGAGACAATCACTGGCCCACTACTCTCATTTACAAAGGGCAAACCATGTTTTTCTGGATACTGACACCACATAGTGCTGTAAAGAACCAACATTTTGGAAACACATGCTGCCTCTTTCTCCAAAGGCCATGCAACGGCCAAGGTTCTTCTTTACCAGCCACACATTAAACAGGCTCAAGAGTGATCCCACTCAAATCCATATAGAATTTTTGGTGGACAGAGGGACATCAGGACCGGTTTTTCTCCAAGTACTTCGGTTTCCCTCTATCAGAATCTTTTCAATGCCATTCCATACTGATTCATTCACCAACTACATATAATGTCAGAGAGATCAACAGTGTAATTACATAAAATATGTACATCTCCCAATTTTCAAAAGATGGGGGCAGCATGTGCCTCAAAATGGTAGTTGCCAACTATACTGTCATGTGGTATCACAACCTGAACACTCACAACCATGACAACCTTAAATCTTACCTCATGCCAAGTAATTTAAAGGATGCATTCTTTTAATATGTTTCTTTAAGTCAGCATTGTGGGTCACACGTCTTGGACAGAACGGACACTGAAACTGTGGTTCCTTGCCACATTCCAATTTTAAATGTCTTGTTAAAGTTCGGAAGTGCTGATATGATTTTAAGCATTTGGGACAAACAAACTGTCCGGTTTCCTTATAAAGTTGCTGTGTAGTATTAGTGTGAGATCTGGATGAGTTTCGAACTTGCCGGACACTTGGATTCTGTTGAAATGACCACAACCCTGAAGACTCGAAATCTGCAAAAAATACATGCATATATTAGTGTTATTTTTACAAAGTATGTACATGACATTACCTACATATCTTTCAAAACTGTATAAAAAATTCAGTGTAATATTTACTTACTGAAAATTTTTCTGCAGCAATATAGACTCTTATTATGTTGCTGGTTATCAATAATTTGTGAAGTTGTGACAGTATGTCTTTGAAAGCTTGTAAGTATACCAACCTGATAAAATTAAGCTGTATATTGCCTTCATAAACAGTGCACTATGTAAGAGTCAATTTCATTATGAACAAAGCCATACATTTAATCTTGTATAACTTCAACTGTCCTACGCAAAATCAATGCTAGGCATACCACATAAGCAAAATTCCCTTCCATTTCAGTGACTCATCTCTTACCCTATAAATGTCTGTTTGGTCGCATGACTATATTCATGTAACTCAGCTACATATTTTGACTTGGAAACCACAAAACATTCTTAATTCTCAACACAAAAATTAGAAATATCCTGTCTGTGCAAACACAAATGAAGTCAATGGCAGATGGAGAAACTTTAAGATTCAGACAACTCTCTTCAGACATATAAACCAAGGGACATGTGGGTTGAACATGTAGCACAGATGGACGAAATAAGAAATAAATACTGGGCTTCAGTAGAAAACGTCTTTGCAACAGTCACTTAGGAGAGAGCTAGGGAAGTTACTGGTGAGTTTCAGCAAAACCTCAGGGTTATATGAGTTGAAACCTCCGCTTCTTTTACCACAGCACTAGCAAGTTCGCTCAACCCAAAAATGCTGTTCACTTATTATCAAATTCTGACAGTACCAGCCTACCAGACAATAATAATGAAGTACACCAATCTGATTAATACACCCTTATATTCAGAAATGCTTCTATGAAGTTCCTAAAACCATATGTTAAATCCCATGTCCTATAATTACCCCACTCTGACAACAGTACAGCTTATTATTATTATTATTATTATTATATCAGTATATTTTAGAGAAGTAACTTAATTACCTCCATAAACCCACAAAAAATTCCCATATCTATTCCTCCCACAACAGATACAGGCAGTTTCAAGGGGGGGGGGGGGGGAAGAGGCTAAAAATATTTACCAGTCCAAATTTTTTTTTTTTTTCCGCCCAGTGGCCCCAATTAAAAAAAAAAAAACTCCAATTCGTATCAC